>QMCE01002191.1_pt1 | contig 10794 bp, 6 predicted proteins | sample 1821851 | NCBI WGS metagenome assembly QMCE01 (sample SAMN09453174, study PRJNA476694) | Termite gut metagenome, whole genome shotgun sequencing project. | isolation source: worker | host: Odontotermes sp. | place: South Africa:Pretoria | collected 2016-01-28
CCTTTTTTCAGGACAGGCATAGAGATGCCCGGCGAACGGAACGTATTTGTCGATCTGGTAAACTCTTTCCGTTTTTCGCTCTCGGCGATGGCGGCCACCGAGGCTCCTTTCGCGCGCGACGTTTATCTTTCGCCCGAGCAGAACAACCTTATCGTAACGGGAGTCGAGCCGTCGGCCGTGCGCGGCGCCGAGGCGGCGTGGAGCTTCACGGGCGGGGCGGTGGATGTGCGTCTGGGGGGGTTCGTCAACTCGGTGGCGGGCGAGACGCAGGTGAGGCGATATTACGACGATCTCTCCTCCACGTTCGCCGACATGGTGGTGCGGGGGGTCGACAGGCTGGGTTACGGCGTCGAGGCGGGGCTGGAGGTTCGGCCCACCGGCTGGTTGACCCTGGCGGCGGGCGGTTCGCTGGGCGACTATCGCTTCAACTCCGAACCCGTCGCCACGCTCCACGAAGACGCCACGGGAGACATTGTCTCCGAGGCGATTATATGCTATTTAAGTGGTCTCAAAACGGGCCTGCCAACACAAACGGCGGGGGTCGAGATCGAATACTCCGACCGTCGGTACCTCCGTTTCTCGGTCTCGGGCGAGTGGCTCGGCGGGCGGCGGGTGGAGGTCAATCCGCTGTTTCACTCCTCAAGGGTGGCGGGCATCAGCGCCGCGCCCGAGATCATGGAGCTGTTCACGGGCCAGGAACGACTGCCCGACGCCTTCACCCTCGGGGTTCAGCTGTCGAAGGGGTGGGTCGTGGGGCGCGGCTTTCTGCGCCTGGCGGCGGGGGTGCGCAACCTGCTTTCGTCGACCATCATTCACTCGGGATATGAACAGATGCGCATTCGTCGGCGCGGCACGGGACTCGACAGAACCCTCGAACCCTTTCCGTCGAAATACATGTACGCCTATCCCGCAACGTGGAGCCTGACTTTGAGTTATCGGTTATGATGTTATGATGTTATGAGATTCGCCGCCGCCATATTCGTGTTGCTCTCCCTTGCGGGGTGCCGCCGGTGGGATGTTCCCGTGTTCGAGCCGACTCACTCGCTGCCGGGGCTCTCGCTGGGCGAGTTGCGGGAGTATCTTCACGGCGAGGCGCAGATCACCTTCACGGACGACATTGTGCTGTCGGGACGGGTGGTGTCGAGCGATCGCGCGGGCAACTTCTACAACACCTTCTTTATTGACGACGGCACCGGAGCCGCCGAGATCATGGCCGGCATGCCCGACCTGGCCGCCACCTACCGGCCCGGACAGAGGGTCGCCGTGAGTGGGCGCGGGTTGGCCGTGGGGTGGCGCGACGGTGTGATGCAGATTGGTCTTCCGCCCGAGCCGGGCAACAGGTTCGCCACGGGCTATTTCTACCATCCGGTGGTGATCGGGGCCTGGGTGACGGCCGAGAGGAGTGTCGAGCCCGAGCGACCCCTCGACGTCGGGATCGACGGGCTGAGCGCCGGGATGTGCGGCCGGTTGGTGCGCATTGCCTCTCTCAGGGCCGATCCCGATCCGGGGGGCGGGGGTTGGGCGCAGACACAGCCGGCGCCCGCAACGGGGTATGTGAAGTTTCGCGACTCGAGGGCCGATTCCATTACCGTGATTACGAGCGGCTACGCCTCTTTCGCCCGCGCCCCGGTTCCGGCGGGCGAGGTGACCCTCACGGGGATACTTTTTTACGGACGCGGCGGCGGCTCGCGCAACCACTTTATGCTCAAACTTCGCGATGAGAACGACATTGCTTATTAGTCTGCTCGCCCTGGTGGCGACGACGGCGTGCCGCCCCGTGAGCGTCATCCCGCCCGGCGGCGACGACGGAGGGGGCGACGGCCCCACGATCCCGAAACCTCCGGGCGAGGAGCAGACCGTTTCGGTGGCCTATCTGAAGAGGCTCTACAACGGCGCCCCGGTGCGCGTCACGGACGAGTGGAGCATTGCGGGCGCCGTGGTGAGCGACGACCGACGGGGCAATTTCTACAAGACGCTCGTGGTGAACGACGACACGGGCGGGATAGAGCTGAGGCTCGACGTGGAGGAGATTTTCAAACACTACCGGATGCACTCGCGCGTCACCGTTCGCTGCAACGGCCTGTGGCTGGGCTCCTACGGCGGCACGCTGCAACTTGGCGCCGAGCCTTTCGGCGACTACCAGACCCGACCGCTGGCGGAGGCCGACATAGCGGGCCACCTGACCGTCGACGGGGAACACTACGGCGAGGTGCAGCCGAGGGTGCGAACCTTCGGGGAGCTGACGGCGGGCGACGTGTCGACCTTCGTGGCTTTCGAGGGGGTGCGGTTTGTGGAACAGGAGCGGGGGATGAGCTGGGCCGACACCGCCGACGATGTAGAGACCGACACCGATCGCCACCTTGTCGACGCACGGGGCGACACATTGGTTGTGCGCACGAGCCGCCACGCCACCTTCGCCTCGCGCCTTCTGCCCGAGGGGGTGGGCCGAATAGAGGGTGTGCTGAGCCGTTTCAACGACAAGTTTCAGCTGACGGTCTGCGACAGCGAGAATTTCTTCGTCGCCACCCGGCGTTAGGGAGCCGGGGGCGGGGCTGGAGAGGGAGCCGGAGCCGGAGCCGGAGCCGGGGGCGGGAAAGCGGCGTCGTAGAGGGGGTAGTTGCCCGAGGAGTCGGCTATGAACAGGTCGGCGAACGACGAGCCGTATTGGGCACAATTGACAATGTAGGCCAACACGTTGCCAAGGAACGAACTGTACTCGTCGCGGTTGGGGCTGTTGACGAAATCGGCCAACAGGTTGGCCGTGCGGTAGGCCGGAGAACCAACGTCGAACAACTGTCCGTCGCCCCAATAGACAACCCCGTTCGCGGGATCGAAAAACAGCATCACACATCCGCCCGTCACGCCCCGGCTGTCGTAGATGATCGGCACGGCGGTGGGGGGCAGCGACTGGCGGTCGACTCCCGAACTTGTGCCGTCGTTGTAGTAGACGAAGTTGGCGAAGGTCGGTGTGCCCCCGAAGGGGCCATCCTGGGTGAGGTAACGCAGCACGGCCGTGTTGCGCTCGGCGGGGTCGGTGGTTATCTTCGACACGTATCCCGTGCCGTCGGGCTGACGGTATCTGACTCCGAGATCGGAGAGAACGGTGGTGCGGCGGGTGGAGGCGGTGGCGGCGTTGGCGAACACCCCGTCGGTGCGCTGCTCGATGGCGTAGACGAACACGCGATCGTTGCCCCACTGATTCCAATAGTTGTTTATCACGTCGTGGCGCTGCTGGGTGTAGCTGTTGGTGGGGTTGCCCCCGATGTGCACGTAGCGGTACGAGGGATCTATCGAGGCGGGGATGGAGGCTGTGCCCGTGCCGGTGGAGGTGATGCTGACGGCACCGGTCGTGTGAACCACGCCCGAGATGCCGAAGAGCCTGATCGACTTAAGGTATTCGGTGTAGCGGGTCAGATAGCTTGCCGTCGACACCGAACCGTAGCTCGAGCTGTACATGTCGATCACGTTGAGCGGCCCCGTCATGGAGGGCAGCGCGTCCTGGGCGACGACTATGGTTTGGGTCATGTCGGAATGTCCGTCGACGTCGATCTCGATCCTCACGCGGGGTGAGGAGTTGAGGATGGGGTAGTAGAGCTTGTCGAATCCCACGCGCAGGGTGGCGGTGCCCGGTTGTCCGTCGACAGAGCTTACGGGCCGGTCGGTGGCGTCGAGCAGGTAGCCCCGGTGTGTTGTGTTCGTGTTGGAGCCCGGGGTCCAGTCGTAGTCCATGATGGAGGCGTTCCATGTCATGTCGTTGGGGATGTGGATCTCGTATTCGACATAGTTGGTGAGGTTGCCCTCCCGGTCGCGCACGCCGCCGACGGGCACCGACTCGAGATTGCCTGTGCGGTCGACCGAGAAATCGCCCGTCCGGCGAACGGGAATGCGGATGTTTATCAAACCGTCGAGCGCGTTCAGGAACAGATCGTCGCCTATCATATCGTTCGTCAGCGCGGTGGCGGTGAGCAACCATCGCTGCTGGCCGGCCTGTGCGCCGCTCTCCGGAGAGAGGGTGAACGTCACCAGATCCGTGGTGAGGGCCTGTGTCGGAACGGCCGTGTCGAGAGGCCCCGCGGCCGGATTGCGCTCCGAGGTGATGGTGAACGGAAGACCGCTGGTGGTGATCGACAGATTGTCGGTGTGACCCACTTCGGTGTCGAGGGTGAGGTTGCTTTTGCTCATCACGACGTAGCGGTCGCCGGGACGGTACTCGGAGTCGCCGCCGCCGTTCCACGCCACGACCGCCGCGTCCAGATGGGTGGCCGGATGGTTGGCCGCGTCGTCGGGAGTGGCCCAGCCGGGGCCGGCCACACTCTCGATCGTGAATCGGTAGGCGTAGTTGCGCAGCACCTGGCCCATGGGGTTGAACAGGGGAGCGTTGTCGTCCGTGTCGAAATCCATCCGGTAGTAGGTCATATTGGTCTGGTCGCCACCGAACCAGCCCCCCACCACGAAACAGGTCTCGCTGCTGACCTGGTCGTTGGAGTCGTTTTCGTTGAGGAATGTGGTGAAGGCTCCCTCGAGCCCGTCGTCGAACGTCACCGGCTGGGTTTGCGAGTAACCGGCGGCGGCGGGAACCGAGGCGATGTTGACCCTCGGAAAGGGGTAGGTCTCGCCTTCGGGCGGCACTATCGCCTCCGCGTCGGGGAAGTATTGCGCGAGGTCGGCCGAGCGGTAGAGCGCTATGCTGCGAATGACGAAGTTGTCGACCGCCGGATCCTTCTCGATCGTCACTTTGGCCACCGAGCGCATCATCGGGATCGCGATCGAGGTGAGCGTCGCGGGTATCCCGTCGGCGAGCGCCACATCGCCCGTCATCACGAACTGCCCCAGGGCGGGATCGGCGTCGGTCATGTTGCCCGTGAGGGTCTGGCGCACCAGCGCCTCGCCGACCGTGCCTGTGAGGGCGTCCACGGCGGAGAGTTTCCCGGCGGGGCAGTTGGCTATCGCCAGCAGCTTGACCCTGAGGTCGGTCACGCCGACCAGCGCTTCGAACGACGCCTCGGAGTTCTGTTCCTGCGAGGTGAGGGTTGCCGTCACCCGGTATTGGTAGGTGGGCGAGCCGTTCTGTTCGTGGAAAACGAGCAGGTCGAGACTCCGCACCTGGTAATCGACATCTACCGCCCGGGTGCCCATCGTCGGGGGAGTCGGGGTGCGTATCCGGAAATCGACCTTCACCATGTCGGGCTCCGGCACGGGCAGTTCCATCACGGAGGTGCACGAGGGGGTTGCCGCCAGGGTTGCCGCCAGGGTCGTGACTGCCAGGAGAAGGAGTATGCGGGTGTGTCGTTTCATAGCTTTGATAATGTGTTATTCCACCATGGCTTCCGGTACGTCGTAATTTTCACTCATCACCCTGTCCACGGCCCACGCCCAGGTGTTGGACCACATTGCGTTCAGGTAGTTGGCCGGGTTGTAAGCCAGGGTGGTGTTGGCGGTCGGGCCGAACATCCCTTCGGTGTGCAGCAACGTCGCGCAGCCGTTGTACACGACGTGTTGAACGGGGTCGACGCCCACCATTAACACGTCGGTGTTTTGGCCCGCGTTGCCGTAGGAGACAATCAGCGGGATGATTTGGGAGTTGGCCCCCGCGATGTTGAAATAGAGCGTGGTGCCGTCGTAGGGTGTGACGTCGGGGTTGTCGCAATTTCTGGCGTTGCCAAACACCCCGTCGAGGAACGGTGCCGCCGGATCTTCACCCGAGGCGGGCGGCTGCGGCAATTCGAGGCCCGTGTATCCGGGGCCGTATCCGTGGTCGGTGACCGGGTCGTTGGCGATGTAGCCCACGTTGCGCCAGATCGTTGCCCCGTCCAGCAGACCTCTCAAATTGAAGTTGCTCTCGGGTTCGTCCATCGACAGGAACGCTGTGCGGCCGCTGTTGGGAGCATTCAGCCAGGCATAGATTACGTCGCTCACTCTTTCATCGGGTCGGTAGTTATAGGGAGTCACGATGATATCCGCTCCCTCGAGGGCGGTTCTCACGGCGTCGGCGTTGGTGAGCGAATTGGCGTTGCTGAGCATCGGCAGGAATTCGAATCCCGCGCACACAACCGTTCCCTCGGGGCCGAAATAGCTCGTGTTTCGCAGCATCGCGGGCACACCGAGGGTCGTTTGGCGGTTCATCGAGCCGTAGGTGACGGAGCCCAGATTGAGCACCCGGATCTTGCGTTTTGCCCGATCGTTGGGAACGGGCGGGCCCGACGGATCGCGCGCGATGGCTATCACGATGGTCATCAGCCCGTCGGCCGCGTGCAGTTGGAGGTAATCCGCCGTCGGGTCGTTCGTCTGTGCGGTGATGGTCAGCAGCCAACGCTGCTCGCCCGGATCGGAAGCGAGGGGCGACACCTGGAAACTCATTGGCTGAGTCCGGAGCGTCCCGCCCTGGCCCGATACTTCGAGCAAACCCGCGCCCGGATGGTGTACCGACGACAGGGAGAAGGGGGTGCCGCTGGTGGTGATGGTCATGGTGGTGGTTTGGTTTTGCCCCGTTGGGAGCACCGCGCTCGCGTCGCTCAGGCGGATGAAATCGTTGTGGCCGAACCAGTAGTCGGTGTTGCCCCCGCCGCTCCACGGGGTGGCGGTGGTGCGCAGACCCGAGGCGGGGTTTGTGGCAGCCTCGGCGGCGGTGGGCCAGCCGGGGCCGTCGACACCGACTATGGTGAACTCGTACCAATAGTTGCGCAACACCTGACCCACGGGATTGGCGCTGTCGCCCGGCTTGCCGAAGTTGACGCGGTAGAAGGAGTCGGTGTTGTCGTCGGTGCGGCGGACGCTCACCACCAGACACGTCGCGTGGGCCGCCGGGCTGCTGTCGTCTTCGGGCGGGGGGGCGATGGGGTTCTCAAACAGATAGCCCGAGAATGTCCCGCCGTCCGCCGTCCCGGTGAGCGTCACGTTGAGGGTCGACTCGGCGAAGGGCAGCGACGGGGCGAGGGGCACGGGAGCCGTGGTCTCGGAGGCTATGCACGCGGCGTCGGGAAATATCTGCAACGTGGCGGGTGCGCGCCACACCTCGACGCCGGTGATGGTGAAAGCGGGGGAGTCGTCGTCGGGATCGACCGTGACCGAGGCCTTGGCCACGGAGCGTATCAGCGGCATCCACACTATGCCCACGGCGTCGGAGATCGAAGGCAACTCGGCAACACCGGTCATGGGCAGACCCTGTGAAAAATCGTAACTGGTGGAGGTGAGAGCGTCGCGCACCTCGGCCTCGGTCGTTCCCGGTTGGAGGGCGTCCGAAAATCCGTCGGCATGGTTGGCCACCGCGAGAAGCCTCACCGGGTCGGCGCTGGCGGTGAGCAGAGCGTCGAAATCTATGGCGGCGCCCCCCGGCTGATCGAGCCGGCGCCCGATGGCCGTGTAGCGGTAGGTGAAATCGCCCGTGCCTCCCTCCTGTGCGAACACCAGCAGCGAGATGTTGCCCACGGCGAACTCCGCGTCGTCGGCCGCGCGGGTGACCCCTAACCGCGAGGAGAACATGCTCGCACCGAACCGAACCACCACCTTGCCCGAGGGCACCGGCACCGGCCCCGGGCCCGGCACCTCGCCACCGGGCACACACGCCGCCGCCACGACAGCTGCCGCCGCGATCGCAATGTTGCTCAGTATGGTCCGAAGCGTGTTCATTGTCGGTTTACTCTATCCACCACTCTTTGCCGAGTTCTATGTTGTTCCAATCGCCGATGCCCAGCAGCACCTTCAGCTCGCCGAAGTAGAGCAGCGGGTTCAGCTCGTGGTCCTTGGGGTCGGAGCCGCTTCGCACTAAGACCTCGACCAGGGGCATGCGGAGTATCTCGTTGCCCGCCCCGTCGCGCACCACCACATACATCCCCTCCATGTCGCCCAGCGGAAAGGTGTGGAACGAGGCCAACGCGAAAGTGGCGTTGTCGCGCGTGACGGGCACCGATCGCACCGCCGATGTCACCGTCGGCAGCGACCCGTCGAGCGGGGCCATGCCCCAGAAACCTACCCCCGGTGCGAGGCCCGTGATCTCGATGGTGGGCATCGAGGCGGGATCCAACGGCAGCCCGCCGATGTAGATGTTGACCGTGTTGTGGGTCTCGGTGAAAGCCACCCGGCCCGTGTGACCGCCCTCCGCCGTGAGGGTGAACTCGTACCAGCGCAACGGGCGGGCGTGCCGATCGACGCGCGAGGTGGCGTCGACCGCCGGAGCGTACCACACCGCATCGCCATTGCCCACCACACGACCCTCCGACCCGTCGAACTGTTCGTAAACAACCACCGGGGCGCCGTCCACCACCCTGATGTCGGTGTTGGCACCCACGTTGGCCCACAACACCATCCGGTAATCGCCCGGATCGAGCGTCAGCTTCACCCCCTCGAAACTATCCAGAGCCGCCCGGTCGAGTCTCATCGCGGGCGGAATGTAAGCCCCCTGCCCATCGAACAGAACCGCCACCACCGAGGTGATCTCGCGCGTGAATATCCCTCCCTCGAAGAGCGAAAAACCTATCGTCACGTTGGGCCCCGGAGGCGGACAGTCGTCGGTGTTCTCGGCGACACATCCCGTCCCGGCGGCGGCAATCAACGCGGCCAATGACATCAGGCGCAATATTTTTTCGATCGTCATCGGGTTCTGTTTCGTGTGTGGTGTGCGCCCCACCCAAGGGACGCGCACCCGTTATAAAAAGTTAGAAGTTCTTTTCGAGGTTTATGGCGTTCCATTCGGTGATCGAGATCGTTGCATCCACATCCACATTGTTCACACTCACGGTGGGGTCTAAGCTGCCGCCGCCGTTGCCGCTGGCGGCGTTGCCGTTCAAGGTTATCTTGACGTTGTAGCTGTTGCCGCGCTTAATTCCGCCCGCGTAACCCGACCCGTTGTCCGCCCACGTTTCATAGGAGGCGAAGTGTACGGGGAAGTATATCTTGTGTTCGTTCGTGGCATCCATTCCCACGAGGGTGACTATGGTCGGGTACTCTCCCTGTACCTGTTCGTCCGAGTCGTTTTCAAAGACATAGAAGTAATAAGTCTTATCGCTCGTACCGCTATATTCGTACGTATTGACCAGATTTTCCTCGTCCATCAAGTAATCGGTACTGTTGGGGAAGTGGTCAAACCCATCGTCACTAAGGCCCTGCACATATTTTTTGGTGGAATCGTATTGATTCGGTATGAGAGAGCCGCTGCTGTCGCCGCTGGTGGGGAAGAGGCGCGATTGACCGCGGGCGTTGAGCACGGCCACGCTGTTGATATGGACCGTATTTCCTACTTCGTTGGTGTAGCCGGTCATGTTGTTATCCACCGTCACGACTATGCGGGCGGCAATGTATTTGAGATCCAGAGTAACTTCCTGTTCCATATAGTCGTTAGCGTCGCCCGAGTCTGCCGTTTGGAAGTTCCATCCGGAGCCGTCTGCGAAGCCTGACGCCCAAAGATTGGTGTACTGGGGCTCAAGTGCGCTAACCAAAGGCCCCGCGGCCTCCAACGCGGCTCTGGTTGTGTAGTTTGCGCTCTGGTCGCCCGCGTTGGCAATGGCGTAGGCGGCTTTTGCGTCGGTCGTCACCTCGATGTAGGTCTCATTATTACCGGTATCGGAATAGGCCGTCCAGCCTACATTATCATCGCCGTCGATAATGAAGATGGTGAAATTCGAGATGGGTCTTGTTCCGGGAGCCGATCCGGCGACCCTCGAGTTGCTGTTAGTGGGGTTGACCAGGTTGATTTTGAGAGTGGCGGGGCGAGGCTCGCCCGCATCGGGCACGTCGCCTCCCTTGTTGCAGGCGGTCAGGCCCGTCAGCGCAATGGCTGTGGCAGCCATGAGCGCAATTCTGAAATGTTTTTTCATAATGGTAAAAGTTTAGTGATATAATTTATATGATTATTGATATGTCGTCTCACCGGCGCCCCTCCCGGAAAGAGGAACACGGCATGGAAAAAGAGGGCATGGCGGCAAACCATACCCGTCACTCGTAACTACTTTTTGCGGTGTTTTTTAAAAGGTTTTTCTACTATTTTTTCACGGCGCGAACCGGCTGTACAAACAAAATCCCACAGCGCCACCGGGGGCAAAGATGTCTTCTTCATAACGGTTTGCATTTTAAGTTAGCCTTCCTCCACGAATCGAGCCCAACCCTAATACAAAGTTAAATTAAGAAAACCGAATAAACAAATTTTTCGCGACAATGTTAATCATATCACACAACCTTCCGGCGAGGTGTTTCCACGCCGGAAGGTCGGGTATCGTGTCGGGCGAGGGGCTAATCCTCGTAGATCGCGCGGGCGGAATAGCCCATCACCGCCCACTCGGGCCACGCCGTGTCCCAGCCGCGGTATCGGCTCATGCCGTTAGTGATGCAGTACAGCCAGCTCCATCCTCCGTTCGTTTCGACGTTGAAGCCGCGATAGGGCATCGGCCCATTCGTGCGGCCATCGACGCTCACCTTCTCGGAGGTGTAGAGCAGGTACGACGTTGACACGGCGGAGAGGTCTGTCACATGGTCGCTGTCCTCGTGAGGCCCGCCGTAATAGACCCAATACCTCTGTCCGTCCCCGGCGCGCTCCATATAGAGATAGGCCACACACATGTCGACCTCGGGGTTCGAGATCTCAATGACGTCGGGCAGTCTGTCGGGCACTCCGTCGGGCAGTCCTTCCGGCGTCATCAGATAGCGGTTCGATTCATTCCACAGCATGTCGAACCCGTCGGGAACCTTTGCCAGCCATGCCGGGTCGATCGTGGCGGGCAGGGTCAGTTTGAACGAGCCGTCGGCCGAAACCCTCGCCTGTGCAACGTCGAACGTCACCGGCTCGTCGCCCGACAGTTTCTCGAC
>QMCE01002947.1_pt1 | contig 10794 bp, 8 predicted proteins | sample 1821851 | NCBI WGS metagenome assembly QMCE01 (sample SAMN09453174, study PRJNA476694) | Termite gut metagenome, whole genome shotgun sequencing project. | isolation source: worker | host: Odontotermes sp. | place: South Africa:Pretoria | collected 2016-01-28
ACACCGATTCCTGCGCCTAAAAAATCTCCGGCAACAAAATCTTTGTTAAAAAACCGGTACCACAAAATCGAGTTAAATTTAAAATCATGTACATCATGAAATTTATAAACATCCATACTAAAAGTTCCTGTTAAACGAATGCGGTTTTCCGGCAACAACACAAAGTTAAAACGTGGAAAATCCAATGCCAAATTAAACATTTTTTTATTCAAACCAAATCTAATAATCGGCATAGGCAAAACAGGCCAAATATTCCCATTTGGCAAACTTATTCCGTAATCTCCGGCCCCTAATGCTAAACCTAAAGTTAAATAGATATTCTCTTTTCTAAAAAATTCATATCCATAACCAAGACTTGTATAAGTAGTGTGAAAGCCTCCATATACCGGACAATCAGAAAACGCGCTAAAAATGCCTTGAATTAAATGAGAACCTATTTTTCTTTCAACAATGAAGTCAATATCATGGTAAAAACCCGAATACTCTTGTGAATGTTCTTTTAATAAAAAAGATTTATAAAAAAGCCCTGCCATTAAATTATTGTTCTTTTCTGATACAGGCGGATTCTGATCGCCATAAAGAAAAATCAAACCTCCGCCAGGGGCATGAACTTCTTGTTTCTCAAGCGAAACAAAATCATAATTCAAAATAGGAATTGTTTTTAATTTATCCTCTTCCGCAAAAATATTCATGGAATAAAGAACAGCACACAATAAAATCAAAATTATTTTTTTCAACATTTAATTTGTCTTTCGTAAAATGTCGACTATCCATTCACTTTTCGGAATAGGGAAATCAGGATTTACGGCCATTTGTTCGGCAATACCCTGCAAAGCGCCCCAAAATGTGAGCGCAAGGGCTGCGGGGTCTCCTTTTTTTATGGAACCATTTTTTTGTCCTTGTTTGATTTTTTGTATTGAAAAATCAAGAGAATCATTTCCCGCTAAAATCTTTTTTACCGATTCAGGCGCAGCTTCGTTACATTGCGCTTGAGCCATAAGCACAAACATTTTTGCAACAAACGGTTGTGCTTTTGTATGCCGCACAATCTCATCAACAGCTGTCGTGAAAAAATCAAGCGGTTCTCCTTCAATAACTTCAAGCACTTCTTTTGGACGGCTTCTGCCGATTTTTATTAGCTCTTCATATAGTTTTTCTTTGGACTCAAAATAATGAAATAGCAGCCCTTCGCTAATTCCCGCTTTTTGAGAAATATCGAGCGTTTTGGTGGCGCTGTACCCTTTTCTAATGAATAAATCCAAACCGACAGACAAAATTTCCATCCGTCTTTTCTCTTTCAATTCTTTTCTATTCAATATTGAGCCTCCACTCAATGAGTATATACTCAATATAAAAATTGATTCATTATCTGTCAAGAGAAAATTGGCTTTTTTGTTAAATTTCTAGCAAAGATGAGAAAAAGAGATAATTTTCTTGGTTTTCACAACGTTCAAAAAAGTTCTAGAAAAAACCAGCACACGCCACATAAAACAGCGCGTGCCGGACAGACTACTTGCCTACGCAGAAACGGCTGAACATTTGTTCCAGAATGTCGGCGGTGGAAACTTCGCCAGTAATTTCTCCTAGCGCATTTACAGCTTCTCTCAGCTCAGCAGCGGGGCGATGATGTCAAGCGGTTCGCCGCGCTCCGCCAGAACGAGAGCTTCCTCCAGCGCGGAGCGGGCGGTGTCAACCAGAACTTTCTGACGCGCCGAACCGAGAGCGGCCGTCTGCGCGGAATCTGAGTTGTCCGCGAAAGTATCCGTCCGGGCTTCAACAACTTCGGCAATTGCCTTGCCCAGTTCCGCGATACCTTCGCCGGTTTTCGCGCTGACACTGACCGCCCGCGCCGCGTCAAAAGAAAGCGGCATGGGCGCAATGTCGGCCTTGTTCCACACAGATATAAGCGCCGCCGGTTTATCCCTTTCAGCGCTGCCGTTACACGATTTTTCGTATTCATCAAAAAAAATCCGGTCGTTTTCGGTTACGCCTTCCCTGCCATCGATCAAATACAAAATCAATTCCGCTTCGTCCAGCAATTCACGGCTGCGCTCGACACCCAGCTTTTCAACCGGATCGGCGGAGTCGCGCAGCCCGGCGGTATCAGCAAGCCGCACAGGAATTCCCTCGATAGAAACCCACGCTTCTATCCAGTCCCTAGTTGTGCCGGGAATTTCGGTGACAATCGAGCGATCCTCTTTCAAGAGCGCGTTGAAAAGACTTGATTTCCCCGCATTAGGCCGCCCCGCAATTACCGCGAGAATTCCCTGCTGGTAAATTCTCTCCCGCTGCCATGACGCCGCAAGTTTTTCCAGCCGCGCAAGAACCTCCCGCGCCTGAGATTGTCCGGGGAGTCTGCCTGCGTCCTCGTCCGTGTTCGCGCCGATTTCGTCCTCCGAATAATCGAGGTAAATTTCCGCGTCGGACAGAACCTCAACCAGCGTTTTTTTGATTGCGTTGATTTCCATTTCCAGAGCGCCGGAGAGCCGTTTTACCGCGTGACTGCGGCCTGTTTCATTTTTCGCCGAAACCAGCTCCATAACCGATTCACTGCGGGTCAAATCGAGCTTGCCGTTCATAAAAGCGCGAAAAGTAAATTCACCGGGCAGCGCGTCACGAAAACCAGCCGCTTTCAAAGTTTCCAGTACGGCGCGACCCGCGCTCATTCCGCCGTGGCAAGAAATATCAACGCTGTCCTCTCCGGTGTAACTTCTGGGAGCGCGGAATATCGAGACAAGCACGTCATCGATTTTTTCTCCGGCTTTCATTATCCAGCCGTGAACTACGGAATTACCCCGCGCCGCTTTGATTTTCTCAGGCGCGGAAAAAACCGAAGCCATCAAATCCAGCGATCCTTTGCCGGAACAGCGAATCAACGTGAGTGCGCTGCTGCCGGGAATTGTCGCAAACGCGGTAATAGGCGAATCATCGCCGTAAGAGGCTGTCATCATGAATTTTCCTGCCGTTTTGCGAGACGCAGTTTACAATAGAGCCACGGAGCTCCCGCGCTGACCCATAAGCCGATAACTCCATGAAGCCCGAAGTAGACGAGCAGAAACCACGACGTGCCCCGCGCCGTGGGAATTATTTTCCGTATAGCCGCGGACAAAACAGCAGTCACGGCAATTCCCAGAACAAAGCGGGCGGCCATTATCACATAACGCACAGGCTTTTGTTCTCCGGGCAGCATTGAACTTTTGAAACCAGTAAAACGTTTATTTAATAAATAACCCGCGCCCATACCCAAAAGAATTCCACCGGGCATGAGTAAAGCTTCGGCAGGGCGGTACAGAATCATCACAAACGAAACAGCCGCAAAAGTAATCATTTGAGCGCGAAAACCAGCCTGTTCAAACGTTTTTTCCAGCCTTTTCCCAAAAACAAAATAAACACAAAGCACAAGCCCGCCCAGCGCCCAGCCACCCAGAATATCGGTGGGAAAATGCACCCCCAGATAAATCCGGGAAAAACTTACCAGCAAAACGACAAGAGCGGCGGCGGCAAACGCCCATTTTCTTTTTATCCATGAGGCGATAATAACCCATAGAACAAGAGCGTTCTGCGCGTGCCCCGACGGAAAACCTCCGAAACGTTCGGGTATCATTCCCACCACCGGATCATAAGCCAAAAAAAACGGACGCGGCTGATCAAACAAAAATTTGAACGTCAAATTAATCCACGCGGAAATCAAAACGGCGATTCCCAGCTTAAGCCCTTTTTTTTCATCAACGCACCAAAAGATAAACGGCAGCAAAATCAAATACGCCATAGTGGAGCCGAGCCATGTTATTCCCAGCATAAACGCGGTAAGGGACGGATTGGCATAATTCTGAATCTGCCTGATTAAATCCAATCCCCATTGAAGAATGTTTTCCATAAAATCAAAAGTCCTCAAAAAAATTCTGTTTGACGCGGTTTATCGCCGCAGCCTGCTCCCTTGCCGGGGGAATGGCGGGAGTAATATTTTCAATAATATCACGAATCCGGTTTTGCATTACAGCTCTGTCAACGCTAATTAATACAAAAAATTCGTAAGATTCCTGAAGAAACAAATTGTCACCCTGAACAGAATCCTCCGCCGCTTCTTCCGCCTTTCGCTTGATCCAAAAACTTTCCTCCTTGATCGCGCCGGGATATTCCTCACCGCCAGAGACTTTTACCACAGTTTCAAAAAAAGCGCCGTATTCATCATCAGGATAAAGCGCCGCCGCCGAGACAAGTTTTTTTTCAATACGCGCCGCGACCAGCCGTGGCAAATCCTGCTCCACAGAAAAAAAACGCGCCCACTGCCGCATTGCATTGAAACTATTTCCCTTGTTTTCCCCAATAAAAACATATTTATCCAGATATTTTTCCATGGATTCCACCCCGCGAATTCCTTCGCCCAGAAACCGGTTGACCCATTCGGGGAGAGGCATTTCCGGGCCGCCGTTCTGCGACTCAATTATTTCCGGACGTTCAAAAACCGGCAGCGTTTCCGGCAAAATCTCCGGCTGAAAGATCACTCGCGGCTGTTGCCCGGTACAGGCAGCGAAGAGCAGCATCCCTGAGAGAAAAACCGCCAGAACATATTTCCCCGGCGAATATTGCGCGGCTTCTTTTTTTCGCGCTTCCCTGTTTTCTGTTTCCATTGATACCGCAAATACCCTGCAATCTATTCTAAGTTTTTTCCGCGCCGCCGCATAGGGGGGCTGATCCGCAATTCGGCAAAACTCCACACATTTGTTGTAAAAAGAAAGGGGGGCTGTTTCCAGACATTTTCCCGCGCATAGAAACATTTTTCGTCCGCCCCCCTTACGGAGCAGCCCGCCAGCGGTCTGCCCCTATCCCCCGGCTGGCTATCCGGCTTCGCCGGATAGCTGCGGAGTTTCCGCGCCACCGGATAGTTCTGTCATTCCGGGCTTGACCCGGAATCTCTGCCGTTTTTTGAGATTCTGGCTTCCGCTAGTATGACGAATTATCTGGGGGATAGGCCGAGACCGCGATAGCGGGCTTGGACGTAAGGGGGGCGGACAGAAAATGCTTCCGCGCGCGGGTGGCGGTTTGGAAACAGCCCCCCTTTTTTGATAGTAAATGCGCTGTCAGTCGCTGGCTGACAGCCGGATAGCCGCTTGCTTTTCCATTTGCTTGATGAGGGCGGCTATGTCGCGTGACAGCGGGGCTTCGAGGCGGAGAGCGTCTGCGCTTTCACCGAAAACTTCGGAGGGTATGCGGAGTTCTGCGGCGTGAAGGCCGAGACGGGACAGGAGGGGTTTTTCTTCCAGGGGATCGCCGCGCCAGTTTCGTTTGAATGAGGAAAGTAAAACCGGTTTGTCACTTCCGTACAGGGAATCGCACACGATGGGAAATCCTAACGCGGCGGCGTGTACGCGAATCTGGTGAGTTCTGCCGGTTTCGGGTACGGCTTCGAGTACGCTGTAATTTCCCGCGCTGACCAAAAGGCGGAATTTCGTGAGGGATTTTTTCCCGTGAAATTTGTCGATGATGGTCATGTGCCGTTTGTTTCCGTTGGGGACAAGGGGAAGATCGCAGGCTGTTTCTTTCCATGATGGCCGTCCGTGAACAACGGCGATGTAGCGTTTTTCGACTTGCCTGTCCTCAAACGCCAGAGAAAGCCGGCGATGGCAGTCGCTTGTTTTGGCGAAAACTACCAGCCCGGATGTGTCTTTGTCTATGCGGTGAACTTTGAAAATCCGCGAGCCGGGCGGCAGAATGTCCGAGACAAGGGTATCCAGCCGATATTGTGAATCGTCCCAGCGGTCGGCGGACACGGCGATTCCCGATTGTTTGTTGACCGCGATGATCCGGTCATCTTCATAAATAACCGAAAAAAACGGTGTTGTTTTCATTTTTTTCATAACAGGTAATTTCGTCTGGCTTCCTTTAAGCCTGATCTCGCAAGAGTTTTATTCGCTGAGGGGTAAAGTCAACGGAAACCGCGCTGCCTTCAGGAAATATTTTTTTCGACTCAGGATCGTCGATCTGAACGAGGATTTCACCGTGAGCGGTTTCCACGAATGTTTCGACGCAATACCCCAAGTACACGTTCATTTTGACTACGCCGTCGACAAAGCCGCCTTCTTCTACCAGACGCAGCGATTCCGGGCGGGCCATAACCAGAGCCGGCTGTCCCGCCTGAATGTCCGGGGAAAAACGGCCGGCGTCAATATTTTTGCTTCCCAAGCGGCATCGCCAGCGTCCTTCGGGGCTGGAATACGGCTCATGCTCCGCGCCCAAAAAAGGCATTTTTTCTATCACTTCAACGGGGAAAAACGCGGCCTTCCCGACAAAGCCCGCCACAAATTTGCTGGCCGGATTTTCGTAAATTTCCCGCGGGCTGCCAATTTGCTGAATTTCGCCGTCTTTCATCACAATCACTTGATCGGAAAGACTCATCGCCTCAACCCGGTCATGCGTGACGTAAACCGCCGTTATTCCCAGGCTTTTTTGAATACGGCGTATCTCCACCCGCATTTGTTCCCGCAAAAGCGCGTCAAGATTGGAAAGCGGCTCGTCCAGAAGCAGCACTGCCGGCTCAACAACGAGGGAACGCGCCAGAGCTACGCGCTGCTGCTGCCCGCCGGAAAGCTGCCCCGGAGAGCGTTCGTACAGCTCGCCCAGACCGGTCAAGGCCAGCGTTTCCCGCACTTTTTTTTCGATGTCCGCTTTGGGTAATTTTCGCAGTTTAAGTCCATACGCGACATTCTCCGCCACGGAAAGATGGGGGAACAGGCCGTAACTTTGAAAAACTGTCGCAGTATCCCGCGCATTTGGGGGAAGCATACTGACATCTTCCTCGCCGATACGAATTTTTCCCGCGCTGGGAAGCTCAAATCCCGCGATCATTCGCAGGGTGGTGGTTTTGCCGCAGCCGGAAGGCCCCAGCAGCGTCACGAGGTCTCCGGGCTTGACGGTAAAGTTCGCGTCACGCACCGCGACAATATCAGGACGCGCGGCTTGTCCCCGGCGGCTTTGCGTGTTTTTGAATATCTTGCTAACGCCTTCCAAACTTACGGAAACGCTCTTTTTTTTTGTCATACCGGCTGTTCCTTTTTTTGCTCCAACTCAATTGCCTGTCGCGCTTTTTTTACCCGTCACGCGAAACGTCATCTGATTATGCTCTTTTCCGTCATGCCCCGGTCGCGCACCACAAGCTGCATCACGCCGAACGCCGCCAACACGATAATGATCAATACCGTGGAAAGCACGCTGGCTAGGCCGAAACGAAGATTTTCCGAAAAATTGTATATTTGCACCGTCAAGTGATACCAGCGGGCGGAAATCAGAAAAATAACCGCGCTGACCGCCGTCATCGATCTAACAAAAGTATACGACATACTAGTCAAAAAAGCCGGGCGGATAAGGGGCAGCGCAACCGATGTAAATACTTTGGACATATCCGCGCCCAAATCCTGCGCCGCTTCTTCTATAGAAGGATCGATTTGTCTCAGGCTTGCCGCGCCGGTCTCAAGTCCGACAGGCAGCTCGCGGATAACATAATTGATCACGATGATCGCGGCTGTTCCCACAAGTAAAAGCGGCGGCTTGTTAAATGCCAGAATATAAGAAATGCCCAAAAGCGTTCCGGGCACGGCGAACGGAGTCATCAGCAGAACTTCCAGAAGCCGCTTGCCGAAAAAAGTACGCCGCACGACAATAAGTGCCGCCGCCATTGCGATAATTCCCGCGATGGGAGTCGCCACAGCCGCCAGCGTCACGGTATTGGCGATAGACTGCCAGCCGCGAGAAAGAGCTTCGCCGATATTCGCCGTGGTAAACGAATAGTCAATGCCCCAGTTTTTCACAAAACAGCCCGCGACAATTGTTCCGTACAAACTCACGATAAAAACAAGGCAGATAACCACAAAAACAGTCATGGCGATTCGCGCCGGTTTTGAGGCAAGCTCGGCAAGCCGCGCCGAAGGTTTTCCCGTCACGGTGACAACGCTCTTTCTGTTCACCCAATAACGCTGGGCAAAAAACGCCGTCAGAGTCGGCATCAGCAAAAGCAGGGAAAGCGCGGCTCCTCCGCCCAGATTGCTCCTCCCGGTAACTTCGATGTACGCCTCTACCGAAAGCACCCGGTATGACCCCGCCAGCAGCAACGGATTGGCAAAATCCGCGAGAGAATTGGTAAACACCAGAAGCCACGCGGAAAGCAGCCCCGGCAGTGACAAGGGCAGCGTGATAGTCAGAAATGTCCTGAGACGCGAAGCCCGCAAATCCAGCGCGGCATCCTCCACGGTAGAATCAATACTTTTCAGCACACTCGACAGAGTCATATAAGCGATGGGAAACATTCCGACAGTCTGCACCAGCGCCAGCCCTTTCAGCCCGTACACCGAAAAATTGCTTAATCCCAATAATTGACGGGTAATAAGACCGTTATTTCCAAAAAGCAGAATGATAGACAGAGTAAGCGAAAAAGGCGGCGAAATTACCGGCATAGTCGCCAACGCGCCGATAAGTTTTTTCCCCCGGATACCCGTGCGCTCTGTAAGAAACGCGAAAATAAAACCTATCACCGTTGATACCGACGCGGTAATAATTCCCAGTTTAACCGATCCCCAGAGACTTACCAGGTATTGCGGGGAAAAAGTTTTTTTCCAGATATTGAGCGAAAAAGCGCCGCCCTCCGTAAATGTCAGGCGAAACGATTCAAGCAGCGGATACGCCACAAAAACGGCGGCAATCCCGAAAAGAAAAATCACCGCATAACCCGTAATAGGATCACGGGCAAAAAGCGCCACGCCTAAAATCACCGTAAAAATCACACAGGCAATAAGCGCAAGACTGAACAGCAGCCTTTCAAACCCAATCGCGCCGCCTTCGGGAACAGCAATCAACACCGCGCCGCAAATGTCGTACCCCGAATCATCGGGAATGTGCACAAGGTAGACTTTCATCGGACCACGCGCCGCGTCAATGCCGGATGTGCCAGACATACCGGGCGTAACCGGCTGTTTCGCCTCATAAGGAATCAGATAGTAAATGCTCTCCAGACCCCTTTCAAATTCGCCGCCCGCCCGGAACGCATCCCAGATTTCCCCGCCCAGCGGTGTCGCGGCAAGAAGAGTCAAGTTAAAATCCGCGTCCATGCCCAGCAGCGCGGCTTCCCCGCCTTCGAGTTCCTGCGAAAGATACTCAAGCCACTCGCCGTAATCACCATCCGTTTCCGGCAACCCAGCAGACGGCGGCTTCGGCGCGCTTCGGGCGAAGAGCTCCGCCTCTTTTCTGCTGTTCTGGCTGTAATACGACCGAAAAGAATCCGCCACCGAGCGGTAAATCCAGATGTCGCACACAATAAAAACCAGAACAGCCGTGATAAATTTGAAGAGGCGGTTCTTTGTTACCATAAACGTTTACCGGGCGTTACCGATTTCCCTGTTCCACCGGTCAAGCAGACGGTTTTTGTTGGCCGCATCCCCATCCCAAAGCATATCCTGATTGATAGTCTTAATCTGATCGAGCGAGAGAGCCATCGGATGTTTGACAGCGCCTTGCGCGACAAGCACCAAATACCAGTCCGTAAAAAGTTTCTGCGCGTCCGGCGAAGAAAGAATCCAGTCATATAAACGGCGGGCCTCCACAGGATTTCTCCCGCCCTTAATCAACGACATCGAAGCCAGCTCGTAGCCCGTCCCCTCAGAAGGCGCGGTAATCTCCACATTCGCCCCCTCGACCTTGAGCTTCACCTGATCATGCGCGTAACCAATAGCCACCGGAATTTCACCCGTGGCAACACTTTTCCCCGGAGCGGAACCCGAACGGGCATACTGATCGATATTAGCGTCAAGCTGTTTCAAATAATCAAACGCGGCATCCTCATTACCGTTGTTCAGCGTCCTCAACGTAGTAATCACATTATACGCCGTGCCGGAAATACCGGGATTCGCCATGCGGATATAACCCTTATAAACCGGATTCAGCAAATCCGCCCAACTCCGGGGAACCGGCAGCCCCAACTCCGCTGCCCGGTCAAGATTAGTCACAAAAGTCAAAGGACCAACATACAAGCCAATCCAGAAATTCTGAGGGTCCCTAAATTCAGGCGCAGTATTCCGGGAAAAACGCGAACGGTACGGCTGAGTAAGATTTTTGGATTTCGCCGTAATATGATCAAGCCCCACACCACCAACCCATATAGACGCTTGAGGATTAGCCGCCTCCGCTTCCATACGCGCCACCGCCTCACCACCAGAAAGCCGGACAAAATTCACTTTTATACCAGTTTCCTTCTCAAACAACTCAAAAAGCCCCTTCGCCAGCGGCTCTTCCAAAGTAGTATAGGCCGATACCGAGTTCTGCGCCCAAATTCCCGCCGCCAGAAACGCCAGAGCCGCCGCCAGAAAGACAACACGTTTCATATCCGTCCTCCTCAATGATTAGATTTCCCAATCAGTATAAGCCAATGCCCGCCCCAGAGCAAGGCTATCCGGCTTCGCCGGATAGCTTCGGAGTTTTGCCTACGGCAAAACTCCACACATCAGTCGCATTAAGAAAGGGGGGCTGTTTCCACACATTTTCCGGCACATAGCCACGTCCCCGCCCGCCCCCCTTACGCTCCAGCCTTGCTCCAATCGTTGCGCAAAGACTTGCGGAGGACTTACAGCCCGGAGCAAGTCTGACGCTATCCCCCAGCCAATCCGGCTTCGCCGGATAGATTCGGAGTTTTCGCTCCGCGAAAACTCCACGTATTTATTGACGAACGGAGCGAGATCGCGACCGCGCTAGCGCGGGCATGATCGAGCGAGTGAGGAAACGAAAGGTTTAATACCCCGCGGCTTGCCGCGG
>QMCE01011124.1_pt1 | contig 10793 bp, 9 predicted proteins | sample 1821851 | NCBI WGS metagenome assembly QMCE01 (sample SAMN09453174, study PRJNA476694) | Termite gut metagenome, whole genome shotgun sequencing project. | isolation source: worker | host: Odontotermes sp. | place: South Africa:Pretoria | collected 2016-01-28
CACGCAAGGGAGATAGATAAAATTCGGGAAAAGATTAATTCACTTATTTCGATTGAAACGGGAAAGGCTCTTGATCAGGTAGAAAAAGATACGGACCGCGATTTCTGGATGGACGCGGAAGGGGCAGTTCAATACGGACTTATTTCCAAAGTAATTGTTAATAGAAGCGAGCTGTAGCCTTATGAAACGCAATGACGTTAAAATCATTATAACCGGACTTCTGCTGATAGTGTGTTCGTTCACAGGCTGGGCGGATGAATCTTCGTCGCCCAAAATGATTTTGGTAAACGGCGGAACTTTTTGGATGGGCAGCAACGAGACTGCTTACCGGGCTACCGAATCGGCATACCGGGCGAGCGTCTCATCATTTTATATTTCTGAAACGGAAATTACCCAAGAAGTTTGGACGAGTGTGATGGGTTCCAACCCTTCCCGTTTTAGAGACCCGTTGAAGCCCGTTGATACGGTAAGCTGGCTGGACGCGGTCAATTTCTGTAACGCGCTCAGTGAAAAAGAAGGTCTTGAAAAAGTGTATGAAATTTCCGGCAGCAGTGTTTCCTGCCGATGGAACGCGAACGGTTACCGGCTCCCTACCGAAACGGAATGGGAATATGCCGCGAGAGGGGGCATGAACAAAGCCGCGGATGAGGAAGTTTTGACAAGAGCATATTATGCCGGAAGTGAAAATCCTTCCGCTGTTGCATGGTTTGACGCAAACAGCGGAAGGGAACCAAAGCAGGTCGGAGGCAAAGCCCCGAATGAGTTAGGTTTATATGATATGAGCGGAAATGTTTGGGAATGGTGCTGGGATTGGATGGGAGCGTATCCAAATGAACCAACAAACGATTTCCGCGGACCGCAAAGTGGGAATACAAAAGTAGTCCGGGGCGGTTCGTGGTTTACGCCGGTTAATTTGTGCAGGGTAACGTATCGTTTCTGGAATGTTCCAACGTTTAAAGCCAATTCTGTAGGTTTTAGGGTTGTAAGAAGCGAAGATACTCTCGTATAGCGGCGGGATGCCTCAGATAGAAATGCTGCATGTTTGTTTTGTAAACTTCTGAATTATTTTATGAAACGAACATGATAAGTCATTGCGTACCCCATTCGGCTAGATTTTTTATGAGTCATTGCGTGCGGTTGTTTTGATGGGTTCAAATGTGTATAATAAAGCCGAATACAATGGAAATTACTGCAAAGCTCAGAACGTGCGAAGCTCCCATTCGGCTGCAATTTCCTCAATATCCAGGAAATCCAGGAATTAGCGTATGATATCAGAAACAAGGAATACCAAAGATTCATTGACTTCGGGGCTGTTGGATGAGCTGAAACGGCTTGCCGGGGCCGTTGAGATCAATGACTTCAATGTTGCTCTGGACATCGGCCGTTTGCCTCCGGAAGAACAGGAATCCGCCCGTCTGCTCGGTCAGATATTGCATAACTATAGAGCCGCCACAGAATACGACCTGATGAAATACAGGCTCGCCAGTGAGGCCCTCGGTATCGCCCATTGGGATATGGATGTGGTAGACGGGGACCCGGTCAATCCGAACAACCGGTTTACCTGGTCGCGGGAGTTCCGCAATATGCTCGGATTTACCGATGAAAAGGATTTCCCGAATATCCTGTCAAGTTGGTCAAACCGTTTACCTCCCGATGAAAAAACCAGAGTTATCACCGCTTTTGAGGCTCATCTGAATGACCATACCGGCAAAACGCCGTTTAATATTGAATACCGTTTGATGGTAAAAAGCGGAGAAATCCGTTATTTCCATGCCTTTGGAGAGACATTAAGAGATGAAAACGGCGCGCCTCTGCGGGTGGCAGGAGCTCTTGAAGATGTAACCGGCATCGTCAAGCAGCAGGAAATTCTGGCTAATATCCTCAACAGCCTGGACGCCGTTATTTTGGTGACGGTTCCTGAAACCTGTGAGATTCTCTTTGTCAGTGAGAAAAACAAAGCGTTTTTCGGTGTTGAAGGAGATGGAACAGGCAGACCTTGTTACGAATTTCAGCGCGGATACACACAGCGCTGTGATTACTGCCCGTATTTCGAGCTTGAGAAGAACCCGGAAGCGGTTGTGCAATGGGAACAGTTTATTCCGCATATTAACCGGACATACAGCATGACGGCAATGATGATTGACTGGCCCGGCGGGAAAAAAGCCCACCTTGAATTTGGCGTGGACAAAACCGAAGAAAAACGTTCGCAGGAAACTCTGGCCAATATCCTCAATAGTCTGGACGCCATTATTTTGGCGACGGTTCCCAAAACCGGTGAGATTCTCTTTATCAATGACAAAAACAAAGCCTTCTTCGGCGTTGAAGGAGACGGAACAGGTATACCCTGTTACGAATTTTTGCACGGACGCGAGCGGCGATGCGATTACTGCCCGTATACCGAGCTTGAAAAGAACCCGGAAGCGGTTGTGCAATGGGAACCCTATGATCCGCATATTAATCAGACGCACCGCATGACGGCAAGGCTGATTGACTGGCCCGGCGGCAAGAAAGCCCATCTTGAATTTGGCGTGGACATAACCGAAGTAAAACGTTCGCAGGAAATTCTGATCAATATCCTCGGCAGCCTGGACGCTCTTATTTTAGTAACTGTTCCTGAAACCGGCGAGATTCTTTTTATCAATGACAAAACCAATGATTTTTTTGGCGTCGATAAAGACGGCATAGGAAAAATCTGTTATGAATTTCTGCAAGGCAGAACGGAGCGGTGCGACCGCTGCCCGTGCAAACAGATTGTAAGCGAACCCGGTAAAGTAATTCAATGGGAAGCATATTATCCGGACATAGATAGTACTCACAGTTTGACATCGCTGCTGATAAACTGGCCCGGCGGGAGAAAAGCCCAGCTAGACTTTGCCGTAGACATAACCGAGATGAAGCGGACGGAAGACGCGCTAGAAAAGCGTGAAAAAATGCTTGATATTATGAACCGCGCGGCGCTCCTTCTCCTTTCAAAAAAGGACGAGACCTTTGAAGCCGCGATGACGGAAGGCTCCAGTCTCATTGCCGGTATGGTGAATATCGACCGAATGTCAATATCCCGCAATAACCGGAAGCCGGACGGTTTGTACGCGTCGCAAATCTACCGCTGGAGAAAAGACACGGGGTCCTATATCGATGTAGTAGCGGAACTCCAGGACAATCCTTATGCCAAGAATATCCCGCGCTGGGAGGGAATTTTAGCGTCAGGCGGGTGTATCAACGGTCCGGCGCGCCTTATGCCGGAAGCGGACGCGCTGAAACAATTCGGCTGTGTGACGGTACTGGCTATACCCATATCGATTGAAGGCACTTTTTGGGGTTTCGTTCTTTTCGAGGATTTAACGGAAGAGCGGACCTTTACCGACGATGAGGTTGATATTCTGCGTTCCGCAAGCCTTATGCTGGCCAATGTGGTAATCCGCAATGATGAAGCGGCAAAATTGCACGAAGCTGATGAATATGTAAAGCTCATGCTCCACGCAATGCCTTTTGGCTGTATGCTCTGGAACCGCCAATATACTGTTATCGACTGTAATGAAGCTTCCATCAAACTTTACGGATTCAAGAACAAACAAGATATCTCTGAAAAATTCTTTGAATATATTCCCGAATATCAGAGTGACGGCGAACACTCCATTGAGAAAGCCCTATTCGATGGTGGATAAAGCCTTTAACGAGGGACACTGCGTTTTTGAGTGGCAGCACCTGTCAGTGGACGGGGAACCGATTCCGTTAGAAGTCACGCTGGAGCGGATCAAATATAAGGATGATTTTGTGATTGCCGGGTATACCCGTGATCTGCGCGAATATAACCGGATGATGCGTGAGATAGAGCAGCAAACTTATCTGCTGCAAACAGTCAACCGCATGTCCGCTGTCATGCTGACATCTTCCGTCGATACTTTTGAAAGTGATCTGCTGCGCTCCATGGGCATTATGGCTGAGGCATCGGATGTAGACCGCGTGTATGTCCTTAAAAACCGTATACGGGACGGGCGTTTGTACTGCGCCCAGATTTATGAGTGGTCGGAAAACGTTGAACCTCAGCAGGACAAAGGGATGGGCGATGAATCGATTTTCGAAGATATGGCGCCGGGATGGGGAGAGCAGTTGGCGCGGGGACAGTGTTTTAACGGCATTGTCCGTCTCATGGACGAAAAACAAAAGGCAATACTGTCGCCGCAGGGTATCCTGTCCATTCTGCTGGTGCCTATCTTCCTCAAGGATGAATTCTGGGGTTTCATAGGTTTTGACGATTGCCACAACGAACGTCTTTTTTCCAAAAATGAAGAAACTATCCTGCGTTCCGCCAGCGAACTGATTGCCGATGCCCTCATCCGCAACAGCATGGAGGAGAATCTTCGCGTCTCCGCCGTCCAATTACAAAGCGCGCTTACTGCCGCGCAGGCAGCCAACCGCGCGAAAAGCGAGTTTCTTTCACGCATGAGCCACGAGATGCGAACGCCGATGACCGCCATTATCGGCATGACTACTATCGGTAAAAACGCGGCGGATTCCGGGCGGAAAGATTACGCGCTGGACAAAATCGGAGAGTCCTCCGCGCATCTCTTGGGGCTCATCAACGACATACTGGATATATCGAAAATCGAAGCAAACAAACTGGAACTGAACATCGGCGTTTTTGTCTTCGGTGATATGCTGAAAAAAGCCGTTTCCTTTGTGCAGGTCAGTATCGATGAAAAGAAACAGCGTTTTTCTATGGACGTAAGCGGCGATGTTCCGTCTATGGTTTCAGGGGATGAGCAGCGCCTGAAACAGGTCATCATCAACCTGCTTGCGAACGCGGTAAAATTCACGCCCGAAGAAGGCGCTATCTGTCTCGATGTTTCCCTGGCCGAAGCAACGGACAAAACAAACTACGAACTGCGGATTGCGGTTACTGACAGCGGAATAGGAATAGCCCCGGAACAGCAGAAGAAAATTTTCCTTGCCTTTGAACAGGCGGAGGGCGGCACCAGCCGCAAGTTTGGCGGCACGGGTCTCGGCTTGGCTATTTCAAAGCGCCTTATCGAACAAATGGGCGGCTCAATTTGGCTCAATTTGGGTCGAATCGGAAGAGGGCAAAGGTTCCCGCTTTATATTCACCGTAAAATTGGGACGCGCCGGTCAGGATGTCCTTTCAGAGTCCGCGGCTCCCGGCGACAGCAGTCTTTCCGGCCGTACTGAAAAGGATACCTCCGGGGAGTTTACCGGTAAGCGGCTGCTGATTGCCGAAGATATAGAGATTAACCGCGAAATCATTCTGGCATTATTGGACGGCACGGGACTTATCATCGACGAGGCTGAAAACGGGCGGAAAGCGTTTGATATGGTCGCGGCGAATCCTAACGCCTACGATTTGATCTTCATGGATCTGCAAATGCCTGAAATGGACGGCTTTGAAGCGACCCGGCGCATCCGCAGTCTGCAAACGAAGCGCAGGCGGAAACTGCCCATCATCGCGATGACCGCGAATGTGTATCAGGATGATATTGAAAATTGTCTTGCCGCGGGCATGGACGATCACATCGGAAAGCCTCTTGATATAGATACGCTGTTTGAAAAGCTGCGCCGGTATTTGTAAAGGTACGGTGCGGAAGAAACATATACAGTCAAATTTCTTTTAGTCTGGGAATACCTTTTCTGGTCTTTTTTGTCTCCTCTTTCTTCCCACTATCTCTTTGTATCGTATGTGATTAGATACTTCTTAAGGAGAGACTGCTTAATTTCAAATAGGCTCGCCGAATATGCCAATGACAGATATTCGGCTTTGGCTATATGTTACTCAACTCTAAACTTTGTCAATTCCTGCACCAGTAAATTGATATTTTCCTGGGTTTTACCCGCCAAATCGTTAGCCTGCTGAACAGCGCTATTCATCTGATTCGCGCCGGCTGCCATTTCGTTCATGCCGCCTGTAATATCCTGAGTCGCCGCCGCAAGACTTTGTCCTTCCCGCACAACTTCGGAAGAACCGGCAAGCATTTCATCGGAACTGCTTTTTACCAAATGGGTACTTTCATTCAATTGCCCCACCGAAACAAGAATGAGCTGACTTCCCTGCCCTTGTTCTTCCATAGCGTTACGGATATTTTCTTCCTGATCCGAAACAGTACGCACACCGGAATCAATCGCCTTAAAACGGGTAAGTACGTTTTCGGTGGAAACCATGATTTTATCGATAGACGCTTTGATTTTCTTCAAAACCGTACTGATGGTTTTAGACTGTTCCCCGGAACTTTCCGCGAGTTTGCGGATTTCATCCGCCACCACCGCAAAACCTTTTCCTGCTGCCCCGGCATGAGCCGCTTCAATTGCCGCGTTCATCGACAACAGATTGGTTTGGCTGGCAATTCCCTGCATTACCGTATTAACTTCGAGCAAACCTTCCGATTCCTTGGCAATACTTTGAATATCCACCGCCACTTCCTGCAAGCCGTTCCGTCCAACCTCGGAAGCGGAAGAAAGTTCCTTCACATTATCCGTATTTTTAATCAGTGTTTGAGTTACAGATTGAATATTCGCCAGCATTTCTTCAATTGCCGCCGAAGATTGAGAAACATTTCCCGTTTGTTTTTCCACAAGACCGTTGAGCTTGCGGATATTATCAGAAATATGCGTCATCATCGCATTGGATTCGGTAACGCTGGCGCTTTGATTGATAACCCGGCCTGTAATATTTTGAATATTTGCTGTAATTTGATTCACCACCGCCGCTGTTTGGGTCATATTTGCGGAAAGATCTGTTCCTATTTGATAAAGAAGGGACGCTTTTTGCTTAATCATCAATGTAAGATGCCGAATTTTTTCGATAGTATCATTTAAGGTGTTTTTTACCGTTAAAAATTCACCGGAATAATTTCCCTTCATCTGAATTAAAAGATTTCCATGAGCCATTTCGGTAAGTACTGCAATAGATTCCGCAATCGGGGAAGTGATGCTTCTAATAACCCAAAAAGCTGCGGCCGCGCAGACAAGAATTGCGATAAGCAGAAGCACTATTTGCGAAATCACAAAAGATTGGGTAATCAGCGCGTTATTGGTACTGGTTTGTTCTGCCAAGGCAGAATTATAATCCACTAAACCGGTAAGTAATTTTTCTATTCTGAGACTAACAGCATCGATATGTGCTGCCATCACATTGATAAACAACTTATTGGCGTGATCCGGAATATCCGCACTGCTTTCATGAATAATCTCGCGTACTTGAGGCAGATATTCGCTTTCAAATAATTGCAGAATTGCGGTATTGAATTGCTGTAATTCCTCGGCATCGGCAAGCCGGCGGCTTTGATCAAGCCAAATCTTAAAATCTTGAGCATTATTTTCAATCCGCGCTTGAATATCATTTACCCCTTTTTGATCATCCATAAAACCGCGTACCATCGCCTGCTGGGTGTCCAATCGTATTTGTCTAAAAGAAAGAGCCGCATTGGAGGCGCTTTCTAACCCCGCAACTTGATTTTCGTACATCGATTGTCCATTGGCTTTTAAAATATTCATTCCAGTTATACTGATAATTCCCAATATTACTGTAATAACGACAACAATTGAAAATCCTAAGACCAACTTTTTTAAAACACTCATATTATTCACCTATTCCTTTATATTGAAAAAATATCGAGGGTGCTGAAACCCTGAATAGGATCCGTTGGGATCGGTAACCATAGTTACATATTCCATCGAGCGGACGGTATCAACAATATCCCGCACAAATTGCTGGTCTAAATCTTCAGTCCGCACTGCAATAACATTAACATAGCCTTCATCTAAAATTTCGTTATACAAGGAATCTGAAGGATTTAATCCTCCGGCAATAGCAAAGTTTCCGTTTATGACCGAAATATCCGCGGAATCGAGGGAACCTACCAAGTTTTGTGCATCCATTTGTATAAACCGGATTTCTCTGGGATTGCTGATAATATCATCCAAATCTGCCCGGGTTGCATCGGACGCAGGATTCAGTTTTACAACATTCGCGGCATCCAAAACCCGCAAAGCCCGGCTTCGGTTAGTGGCATCATTGGGAATTGAAGCGCTTATTCCGTTTCCCAATCCATTGAGGGAATTATAGCGGCGGGAAAATATCCCCATAGAAACGGTAGGAATTTCGGTAATCGCGGTTATACTCAAATTGTTCTGGGTTTTAAAATCGTTTAAGTAGCGGTAATGCTGAAAAATGTTCAAATCCGTCTCTTTTTCTGCCAGCGCATGGTTAGGGCGGATAAAATCATTGTAAAACACTAATTCCGCGGAATAACTTTTTTCTTTTAGCAAAGGTTGAATCGCTTCCAGATATAAATCGCCGTAAGGTCCGGGAACAACGCCAATTTTAAGGTTTTTTCTCGCCTCCGCAGTATCCGGGGTTTCATAATCCGAAAAAACCGGCAGCCGGGTTTCCGTACTTTTTACGCAGGACATGAAAGCTGCTGCGCTTAAAGACGTCCAAAGTAACAGAACCAGTATTGTTCCTGTAATTCTTACCTTTACTTTTCGTTTTGGTAAATCCAACATTTTTTCCTCCTTTTTTTATAAGCGCAAGATTATAACAGACGGACAACAACAACTTATCAGCAACTTAACAACAAGATATAAAAAAAGTGAAAAAAAATGAAAAAAAAGATAGAAAATCACTGAATTACTGTAATTTCGATAGTTAGAAAACAAGGCGGGAGAGGATGAATTACACAGAGGAACGTTATTGTACAGAGAAGAAAAAAGGCAGTTACAGACCTGAAAAAGTCCCGCAATTGCCTTTTCTCATCATTTTTTAAAATGCTTAATGGGTTACATAGTTAAAAAGCCCGGATGGCACGGACATAGTTTGTATAACTCTTTTGGTAGTTGATCTGAGCGCCACCACCGAATACCTGTAGCCACGCGCCTTGAGTATTACTAGGGCCCTCCGACGAAGACCAGTAATTACCACCGGTGAACTCGCCCAATCCGTTTACCTTTAAATTACCATACATCAAGCTAAGCTCATCTTTACTTGGCAAGAACCAGTCTGTATATCCATTAACATTCAGACTAACGCAAAGCTGCGCCGCTCTGCCAGTTTCACCGGCACTATCAAGAGCCGCTACAATGAGTTGTGTATTTTGTTTGCCTGTACCAACTCCTGTTTGTGTACCGATAACATTTTCTCCCGGTGACTGTGGTCCCCACGTCGCTTCAAACTCTTCTGCCGCGGGAGCCGCTTCCAGATAACGCCAACCGCGTGAATAATCGCCTGCGTCATAAAACACAAGGCCTCCGGCAGGTCCAGTCTCACCTGAGTAAACCTTCGACACGGTTACAGCCGCCGTCTGCGCAGCCCATGTTGTACCGCCGTCAAGCGAAGCCTTTACTGTGTATACTTTGTTAGCCGCTGTTGATTCATTCTTGGGAAAGTTCAGCGTTACGGTCTGGCTTGTGCCGCTGCCGCTCGTTGTGCCGGTGATGAATGTCGCCGTTGCGCCGTCAAAGGCGGTTACTTTAATGCCGTTTAGAAGGTTGGTTCCTGTAACGGTTATTATGCTGCTGCCGCCTGCCGCGGGTAATTCACTGTTTCCGTTGTCGCAGCCCAATTCTCGCCGCCGTCAAGCGAAGACTTTACCGTGTATGCCTTGTCAGCCGTTGTTGACATATTCGCGGGGAAAGTCAGCGTTACGGTCTGGCTTATCCAGCTGCCGGTAGTTGTGCCGGTGATGTTTGTCTCAGTTTCGCCGTCAAAGGCGGTTACAGTGATGCCGTCCACAAGGTTGGTTCCCGCAACGGTTATCACGCTGTCGCCGCCCACCGAGGCGATTGTTGCTGTTCCCGCGCTTACGCCGGTGATTACGGGTGTGGGATCGGGGATGTCCGCGTTGATGAGGGTGTACGGAGTTTCTTGGAAATTGAGCGAAAGTTCGCCCGTTATAACATCAAGAGCGGCAGTAATGACAGTCTCATCTGTGTCAAGACTCCAAGTGCCTGCAATAGTAGCAACTTCCGCCGCGGTAAAGACGATGGTTTTTGCGCTTGTGTTCACAACAGCTGTGCCTCGATAAGAATTGGTAAGCGCGGCGCCGCCCTCTTTAAATTTAAGCAAGAATGTGTCCACGCCGTCGTTGTCTTCGACAAGCTCGATTACGAGTGTCGGGTTGTCCGTGTCATCAGCCCAATCACCAAAGGGCGAAAGAAAGCCGGCCTTGATTGTTACGTTGCCAGATGGCATTGTAAAGGTCGTCTCCGCCGCCGCCGTACCGGCAAGAGACGCTCCGCCTGAAACTACCTGCCATTGTTTGAAGAAACGTTTGTCATTCGGCGTTGCCGTAATTCTTACGGTTTCGCCTTGTGCAACTTCGGCAGTCTTGTTCGCGGACGCGGTACCGTTACCATCATTCTGCATAGTAACGGTGTATGTTCTTGCTTTCTTGCCCCCTCCCGCGGGATTTTGACAAGCCGTCATTGTTAACCCAATTAACATTGCCAAAATGACAATCCCGATGCTCATTGAGAATTTCTTCATCAATTCCTCCGTTAAAGAATAAATTATTTTCTCGTGAAAAATTGTAACAGACGGGTAATAACAACTTGCTAACAACTTAACAACAAGATGTCAAAAAAAGTGAAAAAAAAGATTGATAATCATTGAATTGCCAAATTATCGATTGTTAAAGAACGAGGCAGGAGAAAATAAATTACACAGAGGAACGGTTCAAGAACAAAACCCATGACATTATCCCCTGAAAAAGTACTCTGTTGAAAAAAACACCGAAACCGAGTATCATATAAACATGAGTTCAAACGCCAACTACAAAGACAGCGTT
>QMCE01002192.1_pt1 | contig 10792 bp, 7 predicted proteins | sample 1821851 | NCBI WGS metagenome assembly QMCE01 (sample SAMN09453174, study PRJNA476694) | Termite gut metagenome, whole genome shotgun sequencing project. | isolation source: worker | host: Odontotermes sp. | place: South Africa:Pretoria | collected 2016-01-28
ACCGCCGAGCCAGACAACGTCCTCGCAAACGGCACCGACGCCATTCTCCTATGCGTGCCCCCGATGACAATACCCGCTGGCACCATCCTCACGATCACCGGCGAAACCGAAGGCTTCACATTCGAGAAATCCAAAACCCTCGACGCAGACATCACGCTCGAAGCTGGAAATTGGCATACGATGAATATAGAACTCGTCGGGAATGAAGTTACTCCGAAAACATCCACTCTGCAATTCGCCGAAGGCCATTATACGTTTTATTCTACCGGCATATTCCCCAGCACACACTTGCTCGATATGGTCTTTACGGATGGCAACGGTACCGAGTTGGCTATGGAAATCTTCACCCCGGATATAAATATGGATTCCTCCGTAGAGGTGATAGACCTTCCCGCAGGAGAATATATTGTCTCTAATATGATGCCGAACGCATACACAATATTTCCCACGTCGATGACTATTCGCACATATCTTTACACCATCGAAGGCGGAACCACAAAATTCAACATCACAGGCGGATCCATGAACATCGAAGGAGACCACAACAACTACCACATAACGTTCAACATGATCCATTCGGGAGGTGAATTCGTTGCCGAATTCAACGGCCCCATGAATCTGCCGAACCCTAAGTTGTAAAAACCATATGTAATACCGATGCCTTTCCCCGTGATCATACGGCAACGGGCACTCCGGTTACAAAAGCACCGTTAACTTAATAAGAAACGGGCGTCCCGATCTGGACGCCCGTTCTTTTACAGGCAACACGGCAAAACCGGACTGGATTTCTATCAGAGGTTGCCGCCGTAACGTATCAATTCGTGCGAACTTAGAGGTTATTTGGATTTTGCGACCGAAGCAATTTTCGCCTCTTGCTCTTACCCGCAAAGTTATTTTGCGCGCGGGTTATCGGTTATCCACTTCTCGAACAGCGCCGCGTGGACCTGCTCGTCGGCGATGAGTTTGGCGAGAAGTTGGAGAGCCGTCCGGCTCGTCTTGTTCTGGTGCGGCAAGGCTTTTACCATATTGCTTATCCTTTCGTACTCGCGCATGGTGCTGTATTCGGATTCTATGGCGAGCAGTACCGCCTCCTTAGCCGTTTTCCCATAGGCCACCCGCGATGAATCGTAGGACTGTTTTACATCCCCTCCGAGCGACAGGATGAAATCGCCGAGTTTGTCGAGGTGCTTCATCTCCACCATTGCCACCCCCAACATCAGTTCGCCTATCTCTTCGAACATCGACTCCTGCGAGACATACTGGATAATGGCATTCATCTCCGAAAAATCGTTGGCGCTTTTATACACCGCATAAAACCATTCGGGCTTGACCCCCTGTCCCGGTTTCACGCCTGAAAATTCCGGATACATCACTTCACGGTTGCTGTACCTCATTGCATTCACAAGACCGTCGGTCAGGGCGTCCAGTTGATTGGCCCCCCTTTTTTTTAGCAGGGCATACATTTCATTCTTGTTGTCCATAATCGCACAGATTAAAATTTAGGTTTAGAGCCTGTTTGGTTTTTTCCCTCTTGCTCTTAACAGGACTATGTCGCAATTCCCATGCCGTAGAATAATCACGCTAAATTCCGATCCCCTAAAATGGGGACGCACCACCGAAAATTTCACAATGACACGGGATTTTACGGCTTTACCGGCACGACTATTTTTGCATGATCAAAATATCTGTTATATGCAAAAATGTATCGTTCTTTTTATTACCCTGCTCGGCGCGTTAGGTTCGTCGTACGGACAACCGTCGCCCCGAAAAGATAATCCATTCTCATTCGAAGCTTCGTATATTGGCGACGGATATGTAAATGCAGCCGGAGGATTGAAAACCGGAGCCGGATATATGGGTATGGGCAACTTCAAAATAGGTTTCGACACCGGCAAGGCACATTGGTGGAAGGGCGGAAGCCTGTTTGTCAACGGCGCGAGCATACACGGGAAGTCGCTTACGGAAAACTTTTCGGGCGACCTTCAGATGGCATCCAACATAGACGGCGGAACACACGTGTATATGCACGAACTCTGGTTCAGGCAGGAGTTCGGCGGATTTTCATTTACGGCCGGCCTTCAAGATCTGAACAGCGAATTCCTGACGAGCGAAAATGCGGGCGAGTTTATCAACGGTTCCTTCGGGGTTATACCCGTAGTGTCGTGCAATGTTCCCGTTCCGGTCTTCCCGCTCACCGGCCCGGGTCTCTCCGCCCGGTGGGATATCGACGACCGGCTCTCTCTGCAGGCGGCAGTGTTCGACGGCTGCCAGACTCCCTTGGGCGGGAGTAATCCGTACAACCTGCGCTGGACCTTCCGCAAAGACGACGGTATGTTCGCCGTAGCCGAATTTCACTCCGTATTTCACATAAAGGGAAAGGAGGGGACTTACAAACTGGGGGCATACTATCATTCGGGATTGAACGAATTCGACGAAGAGAGCCGGACGTTAAATACCGTTTTCAGGAACAACTACGGCATCTATATTATTGCCGACCAGACTGTTTTCGAAAACGGAAACCGCAGGATCGGATTGTTCGTCCACGCAGGAGTCGCGCCGGAGAACAAAAACGGGCACTCCTCCTATCTCGGTTTCGGCACCAACTTCCACGGCATCTTCAGTCCGGATGGGAAAGACGTCATGGGGTTCGCCGTAGCCGGCCTCGATATGCCAAAAGCAAAACGCAGTCGCGAAACGGCGCTGGAACTATACTATAAATACAGGTTCAACGACAATATCGCCATCCAACCCGACATTCAGTACATTATCCATCCGTCGGGAACAGCTATGAAACTCCCCAACGCCCTGGTCGGTATTCTGAGGATACATATCGGATTTTAAGAGGTTGTTTAATTTTCTTATCTCTTTAGAGGTAAGCGGTCTATTGCGGCGACAGATGGAACAGATGTGTTCAGAGCCTCAACTCTCCGCCGCCCTCCCTGATTATTTCGGGTTCGTCGGTGGTGAGATCGACCATTGTGGTGGGTGTGTTGTCGCCGTAGCCGCCGTCTATCACCATATCGACCGCGTGGCCGTAACGCTCGTAGATCAGCTCCGGATCGGTCGTGTACTCTATCACCTCGTCGGGGTCCTTCACCGACGCGGTCACCAAAGGGAAATCGAGCTCGCGCACTATCGCCACAGGTATCCCGTTGGCCGGAATGCGCACCCCGACGCTCTTGCGCCTGCCCAGAGCCTTGTCGGGGACTCTGCCGGACGCTTTGAGTATGAATGTAAAGGCGCCGGGCAGATTGCGCTTGAGTATCTTGAACTGCGCGTTATCCATTCTGGCAAATTCCGACACACGGCTGAAGTCGTCGCATACTATCGTCAGTTCGTCGTCGCGTTTATTCCTTATCGCCTTGATACGGTCGATAGCCTTGATGCTGTGCAGCGAGCATCCGAACGCGTAGACGCCGTCGGTCGGATATATTATAACGCCATCCGAACGCAACGCCTCGACAACTTTGACCACCTCTTTGTGGTTCGGGTTTTCCGGATATATCCTTATTATCATAGTGTCGTAACTCCAAACTCAAATAAAAAAAGGGTAAGCTACTTATATCGCACCGCTACAACCGCCTACCCTTGCTCGCTTCCACGCCTGGGGGATTCAGCAGGAGCTGGTCGTATAAGACTTACCCGGTGCAAAGGTATGTTTTTTTTGTATCTTTGCAAAACAGATCATACCCTATGTCTAAAAAAATCCTGTTTCTGATCATTTTCGCTTCGGCATTGCTGATAGCCGCGGCGGTTTTATACAATATGTTTTTCGGCAGTGCCGTAAAAGAGCGCAAAGAACTTTACATAAGCCGCGATATGGATTACGACGGCCTGCTCGACTCGTTGCAGCCCATACGCCACCGCCGGGCATTCGACCTGTACGCCGGCCGCATAAACCTGCCCGACACATTCAAACCGGGACATTACGTCATTGAACCGGGTATGGGGATCGTAAAGATAGCGCGAATGCTCAAAATAGGCGACCAGACACCCGTCGACGTCACATTCAACAACATACGCACCCTGCCCGACCTCGCAGGAAGGCTCGCCGAGCAACTCGAAGCCGACTCGCTCACTCTGGTCTCCGCCCTGCTCGACGATTCCGTAGCAGTGCAATACGGTTTCGCTCCGGGGGACTTTATCGCCATGTTCATTCCCGACACATATCAACTATATTGGACAGTGTCGCCAGCCGTATTCATAGAACGCATGAACAAAGAGTACGGACGCTTCTGGAACGGCACCCGCCGCGCCAAACTCGAAAAGACAGGCCTCTCACAGAAAGAGGCATCCACAATGGCCTCCATAATCGACGAAGAGACCAATATGGGCGACGAAATGGCGACAATAGCCGGAGTATACATAAACCGTATCAAAAGCGGAATGCCCCTCCAGGCCGACCCCACGGTCAAATTCTCTCTCGGCGACCCCACTATGAAACGAATACTCCACAAACACCTATCCACAGACTCGCCATACAACACCTACCTGCACAAAGGGCTCCCCCCGGGTCCTATAAGAATGCCCTCCGCAAGAGCCATCGACGCAGTACTCGACTATCAGCACCACAACTACCTCTACTTCTGCGCCAAACCCGACTTCTCAGGATACCACGCCTTCGCCAAAACATACTCCGAACACCTCCGCAACGCCGCCGCCTACTCCAAAGCCCTCGACGTCGCAGGGATAAAGTAGTCTGTTAAGAGGTTGAAAAAGATTTTTTTGCCCTAATGTGGCAAAAGCAGAAAAAAGGGTTGACTGTTTACGGTCAACCCTTTCGTTTACAATTCCACGGCGGTTAAAGCGGAGTAAGCGAGCTGATAGTCCCGCTCGGCTTCGAGGGTGCGATCCATCATGTCGTAACAGAGACCCGTCTCGACGATATAGTCCAGCAGTGAGATATCACCTGCGTCGAGAGCCTTTTTCAGCAGTTCGGCGTTGCTCCATTCCGCCATTGAGCGGCGATAGTCTGCGGCGGTCGTTCCAAGCACTACCGCGCGGGCGTACAGGTTGCGCAGCCGTGTGTAAAATTGTACCTGAGCATCCCGTTCGCGGGTTTCGGCGGCAGAATGTGCCGCCCGTGCCTGCTTCACGCGGTTGCGGTTGCCGAACAGCGGGATCGACACGCCCACCTTCACGCCCCCGTATTGTTGCCCCATCGTCTGTTCGCGCATATAGCCGACCGAAAACGCGGGCAGACCCTCGGCACGGGCAAGCGACACATTTTTACGATTTGCCTCGACTTCACGGCGCACATACTCCAGCACAGGGCTTTTCTGTCCGGTATGGGTGTACCACGCATCGAAGTCGGCGGGCAGGGCGACTGGTGGAAAATCGACATCGTCAAATACTACCTGCTCGCCGCCGTTCAATCGTGCAAGTTCGTCCGACAGTGCGGCGCGTTCCACCTCGCATCGCGCCAGTTCTCCCTGCGCTCTCTGGAGATTCAACCGCGCCTTGTTGTATTCTATCCGGCTGCCTTCGCCGCTCGCCAGCCGCCCGGCATAACCGTCGGCAAGGGTTTGCGCGTGTTGCAACCGCAATTCCAACTCGACGGCGAGGCGGTTGTAATAGACCAACTCGATGAGATACTGTTTCGCTTCGAGCAGGATATTCGTGCGTTCGGAGGCAAATCCGATGTCGATAAGCTCTCCCTGCCGCCGCGCCTGACGCGCTTTCATTCCGCTCAGCGTCGCAATGTCGAAACTCTGCGTTATGGCTATGTCGGTTCGATTGCCGATGGTTGCGGGTGTTCCCCACAGCCGGGCGAACTCCACCTCCGGATCGGACAGCGAAATGCCCGTGCGGTTGGCTAATTTGTCGGCTTCGACCTGGTCGGAAAGTGCACGTAGCGTGGTGTTGTTTTGCTCTATCCGGTGCAAAACACTCTCTATGTTTTGTGCAGCGAGCGGTACGTATGCCATCGCAAGGATCGCCGCAAACAATAATCTCTTCATCGTTTTCAATTTTATATTTTCATTTTCCCATTCGTCATCAGGTAGATAACCGGCACGATAAAGCCGTTCAGCAGGGTCGAAGTAAGCAACCCGCCGAGGATCACCTTCGCCATCGGGCTTTGGATTTCGTTGCCCGGCAGATCGCCGCCCACAGCCAACGGAATGAGTGCCAGCGCCGACGTGAGGGCGGTCATCAGTATCGGGTTCAGGCGGTCGAGCGAACCGTGCAGCACACTGTCCCGCAGCGACATACCACCAGTCCGCAAGTCGTTATAGCGCGCCACGAGCAACATACCGTTACGAGTGGCGATGCCGAACAGCGAAATGAACCCGATGACGGCCGGAATGCTTACCACCCCACCCGAAAAGAATATCATGAACACGCCACCTATAAGAGCTAACGGCAGATTTAACAGAATTACCGCCGACTGCGTTACGCTGCGGAACTCCCGGAACAACAACAGGAAGATGACCAGAATCGAGAAGATCGAGGCAATGAGCAGTGTGCGCGATGCGGCCTCTGCACTCTCGAACTGTCCGCCGTACTCTATGCGATAGCCTTCGGGGAGTGTCACGCGTCCGGCGATACGTTCCCGTATCTCGTTTACCACACCGCGCAGGTCGCCTCCGGTCGCATTGGCCGAGATTACGATCTTGCGCGCCGCGTTCTCGCGGTTTATGGTGTTCGGGCCGGTCGTGGATGTTATCGAGGCGATATTCTCCAACGGCACTTTCCGCCCGCCGGCATCGACCGTCAGGCTGCGTATGCGGTCTATTCCGGAGCGGCTCGCATCATCGACTTTCAGCGTCAGGTCGAACACTCTGTCGCCCTCGTAAACCTGCGACACCACCTCGCCGCCGAGCAGTACGCGCACCATTTCGGCAAACTCCGGCAGCGTGACGCCATACCGGGCGAGCAACTCGCGGCGTGGCTCGATCTTGAGCACGGGACGCTCTACCTGTTGCTCGACGTTCAGATCGGCCACACCATTCACATCCTCGATGGCGGCCTTGATCTCGCCTCCGAGGGCGAACAGGCGGTTCAGGTCGGGGCCGAACAGTTTAATGGCGATACCCGCCCGTGTGCCCGACAGCATCGCGTCGATGCGATGCGAAATGGGCTGGCCTATCTCGACGACGGCTCCGGGGATAGTCCCCAGTTTTTCGCGTATCTCGGCCATCACATCCTCTTTCGGGCGCCCGGTCAACACGAACGGGGCTTCGATCTCCGAGACGTTAACTCCCAGCGCGTGTTCATCCAACTCGGCACGCCCGGTTTTGCGCCCCGTTGTTTGTACTTCGGGAACAGAGAGCAGAAGTTCCTCTGCGCGGCGGCCGATCTTGTCGGATTCGTCGAGCGAGATTCCCGGCAGAGTGCCGGCATTCACCGTGAACGAGCCCTCGTTGAACGGCGGAAGGAAGCCATGCCCCAATGTGAAGAACATAATGAGCGCCGCTACGAGCAGTGCGCCCGCGCCACCCACGATCCAGCGTCTATGGTCGAGCGCCCGATCGAGGCACACGCCGTAACCTTTTTTAAGTTTTCGCGCCACCCACGCCTCGCGGTCTTCCGTCCGCTTTTTCCCCGGCAGGTAACTGCACAGCACCGGCGTGATGGTGAGCGCGACAATGGTCGAGGCACACAGTGCGACGATGAACGCTATGCCGAGCGGTGCAAGCATCCGCCCCTCCATACCCGACAGGAAGAACAGCGGTATGAAGCTCGCGATGATGATGAGCGTCGAGTTCAGTATCGGCATCCTAACCTCGCGCGAAGCCTCGTAAACGACAGTCATCACGGGTTGTCGCTCCTCTTGGGGTTTTGTGCGGTTTTCGCGCAGACGCTTATAGACATTCTCCACATCGACTATGGCGTCGTCAACCAGCGAACCGATAGCAATAGCCATACCGCCAAGGCTCATCGTGTTGATCGTTAGTCCCATCCACTTCAACGCCAGGATCGCACTCACCAACGCCAGCGGAATTGTTGCGAGCGAAATAGCGGTCGTGCGCACATTCATCAGGAAAAGGAACAGGATAATTACCACGAAAATACCCCCTTCGAAGAGCGATCTTTGCACATTGTCTATCGAACTCTCGATAAACCGTTCCTGCCGGAAGATATCGCTCCTGATCTCCACGTCGGCAGGGAGCGTTTTCGCAATATCGGCCAGCGAATTGTCCAGCGCGGCAGTCAGGTCGACGGTACTCACGGCGGGTTGTTTAGTAACTGTTATCAGCACGGCAGGCACACCATCGACTGAAGCCACACCCAGTTTAGGGGTCTTGTCGCCGACTTTTATCTCTGCGATATTTTCGAGCAGCGTGCCGCCCACCGCCGCCTTACCGAGCTCCTCGATGCGGCCGGTCGCCATGACTCCACGAACTATATACTCGTTGCCATACTCATACAGTACCCCGCCCGGGGCGTTGCCGTTCATTCCGTCGGTCGCGGCGATCACCTCGTCGAGCCCCACGCCGTAATGTTTCATCCTGTCGGGGTTCAGCAAGATCTGATACTCCCTGATCTCGCCGCCGATGACCGCCACCTGCGCCACGCCGCCCGTAGCCAGCAGGCGCGGACGCACCGTCCAGTCGGCCAGCGTGCGAAGCTCCTGCAACGAAGTGGTGTCGGAGGTAAGGCCGATGATCATCACCTCGCCGAGAATGGAAGACTGCGGACCGAGGGTGGGATTCCCCACACCCGGGGGCAAGGCGCCGCCCACCACGGCCAACTTCTCGGAGACGATCTGCCGCGCACGGTAAATATCCGTGCCCCACTCGAATTCGACCCAAACGACCGAAAAACCGGTGGTCGAGGATGAACGCACGCGACGCACATCCGTCGCCCCGTTCACCGCCGTTTCGACTGGAAAAGTGACCAACCGTTCGACCTCCTCCGGGGCCATCCCCGCCGCCTCGGTCATCACCACGACCGTAGGCGCATTCAGATCGGGGAACACATCGACCTCCATACGCGAAGCGGTGTAGGTGCCCACTAACATCAACAGCACCGCTCCCACCATAACAACTATCCGGTTGTTCAGTGAGAATTTTATAATTTTATTCAACATGGCCGTGCGCGTTTAATGGGAATGGCCATGTCCTTCGGGAATCGTACCCGACATCGCCGCAAGCCGAACCTGCGTCGTGCCGCGGGTAACCACCCTGTCGCCGGGGGTGAGGCCGCCGAGTATTTGCACCCGCTCGCCATTCTCCGCCCCTGGCGTAACCTCCCGCTTGGCGTAATCATCCCCGCCGCAATGTACATAGACGAAATAGAGCCCCTGCTCCTCGCTCAGCGCACTTTTCGGAACGGATATCACACCGTCGAGAGGCTTGCCCAACAGCCACACTTCGGCGAACGCTCCCGGCACGACCTCTCCCGCGTTCGCAAACTCGAACAGCACTGGAATATACGCACCATCGGCAGCGCGGCCATAGGATAGCAGCTTATCGGTATGGTAAACTGTCTCACCGTAAGCGGTCTTGAAATTAGCTCCGGTGATGGCCGACAGCGCACCGAACCAGCGTTCCGGCACCTCGGCACGCAGTTGCATCCGTCCTGTGCGGGTAACGGTAGCTATCGGCTGGCCGGTGGCGACATATTCGCCCGCGCCGACAAACAGGTTTTTCACATATCCCGTGAGCGGACTGACCGCCTTGCCCGAACCTGCCGATACCGTGGCACACGCAGTCTCGTAACGGCGCTTCGCCTCGTTGAATTCGCGTTCGGATATGATCCGGTCTTTGACAAGTTCTTCCGCACGGCGATACTCACGTTCGGCGGTCTCGTACTCGATTTGTGCCCGTGCCGCCGGATCGCCGTCCACCAAGCCTTGTGCAGATAAGGTGGCGATGGTCTCTCCCTGTCCCACCGCAGACCCTTCGGCGAATGTTCCCGGAAATGAGACTATGCCGCTCGAAGTGGCCACAACGACCGCCTCCCCGCCTTGCAGACTTTGAATTTGCCCGCTTGTTTTGATGACTCGATGGAATGTGGACAGCTCGACCGTCTCGATGGTCAACCCTGCGGCCTCGGCCTGCCCGCGGGTAAAAACGATCCCGCCTTCGTTATGGCCGGCTTCGGTTGCTTCCGGTTCATGGCCGTGAAGCTCATCCGCTCCGTGATCGTGCCCTTCATGGCCGTGAGCCTCTTCCGCGGCGTGATCGTGTCCCTCCGCCTCGTGGTTATGCCCCCCGTGGGAGGGGATGCCGGACTTGCAGCCCATGAAAGCCACAGCCAGCAATATGATAAAATATCGCATTTCTCCGCATTTTTAAGATTTGAAAACGATGTTACATCCCGCTGCCGATCGGCGCGGGGTTTAGAGGTTGTTTGGATTTGCCAAAAACCCCTCAGCAGAGAAGAGCCGGAGGTGCACGCAAACCTCCTCCGGTGAATAAATCGACAGAATGATACCGGATTACCGGCTCGTCATGGTCGATATCAGCTACCGGCTCGTCGGGAAACAGGTCTGAATAGAGCTGCGCAAGAATAAAAAGATGTGTATGCCCGTCGTGACCGCAGTCGGGCGATACGCAACCTGAACCGGCTCCTTTGTCGTTGCGCTCCGGGCGGTCGATAAACGGAGTATCGACGATACAGCCGCCCGAATGATCCGTACTCTCTGATTCGTGCGGGTGGCGATTGTCGTCGCACCCCCCGCCTTTGCACGAATGAAGATCATCATCACACTCCCCGCCTTCGCACGAATGAGCCTCCATGCAAGCCACCGCCCCGTGATGGTGGTGCGGCACGACAGACGCCGACAGCATAACTGCGACCGCCGCGAAGATGAATGATATGGATACGATGCGTTTCACCGGGT
>QMCE01007665.1_pt1 | contig 10790 bp, 12 predicted proteins | sample 1821851 | NCBI WGS metagenome assembly QMCE01 (sample SAMN09453174, study PRJNA476694) | Termite gut metagenome, whole genome shotgun sequencing project. | isolation source: worker | host: Odontotermes sp. | place: South Africa:Pretoria | collected 2016-01-28
ATTCGAATTTGGGCTGCAAATGTAGGCTTTTTTTTTGAAATAACAAAAAATATTTTCGGAAATCATTTCTTTTTGTATTTTTCCATTTCGGGTAAATAGCGTTGTATCTCTGAGATGCGTTTGTTGTCGTTAGGGTGCGTGCTCATGAAATCAGCCATCTTACTATTGCCCGAAGCCGCCGCCATTTTATGCCAGAATGAGATGGCTGTTTCCGGATTGTAACCCGCCATTGTCATAAAAACGAGTCCCATATAATCGGCTTCCAACTCGTGCTTCCTGGAATATGGCAGCATGACCCCCAATTGCGCCCCCAGTCCGAAAACCGTATTGCCAATCGAGTGTACGACCGTCGATTGGTTGCTTAACGCGGCATCGACGACGGAAGCTCCGTATTGCGCCAGGATTTCCTGACTCATACGTTCGTTGCTGTGCTTGGCTACCGCATGGGCCACTTCGTGTCCGAGAACAACCGCCAGTTCGTCATCCGATGAAACTAAAGGTAACAGCCCTTCATAGACGACAATTTTACCTCCGGGCATGCAGAAAGCGTTTATGTCATCGCTTTTTACTAAATTAAATTCCCATTTGAAATTGGCAATTTCATTAGACAGTCCGTTCTGTTTTAAATATTGTTCGGTAGCTGCGGCGATTTTTTTTCCAACCCGTTCGACGATGGCGGTCTTGGTCTTGTCGGTTGATTTTTGCGCACTTTTCATGTATTCGTCGTATTGGGTCAGGCTTGCCGATAAAACTTCCGAATCCGAGACTAACAGCATCTGCCTTCTGCCTGTTAACGGTACGCTTCCACAGGATGCAAGTAATAACATCGCAATGAATAAACCTGCAATTTTATGTATACACTTCATAGGCTGCAATTGTTTTTAAAAGATTAATACAACAAATGTAAAACGTTTTTTTTTAATATCTTGCGTTTCAGGTTGTTTTTTTGTTTGTTTAATAAAAATTGGAGTATGGGACGGAGTTTTTAACCTTTTTGACGTATTTTTTCAAAAGTCTGTATTTCTATAGGGAGTTGGTATAACCGTCTATGTACCAAATGAGTATGTACGCATCGTTCGCCTGAAGAAACCGACCTGACTATTTTGGAGATATCTTATAAAATAGGTATGAATGATCCCTTTTACCTGAGTAAATGTTTTAAAGCGCAATTCGGAAAATCGCCTTCGCAGTATCACAAAAGGGAATAAAGTCCGGCCATATTACCGGACTATTTTGATGGATTAGCTATTCTTTTTCAAAATGTCCGGCAACGCGGAAATCATGTAAAACGGAAGGTTTATAAGGCGGAAAGTTTTATGGCTTTGGGTCTTTACTTCGTCAATGCCATACTTCCCCGTCCAGATCCGGACAGCGATGTCGTGTGAAGTTTCATCCATGAATTGATGCAGTGATTTCAGGTGGGCATTGTGTCCGCTTTTTACTTCAATCGGGATTATTTTACCATCGAACTGATACGCCAAATCCACTTCGGCTGAGCTGCCTCGTTTGGCGCGTACCCAAAAGTTGCGTTTTACGCCTACTTCGAACGAAAGCGTTTTCAGTTCCTGTGCGGCAATCTGTTCCGCTGCTTTACCTTTCCATGTATCCATCAAATCGCCTGATACTATATATTCTTTCCGGATCTTCGCTGCATAATTGACTAATCCGGCGTCGAGCCAAAAAAGTTTGGGGGCTTTTTTAAGATCGGAAATCATCGGCATTTTAGCGCTTGTCAGGGGGTAAACCAACTCAAGCAACATGGCTTTTTCCAACATCCGGAAAGCCTCGCCTGTTTCCCTCGCCTTGTACGAAGAACCGCCAAATCCACCCAGCGCAATGGTTTCACCCGAAAATGTCCAACCCTCTTCCAGTATATAGCGGATAACCGATACTTGCGTATTATTTTTTGCATACTTTTCCACGTCGTTTTTATAGGCGTTCAACAAGCTGTTATAAACCCTGTCAAGCATAGTTAGATCTCTTTCGGAAGTGTAACGCGATACTGCTTCAGGCATGCCGCCTATCAGTGAATACCGGTTAAATAGATTATTCAACATGTCATGGAATACATCCGGTAAAGCTGCGTCGCGTATGGGTTCCAAAAAACGTTCCTCACCGACGGCATTCAGGAACTCAATGAATGAACAGGGATGCAATGCCATATATTGAACCCTTCCCACCGGTAGCGAGATATGACTGTCCAATATGGTTTCCAAAAGCGAACCGGCGGCAATCACATGGATTTCCGGTAATTCTTCGTAAAAATACCGCAACAATGACACGGTGTGCGGCGAATTTTGAATTTCATCAATGAAAAGCAATGTCCGGCCTGCGTTTCTTTTTATGTTGGCGTACAAAAATAATAAAGGCAACAGTTCTTTGACATTGTCGGTAGACTCGAACAGCTTCCTGGCGTCTGATTTTTCCAAATTAACCGAAAGGTAGTTCTCAAACTTTCCCGCAAAACGGTTCACAATGGTTGTTTTGCCAACCTGCCGGGCGCCCCGCAATACAAGCGGTTTGCGGTATGGATCGTTTGCCCAATGCTCCAATTCTTTTTCAATACTGCGTTCAAACATAATCCTCTTGTTTTGATGGCGTAAAGATACGGAAATGTTTCATTGCATGGGTATATTTTGCTTAAAAATGTTCCATTGCATAGGTATATTTCCGTCAAATTTGTTTCATTGCATGGGTATATTTTTTGGAAAAGGATAAAATAGGGATTTTCTATTCCAATACAATGCCAAATTATATCAAAACATGGAATATCTGACCAATGTATAGTTGAAATGACCATCTTTTTGGATAAAAACAGTTCAACTCCACCCATTGATCGGATTGGCTTAGAAGCTGTTGTCGCAGGTTCTCAGCAAACCCGAAAAGGGTCGCAAGCCGGACGATTCGTTTCCACTGCTGCTGACCCGTACGGGAGAACCGTTTATCGGCGAATTTAGTATTAGCTTAATACCCATAGAGAAATAGAAAAACAGATTGCAGGATGTTTGTGAAAAAAGTATATCTTTGCCGCGAATAAATAAAGAGAAACACAATGAAAGATTTGAATAAAGAAACAGCCGTAAAGAAAGTGCGTCCGGAACGTATCATTCAGTTTGGTGAAGGGAATTTCCTTCGCGCTTTTGTCGATTGGATCGTTTATAATATGAATGAAAAAACGGATTTTAACGGTAGTGTGGTTGTTGTGCAGCCGATTGAAAAAGGGATGATTGATATGCTGAACGGGCAGGACTGTTTGTATCATGTTAATTTGCAGGGGCTTGACAATGGAGAGGTTGTGAATGCCCTCACACTGATTGATGTAATAAGCCGCGCACTTAATCCGTATACGGAACATGAAGCGTTTCTGAAATTGGCGGAGCAGCCCGAAATGCGGTTCGTTATTTCCAATACTACGGAGGCCGGTATCACTTTTGACCCTTCCTGCAAACTGACGGACGCCCCCGCTTCTTCTTATCCGGGTAAACTGACGCAATTGCTCTATCACCGCTTCAGAACGTTTAATGGTGATAAGACAAAAGGCTTTATTATTTTTCCCTGCGAACTGATATTTCTCAATGGTCATAAATTGAAAGAAACGATTTATCAGTATATTGAATATTGGGATCTTGGGGAGGAGTTTAAATCTTGGTTTACGGAAGCGTGCGGTGTTTATGCAACTCTTGTAGACCGGATTGTGCCGGGTTTTCCACGAAAAGATATTGCTGAAATACAGAAAAAATTAGATTACAATGATAACCTGGTGGTACAGGGGGAAATTTTTCATTTATGGGTAATCGAAGCGCCGCAGGAAGTGGCGAAAGAATTTCCGGCGGACCAGGCGGGGCTTAACGTATTGTTTGTGCCTTCGGAAGAACCTTATCACGAGCGTAAGGTGACGTTGTTGAACGGTCCGCACACCGTGCTTTCCCCGGTTGCTTATCTTGCCGGGATTGATATTGTGCGCGACGCGTGCCGGCATGAAGTGATCGGGAAGTATATCCGTAAGGTGATGTTTGAGGAACTGATGGAAACGCTGAATCTTCCGAAAGATGAGTTGGAAAAATTCGCTAATGATGTATTGGAACGGTTTAACAATCCGTTTGTTGATCATCAGGTGACGTCTATTATGTTGAACTCGTTTCCTAAGTACGAGACGCGTGACCTTCCCGGATTAAAGACTTATCTTGAACGCAAAGGCAAACTTCCGGAAGGGCTTGTATTGGGTCTTGCCGCGATCATTACTTACTATAAGGGCGGAGTACGCGCTGATGGAGCGGCTATTGTACCGAATGATGCACCCGCGATCATGGAGCTTCTTAACACGTTGTGGTCTACGGGGTCTACTCAAAAAGTGGCCGAAGGTGTTCTGGCTGCAACCTCTGTCTGGGGTGAAGACCTGAATGAAATACCCGGATTGACCGGTCTGGTGAAGAGATACCTGGATGATATTCGGGAAAAAGGAATGATGGAAGTCGTAAAGGCGGTAATTAACTGATTGAATCATTCACATCGTATGAAATATATTCAAATTAATCCTGCGGATAATGTTGCGGTGGCGATACAGCCGTTGCATGCAGGAGAAATATTGTCAATAGAGGGGAATGAGATCGAAGTAAAAGAGGAAATTCCGGCAGGGCATAAAGTCGCCTTGCGTGATTTTGCGGCAAACGACCATGTTATTAAGTACGGAGATCCGATAGGGCATGCGGTAAAGGAGATCGGGAAGGGTTTGCTGGTGAATGAAAAGAATATAAAAACCAATCTTGACGGATTGTCCGAATATACGTATTCCCCGGCGTTGATCCCTCCGCAACCTGAAATGAAAAATCTTACGTTCAGGGGATATCGCCGGAAGAATGGTGATGTGGGCATACGCAATGAAATCTGGATTATTCCGACGGTGGGTTGTGTGAACGGAGTCGTTGGCCGATTGGCCGAATCCTTGAGGGCTGAAACAGGTATGCACAATAATAACCGTGTTATGCTGAACGAATCGGGGGTAGACGCGATTGTTGCTTATCCCCATAATTACGGCTGCTCGCAGTTGGGGGAAGATCATGAGAATACCCGTAAGGTGTTGAAAGATATGGTGAAACATCCGAATGCCGGAGCCGTTCTGGTTGTAGGGCTGGGGTGTGAGAATAACCAGCCGGATATGTTCCGTGAATTTTTAGGCGGATACGATACGGAAAGGGTACGGTTTATGGTGACACAGCAGGTGGATGATGAATATGAAGAAGGTATGAGGATGCTTCGTGAATTGTATGATGTTGTGTCTGCCGATAAACGGGAAGATATACCTTTCGGCGAACTTAAGGTTGGCCTTAAATGCGGCGGTTCGGACGGATTTTCAGGTATTACGGCGAATCCTTTGCTGGGCGTGTTTTCGGATTTTCTGGTGGCTCAGGGGGGCGCCGCCGTCTTGACGGAAGTGCCTGAAATGTTCGGAGCGGAAACGATACTGATGAATCGTTGCGATACAAGAGAACTTTTTGACGAGACCGTTGCCCTGATAAACGATTTCAAGACGTATTTTATCTCAAGCAATCAGCCCGTTTATGAAAATCCTTCTCCGGGAAATAAGGCCGGAGGGATTTCAACATTGGAGGAATGTACACAGAAATCCGGAAGTTCTGCTGTGAAAGATGTGCTTCGTTATGGTGACCGGATCAAAACAAAAGGGCTGTCTCTGCTTTCGGCTCCGGGTAATGATCTGGTAGCCAGTACGGCGCTTGCCGCCTCAGGTTGTCATATCGTTCTCTTTACGACCGGGCGGGGTACTCCGTTCGGAACCTTTGTCCCTACGGCGAAAATTTCTACGAATACCCGTTTGTCCGAATATAAACCCGGATGGATTGATTTTAATGCCGGAACGCTTGTAGAGGGAGAGTCTATGGCGTCGGTGGCAGAACGTTTTATAGCATTTGTGGCCGATACCGCCAGTGGCAGGCAGACGAACAATGAAGAGAAAGGATACCGGGAAATTGCTATTTTCAAGACAGGTATTACACTTTAACCTTGTTTGCATGAAAGTCTGATAATTGTAGTTGCAAGGTGTAATTTAATTTTAATAAGATGAATATCAAGTTGTTTTATATTTTGTTTTTTGTGGCGCTGAATGCGATTTCGCACATTGTATGTGCAGAAAATAATCCGTGGGGAGATGCGGAGAAAGTGGTATCTTCTATCAAAAGGACTTCTTTTCCCGATAACGTATTTAATATTATTGATTTCGGAGCTAAGCCGGACGACTCTGCCGCCGTTTATCATGAAGAGATCAACCGTGCGATTGTAGCATGCAGCCGGTCAGGCGGCGGGACTGTGCTTATACCTAAAGGTACTTTTTACAGTGGGCCGTTGACGCTGAAAAGTAATGTGAATCTTCATCTGGAGGAAGGCGCCGTACTGAAATTCAATCCGGACAGGTATTTATATTTTCCGTCGGTGCTGACCCGTTGGGAAGGACTTGATTGTTATAATGCTCGTCCGTTGATTTATGCTTATGGAGAGACGAATATCGCCATAACGGGGAAGGGAGTGATTGACGGTCAGGCGAGTTATGATAACTGGTGGGTAATGAAAGGTCGCAGTGCAAGTACGGCGATTACGCAGAATGCTGCGCGCGCCCGTTTGATGGAATATGCCGAAAGTGCTGTTCCGGTATACAAGCGGGTGATGGGGCCGCTGGATGGTCTGCGTCCCCAGCTTATCAATTTTCATTCATGTTCCGTTATATTGATTGAAGGAGTGACGTTGAAAAATTCTCCGTTTTGGGTTATTCATCCGCTTCTGTGTCAGGATCTGATTGTCCGGGGAGTTTCCATTGACAGCCATGGGCCGAACAGTGACGGTTGCGATCCCGAATCTTCAAAGAATGTTTTGATTGAAAATTGTTATTTCAATACAGGTGATGACTGTATTGCCATCAAGTCTGGACGTAATGCCGACGGACGTAAATGGAGCGTGCCCAGTGAAAATATCGTAGTACGTAATTGTGAAATGAAGAACGGGCATGGAGGTGTTGTCATTGGAAGTGAGATTTCCGGCGGATATAAAAACCTATATGTTGAGAACTGTAAAATGGATAGCCCGGAATTAGATCGTGTCATCCGTATCAAAACGAACAATTGCCGCGGGGGCATTGTGGAGAATGTGTATGTGCGTAATATAGAAGTCGGACAGTGCAGGGAGGCTGTTTTAAAAATCAACCTGCTTTACGAAGCGAAAGAAAATTGCGACCACAGTTTTCCTCCGGTGGTAAGGAATATCAACCTGGAAAATGTTACCTGCAACAAAAGCCGTATCGGCGTCTACCTTATCGGTTACGGAGAATCGGATAATATTTATAATATCAACCTTACGAACTGTAAGTTTGATAGTGTCGAGCAACCGTTATCGGTAGTAGGAGCCAAAGATGTAACGTATAGCAATTTATATATAAATGGTAAGTCTGTAAACTGAACTTGTTGATGTTGTTTGACGATATGGACGATTTTATTTTTTCGAAAATCGTCGGGAATCATCATTTTTATTAGCGAAGATGATAATTAATGCTTGCGGTAAAAAAAGTAGAAATCCCGAAATAGGTTCTATCATACAGCCGAAGACGGAGAGAATTAACATACTATATCCTAAAAACAGAGGTGCGGGTTTTTGCTCTCTCTTTATGTAGAAGTGCAGCACTTGTCCGAGTAAGATTACAAAGACCCCGCAAATTAAGAACCAAAATGCAAATGCGCGTGTGTAATCTTCCGCTATTGCGTTTACTACTCCGTCTCGAATTATTTCCAAAAACGCGTTTTTACCAAGGATAATCGCCACAATGGTATGCAATATTCCTGTCGCAACAAGAAATATTCCGCTGTATCTCCAGATTTGTCTGTTTTTCATTTGTCTGTTTTTAAATTGGTTTGACAGTTATTTTAAAAGCAAAAATAGGCATTAAAGGTAAATAAAAAAAACGACATCTAAAGATGCCGCTTTAAATGTTTTCTGAATATTATTTATATCTTTGCTGAAAAATTAGTCGTTTGACTAAAATGAAACAGGACGTTGAAAAGAAAATAATAGATGCCGCCCGTGAACTCTTTTATGAAAAGGGGTATATGGGAACAACGGTACGAGATATAGCTGGCAGGGCAGAAGTAAACTTGGCATTGTTACATTATTATTTCCGTACAAAGGATAATATTTTCAAAGTGGTCTTCGATGAAGCATTCTCGCTATTGTTTGGTAAATTGAACAAAGCATTGACTTCCGACAAAACCATCTTTGAGAAAATAGAGTTAATGGTTGCTGGTTACGTAACTACCGGAATGAAATATCCCCGGCTTACCTCTTTTGTAATGACGGAATTGTCGATAAACAGAGAACTGATGCTGTCGCTCTTGAATACCCACAAGGATAAGTCGATGCTAAATAAGAACTTCGAACGCTTTTATGCAGAAATCGAAAAAGCGATTGAAAGCAAAATGATAAAAGAAATAACACCCGGTAATATCTGTACGGATATTCAGGCTTTGTCATTGTATCCGTTTATTGCCAAGAACTGCCTTCTCCACTCTGTATTTTCCGATGAGAAGGCATATAACAAAATGATGAAAGAACGGATTAAGCATATCAGTAGTTTGATAATAAAAAATATAACAGAATAATTTTTTTAACCCTATTTTGGTCAAACGACTAAAATGTAAAAACATGTAGTGTGATGAATATTATAGAATCAATTCAAAAACGAAGGTCGATTCGTACCTATACAGGTGAACCGGTTGACCCTGCCACCATTCAAAAAGTAGAAAAGTATATTTCAGGGTTGAAATCTCCGTTCGGCATAAGATGTCGTATCGAAATACTATATGAAAATGTAGGGTCAGAACCTATAAAATTAGGCACTTACGGGTTTATTAAAGGAACGTCTGTTTTTCTTGCATTAATATTGGAAGAGGGGGATTTGGCAGAGGAAGGTGCGTCCTATATGTTTGAACAAGTCATACTTTATTGTACTTCGCTTGGTTTGAGTACATGCTGGCTTGGTGTTTCTTTTAACAAGAATACTTTTAAAAAACAACTTAATCTCAAATCTGGCGAAAAATTGAGAATAGTATCACCGCTGGGATATGCCAGCGGTCGTAAGCACCTGAGTTTGTTTTTGCTTTTCGGCAGTTCCAAATCTTATCAGCGTAAGCCGTTTACAGCTAATTTTTTTGACAAACAATTCGGAGTCCCGTTGATAGAAAAGAATGCCGGACAGTATGCGCTACCGCTTGAGATGGTACGTTTAGCTCCATCTGCCAATAATAAACAATCTTGGCGGGTTGTAATGGATAACCAAACATTCCATTTTTACAAGTCAGGCTCTTACGGTTTTGATTCGGTAGACTTGGGTATCGCCTTGTGCCACTTCGAGCAATCCTGTCTTGAATTGGGAATAAAAGGTTATTTCAAGGTTTTAGAAGATGCCCCATCAGGTAAAAAAACAACGTATGTAATATCATGGGTCGGTGAATGAAAGCAGTGATTCATTGTTCATGTTAAAAGGTCAAGATATGGTAGAATATAAATCGAATCCGGACTTAGCTTGTGTTAGAGCTGATTGGAAAGGCAATATTGATTTTCTACTTATATCTCACGACCACCACGACCATTTTAATAAAGAATCAATAGAACATTAAGCTATAACAATCCGGCTATGCAGGCATTGGTTCCATTGGATGCAATGCGATTGTTTAAGAATAAACAATTGAAAAATATCCTTTTACAAGAAGCCGGGTGGTATCAGGAATATAATACCGAAAAAGATGTACATATTGTATTTCTTCCCGCAAAACATTGGGGTCGAAATAAATACATAAAACGGTATTTTTTGCAGGAGATAGTGCATATGGAGAAATATTCAAGGATATTCGGAGTTTATTTTCCGACATAGATATATGTATGTTGCCAATAGCCGCATACTCGCCGGAATTTATAATGAAGTCGTCCCACATGAATCCGGAAGAAGCTATGCATGCTTTCCATGACTTGAACGGAAAATTTTTTATTCCAATGTATTATGGAATATTTGACCTTTCTGATGAACCATTGGGAGAACCAATAAAAAGATTAAGAGTTATTGCTTTGAATAGTGAGCAAATCAATAAGATTACGGAATTATCCGTAGGCGAAAAATATTATTTGTATAGGCGTTTAAATCGCAGTCATTGATTATCTTTATTCAATTTTATAGGTTTATTAAATACCATTCTTTTGATAGTCAAATCAAATATTGTATCCATATAACTATGTCTATTATATTAGTAATGATATTATCCAAATAACCTTGCAGGCGTTCTTTCGTACAATGATGGTGTCCACGTAGCCAATTCTGTATGTTTATGATATGAATATATAGTTGCTTGAAATTTGCTTCCTTGTTTGATGGAACTTGCTTCAATAGCGGATACTCTTTCCTTTGTCATATTTCAAATAACCACATTTCCTGTGCCTATACGGATTATCTACACTTCTGATAGATAACGAGAGCAATCATCATCACTCTGAAAATATCTATTGAACTTTATTGAATTCACGCCTTCAAATCTGTTTCGCTTATCCATGCTACAAAGGTGGCGGTTCTCTTAAAATAATAATTCGGTATAATCGCCACTGAATCTGAGCTCAATGAAGTTCTCTCTATCAAAAGATCGATCAAATGTGATGTTGAAGCCATGAATGAAACCGGTAAGGAATGATCCTGATTGATCATATGTGTATCTTGTGTTTATATTGTTCGTATTAGTGAAATCGTAACC
>QMCE01006820.1_pt1 | contig 10781 bp, 10 predicted proteins | sample 1821851 | NCBI WGS metagenome assembly QMCE01 (sample SAMN09453174, study PRJNA476694) | Termite gut metagenome, whole genome shotgun sequencing project. | isolation source: worker | host: Odontotermes sp. | place: South Africa:Pretoria | collected 2016-01-28
TACCTGCCCTCGACATCCGCCGCTTTGCCACAATAGGCCAGGTTGGCAATAAGGTTCGAATGGGGGTAAAAATGTGGTTTTTCGATATCCACAAGAATTATATCCGCCGCCAGACCTTCACGCAATTCGCCTGTAACTCCCTCTAAACCAAGAGCTTTTGCCCCTCCGGCAGTAGCCATGCGCAGGATATCCCACGCCGAAAAAACACACGGATCGCCCGCCGCAACCTTGCCCAATAACGACGCCGTGCGCAATTCCTCCCACATATCGAGGTCGTTGTTCGACGCGGGCCCGTCGGTACCGATTGCCACGTTCACCCCTTCCGCCGCAACCTTGGCCATTGGCGCTATACCGCTCGCTAACTTCATGTTACTCTGCGGATTATGGGCGACAGAACAACCATGCTCGTGCAATATCTCTATGTCGCTATCGCTCAAAAATACTCCGTGTATGATCAGCGTTTTAGGGTTCAGCAGGCCATGATCGCGCAGAAATTCAACAGGCGTGCAGCCATATCTCTCGGCTATGATCCGTTGTTCATCCTCGGTCTCGCTCACATGGATCATTACCCCTACATTCGCCCTCTCAGCCACCTCGCGGGCATATTTCAGCGTCTCTGGACTACACGTATACGGAGCGTGCGCCGCAACCATGAGCGTGATGCGCGGATGGTCGGCATACTTCTGAAGTTCGGCAAAATCGCGATCGAATTTATCCTTCTTACCATCCAGGATCGACGATCCAATCACCGCACGAATCCCCGCACGATCTGCCGCCTCTGCCACCGCCGCATCCATCCAGTACATATCTGCCGAGGTGGTGGTGCCTCCGAGAAGCATCTCGGCAATCCCCAGTTCGGCACCTGCACGCACATCATCGCGCCCCATGAGCGCCTCGAAGGGCCAGATATGCTCCTGAAGCCACATCATAAGCGGCAGATCGTCAGCATAACTACGCAGCAGGGCCATCGGAATATGGTTGTGGGCATTCACCAGACCGGGCATCGCCACCCTCCCGTCGGCATCAATCACACGCGCACCCGGCATCGTCTCCTGCTCGCGACTAACGAAATTTATCTTCCCTCCGACTATCCCTATCGACCCGCGAAACATCTCTCTGCGCTCGGTCATGGGCAATATTAAAGCGTTGGTTATAAGTATTTTATCCATCATTTAACGACCTCGCCACGAATGGTTAGCATCATGCGTCCCTGCTCACAATTGGTGTATATTTGCAGTACTTTGTAGAACATTCCCTCCTGCTTGCGCGGATTGTAGCGCACCGTTATGCGCCCCTTCTCGCCCGGAGGCACTGGCTTCTTCGAGAAGTCGTAACTCGTACATTTACAGGTTGTTACGATGCGTGTAATAACAAGTGGATGAGTGCCCTCGTTAGTAAATTCGAACACATGGCTCACCGCTTTACCTCGCTCGGCAATGCGCCCGAAATTGCACTCTGTCTCGGTAAAAACCATCTCGCACGCCGGTTTTTCGGCACCCCACACACCTGTCGCAATAAGCGCGAAACAGGCCAACAATAGAATCTTCTTCATAATCAACACCTATTTCAATATATAATTATACGTTATAGTGCCATTTTGTAGACCTGCATCTTCGGCAACGCTAAACCGCGCCCGCCGCGCCGCCTCGATAGCTGCTGTTATCAGCTCGCTGTCGCGCGTGGTCGAACCCTGGACCCTCTGCACGGCGCGAACGACATTGCCATCGCTGTCGACAGTGATATCGACCACCACGCGCCCCGACTTATTCGAGCGATACGTGGGCAACGGCAACGCTCCGGCGATACGCCTTCCGGCGAGGTCGAATCCAACGCCCTGAGTTCCCAGTCCGGTGCCTGTTGTATCGCCGTCGGGATCGCCATACTCCGCACCCTGTTGCCCCTCGGCCTCGGCTGCTCCCCGCCCTGCCGATTGCCCGGGGAACAACGCATTCGGGTCGGGTCGTCGCTCGGGAGCAGGTTGCTGCACAGGCCGCGGACGTGGTATAGGCGCAGGTTCCGGCGGCGGGGCAGGCGCTTCGGGAGCATCTTCATGATCCTGCGTCAACAGAGGTTCGTCTTCTGCTGTATCGTCTTGTTCGGCCTCGTGCTCAGCCGTCACATCCTCCTCCTGGGCGACCATACCGTCGCCTCCCGCCTCGAGAGCATCGCCGAATGCTATCATCACACCCTCGCTGCCCTGCATATCGTCCGACCGGGGCATCTTCAGCAGCAAGAGCAATAACGCCACCGCCACGGCATAAATCACCGTAGCCACCACCCCGATCTTACGATCGCTCCGTGCGTTATCGTCCTCGTTGTAGTAGAACATTACTCCCGCCGTGTTGCCGCGATCACCTTATATTTATTCCTGTTCAATATCTCCATCACGCTCACCACATCGCCCCAAGGCACCCCCTCGTCGGCGTGCAACGATATGACCGGATCCTTGGCATCGCCCACCTGCTCGCGCAACGTGCTCTCCAGAGCATCGAACGGCACAATCTGCCCTTCGACAGCATATTGCAGATCGCGCGTGATGCTCACCGTGGTATACGCCTTTTCGCTCACCTGGGTCGAGCTCTTGGGCAGTACCAGCTTCAGGGCGTTGGGCGTAATCATGGTCGTGGCGATAAGCAGGAACACCAGCAACAGGAACATAAGGTCGGTCATCGACGAGGCGTTGATCGCCGACTGTATTTTCGAAGAACTGCGCTTTATTGCCATAAATATGCTGTATTATTTCTTAACCGGTTGGTTGAGAATATCCATGAACGCGATTGAGTTGGCCTCCATCTGGAATACCAGCCGCTCGATGCGCGACACCAGATAGTTATAGCCGAAATATGCCGGGATACCGACGATAAGTCCTCCCACTGTCGTGATCATAGCAACATACATACCATCGGCCAGCATGCTCATATCTACTGCTCCTCCGGCAGCCGACATGTCGATAAAGGTCTTTACCAAACCCAGGACCGTACCGAGGAAACCGATCATCGGCGCACCTCCGGCAATGCTCGCCAGGGCTGGCAGACCTCTCTCCAACTTCGCCACTTCGAGGCTGGCGACATTTTCTATCGCGTTCTGTACATCGCCCATTGGGCGCCCAATGCGCTCGATACCCTTACCTACCATGCGTGCAATGGGGGTGTTGGTAGAGCGCGAGAGGTCTATGGCCGAGGATATCTTGCCATCGTGGATATAGTCACGGATGCGGTTGATAAAGCGTATGTCCCACTGCGAGGCGCGCCGTATTGCCGTGAATCGCTCCACGAATATGTAGACCGTAACGCCACCCAGCAGCAGCAGAACCCACATAAGCCAACCGCCTGCCAGAAAAAGTTGTCCGAAATTCATCGAGGTTCCGCCCAGGGCAGCCACCGCCTCGCTCGCTTGATTGATATCCATAATTAAGTTTAAGGTTTTTTACGTTTCGTATTCGTTTCGATATTTTTAGTTGGTCGGGGCTAATGCCGCACAGAGTGCGATCCAGGGTATATTATTTAGTGAAAAGGAGAATATCTACTATTGTGAAAATTGGTCGTTTATGCTTGTTCTGGACAGTATCGCCAATATCGAGCGAAGAAAATACCCTTGAGTCCCGGTCAATATTCCTGCACTACATACCTTCATTGCGATCGATAAATATTCCGCACTCGCCCGCAACACCTGTCGATTCTCAACCGCACAAAGCTGATTCCCCCCTAATCATTACCCGCCGCCTTTTTCCTCTTCCACCGTCTGAAAATATCGCCAAAGTTATTAAAATCTTCCGAGAAATAGATACCCGCACCGCTTTCCTGAAGACCCTGATTCTCGTCGAATCGCGTTATTGTTCGCGTAAAAGCCTTCGCGCGCAACGTCCCACGACGGTCGACAATGCCCGTGAGGTAGAAATCTCCTGTAAAGTTGCGCATATTCTCGGTGTACACGGCCTGTGAATTGTTGCGCGTGTCGTAGTTCCCCTCCACCTCCAGCAGCAGACGCTCGCCCCACAACTGCTGCGTAAAATCGACCCCCCACTCGTCGGACGTGGTCTCTGTTTGCGGACGATAGCGTATGCCGATATTGACCCTCTCCGAGGCAATGATCTGGTTCAACTGGCTCGACAGCAGGTCGAACGCCGTGCTGCTCCCCGCCGCCACCCCGAGGTTGCCGCCCCCGGCCTCGTAGTCGTAGAAATTCCCCGTTGCCAGGAGGAAGAAGAACTGTGTCGCCGTCATCTCCTCGGTATCGAGGAACGAATGGAGGATGGTCTGGGTCTCGGGTGTGGCACCAGGCGCCGTGATGTCGAATGCAAGGACGGGTGCACTCAGGCGATCGGTGAGCTTCAGATGGCACTCCACGGGGATACGCATGCGCCACGAGTCGTATCCGGTGCCCGTCATAGCCAGACTTATCGATGTCTTGAGGCTATATACGGCAGCTATGTCGAGCATGGCATCGAGCGGATTCCCGGTCCATTGAATACTGCTCCCGGGAGTTATGGCGAACGGTTTTTCGATAATATTTTCGAGTGTGAAGAGGTATGTGCCTTCGTCGATGCGGTAGTCGCCATATATCGTAAACTCTCCTGCACGCGGATCGAGGTGTATATTCAGCAGGCCGTTGCCGCGTCCACGCACTCGATGGCCCGTCTGCGGATCGATCAATAGCTCCACCTGGGTATTGGGCTCCACGGCGATGGTCAGATTTGTGTTCAGACGATTCACGCGTGGTTGTTCGACTGGTGTCGGTCGGCGATCGTCGGGCTGATTCGCGAAGGTGATGAAGTCGGCCTCTGCCACATCGTGCTTGTCGTTCAGAGGCATGTAGAACTGCGACCCCGCCCCTGTCGCGGCATCTACATCGAGCTCCACACCCTGTTTATTGCCCGTGATCGACGCCTCGCCGCTGGCATAGACCTTGCCGTAGAATTGGGCATTATCGGACTGCGAAGTATTGAGAACCAGCAAGTTATCGGTATCTATCCCGAATCTGAAGCCTACGTTTTTGAGCTTGTTCAGGTCTATCTCGGCATCCAGCATCGCACGATTACCCTCGGGATCGGTCATCGTCACCGAATCGGCAACGACCACATTATCGACCACCCGCAGAGTGGTGTTCGGCACAGCGGCATAGCGCACTCCGAGGAAGTCAACCTGCGCAGCATAGTCGTGCACCTTTATCTCGCCATTAAGACGCATACCGCCACCTCGTCCCGGCCTCCCCGACAGCGCTGCATGCACATCGGCACGCCCCGTGGTGCCGCTCAAAGTGCGTTTATAATGGGTATCCAATAGCGCGAGATCGACATTTTTTATATCCATAATCCCCTCGAGGCTATTTGTGGCGGGCAAATAACTCGCCATGGCGACCGGGGTACCGTTTTTATGGGCGAGCGAGAAACGTACCCTGTCGTTCTCCCACGCACTGCGGAACGTAAGGGCCGGCACATCGACATGATCTACCCGCAGGCTGTCGATCGCGATGTCGGCTGTCAGTGTCGCGCGCGCGCGCGTATTATATAATGTATGGGGGCGTTGAGCGAGTGCCGCCGTCAGTTGGGCCCGTCCGCTGACCCGCCCTTCGATATTATGACCTGTGCGAAGTACGTCCGACAGCGGCGCTATATCGAACTCGGCAAGAGCTATGTGTAACGTATCCTGCGGCAATGGCGACACCACTCCGTCGATACGCAACTGCTGACCGGCGCCCTCTATCGCAAAATTATCGACCTCTATACGGTCTCGGCGGGCGGTTATTCTATGAGCCCCGATATTCCAGCGCTGATCGCCTGTCCTGAGATTGCCTGCGAGCGCTATATTTCCGTCGTTCAGCGTGGCGGCAAGAACCACGTCCGACAGCGGGACATTGCCATACTCAAGAGCCGGCGCCACGGCGTGAAGTGTAACCATTCCCTCCTTATACACAGCGCGTAACGTGCTTTGCGGCGCGATATTCAAACCCGGCACAAGTATCTCGGCAAATGATATTATCGATAGCCACAGAGCTATTCGACCCCCGCGCCTTGAGCGACAATATCGCCGTCGAATCTCTGCGATTAGGGCTGATATCGAGCGCACGGAGGTCGGCACGCGACAGATCGAGAATAAAATCGTATTGCAATTGCCGACCGATATACCCGTGACCGTCGAGGGTAAGTGCCAACCTCGGATCACGCGACTCGACATGCGCCAGAATATTGTTGCTCCACACCGTTGCTCGAGCTTTAATATCCTGATAATCAATACCTTTATAGTTTATTCTCGCAATGCGTATATCGGTACTCGTAGAGGTAATATCGGCGCTGGCCGTCGTGCGTCCGAGGCTTGATATGTCGAGCAAAGTACCGATGTCGAAATTATACAGTTCCACATCGCCTGAGTAGCCGTTATCTACTGATATCAAGGCGTTTACATGCGCATCTCCGAGAGCGGTACGAAGTTCGAGCGATGCCATGCGATTGTCGACATTACCCGTAACAGTGAATCTCTCGAGGCGCCGGAGCATGGTCTGCAACGTGTCCGGAACAGGGTTTGGGCTAACAAGGCGAGCTATCTGGACGGCATCGGAAGCGGTTGTCGCCAACGAGTCGATGGTCAGCACAAACGCACTCCTCGCCCTGTTCCATCGCCCCGCCACCGCCACATCAGTAGCCTCACCAATCGAAAACGACAACTCTCCAGACAGGTCCTCTGGCGTACCTATAACACTGATATTCAAATCATTAACCGCAACAGGCCAACCAAATTCTTCGAGTGCGAGGGTCGAATTGTGCACTTCGCCAGACAGCGTACGTGTCGGGAAATCGAACGTCAGATCATTGAGAAAAATTTGCGATTCCGCACTCTTCACAGACGCCTCATCTATCGCCAATCGTCGCGCCACAACAGTCACCTCGGGCGCTAAAATATCAACAGGCAGATCCCGATATTTAAAGCTTAACTTATTGATTTTGAGCGACATACTATCGCCAGCGACACGTAATCTCCGCAAGTCGAGTCCAAAATCGTGCAGTTCCAGTGTGTCGTATTGTACCGACATTCTGCACATATCGATCGCTGCGATCTTAACATTCCCGCCCGGCCCTTGCAACTTGCTGATAATCAACTCTATATCGGCCCGCCCATCGCATACGCCCACCCTTCTGACCGCCACTTTACGCCCCAATCTCAAATCTACCGTGACATTGCCATAAAGAATCGTATCTTCCTTATTATCAATGATATACACCCCATCGAACGCGACATTTGCCGGTGGTCTGACGCGTATTTTCTCGAAGCTCACCGTGGCGTCCAGATGCTGCCCCAACCACTCGCAGGCCCGCTTCGCCGCAAAACGCTGCACAGGCGGCAGAAACACCGACAGCGACGCCAAAACTGCCACCAAAAGCAGTCCGCACACCACCGAAACCAATATTTTTATACCTTTGCGCATCCTCAACCTACAAAGATAATGAAAATTACTATTCTCGGTATCGAGTCGTCGTGCGACGATACTTCGGCGGCCGTGCTACGCGATAATGTTCTGATATCCAACGTCATAGCATCGCAGCAGGTGCACGAGAAATACGGCGGCGTGATCCCGGAGCTCGCCTCTCGCGCCCACCAGCAGAACATCGTCCCCGTGATCGACACGGCGCTAAAAGAGGCCTCGATCACGCTCGACGATATCGACGCCATAGCCTTCACGCGCGGCCCGGGCTTGCTGGGATCGCTCCATGTTGGGGTGTCGCTGGCCAAGGGACTGTCTCTTGCACGCACAATCCCGATGGTCGAGGTAGATCATCTTCAGGGGCATATCATGTCGCATTTTATCGACCTGCCCGACCGTGAGTTGCCCCATCCCGCGTTCCCGTTCCTGTGCCTGTTGGTGTCGGGCGGACATACGCAGATCGTGCTTGTAAAAGCACCTCTGGAGATGTCGGTTGTGGGCACTACGATCGACGATGCGGCGGGCGAGGCGTTCGACAAGTGTGCGAAAGTGATGGGGCTGCCCTACCCCGGCGGGCCCGTGATCGACCGGCTGGCGGCGTGCGGCGATCCCTTGAAATTCCGGTTCGCAAAGCCTCGTGTGGCAGGGTTCGATTACAGTTTCAGTGGCCTCAAAACCTCGTTCTTGTATACTTTGCGTGATGCTATGGCCGAGGATAACAGATTCATCGAGAGGAATCTCGCCGACCTGTGTGCATCGCTGCAATACACTGTGGTTCAGATACTTATGCATCAACTGATACGGGCATCGCATGAATTGGGAGTTCGCGAAATTGCGGCTGCAGGAGGTGTGTCGGCCAACTCGGGACTGCGCAACGCACTGCTTGCCGAGGGCGCGAAACGAGGCTGGAATGTCTACCTGCCCGAGCTGAAATTCACGACCGACAACGCGGCGATGATCGCCATGGCGGGCCACTATAAGTTTCTGCGCGGCGAATTTGCGGGACTCGACATCTCGGCCTCGGCAAGGCGGGAGTAGGATGCGATAAGGGGCAGTATAATGACAATGGTCAATGGCCGACCGAAAGATTCTGTAAGGGCGTGATATAAATTTAATTTCTTACAAACATTATGGATAAAATAAATCTCTCTAAACTCGATAAAATTGCCCTTATGCACACTTACGAAGATTCTATGAACAAGGACTGTATGCCGATAGATGCTTTAAGGCCTACATTAAAACATTTAGAGGCATTAGGATTAGTTGAGATTCAGAATTATAGTGGGCAATTTCACACAGCACGTCTTACAGATCTCGGTAAGAAATATAAACTTGAAAATCCGAAACTAAAAAATAACATATCGGAAAATACAAAATGGTTGATAACAAATGCTGTATCTGTGTTAGCCCTTATTATTGCCATTATCGCCCTTTTTTGTTAGGCATTCATCCCGCCTAAGTAATTATGTCATAAAATAATGACAATTCCATAGCTCAAGACCGCGCCAAACCGGCGGCGTATATCGCGAGGCATCGAATACGGCAATGCAGCGATTGGCTCAGCAAAGCATGATATTGTCGATATAAAATATCCTCGCTCTAATCCATAATTCATAATTTATTTCTATCTTTGCAGTCCTATTGCCGCAATAGCTCAGTTGGTAGAGCGCTTCACTCGTAATGAAGAGGTCGCCGGTTCAAGTCCGGCTTGCGGCTCAACAGGGGGCGAGACCCCCATTAACCGAAGGGCGGGACCCTTCATAAATCAAATTAAAAAATGGCAACTAAAATCCGTTTGGCTCGTCATGGCAAGAAAGATCACGCTTTCTTCCACATTGTAGTAGCCGACAGCAGGGCGCCGCGCGACGGCCGGTTTATCGAAAAACTGGGTACATACAATCCCAACACCAATCCTGCTACCATCGAACTGAACTTCGACAGCGCCCTGAACTGGGTAATGAAAGGTGCACAACCCACCGACACCACGCGTGCGATATTGTCGTACAAGGGTGTGATGTACAAGAAGCACCTGCTGGGCGGCGTTGCGAAAGGCGCACTCACCGAGGCCGATGTCGAGAGCCGTTTCGAAAAGTGGATGAAAGAGAAGGCTGGCAAGATCGACGCCAAGACCGGCAAGTTGAGCGCCGAAAAGGAAGCCGCTGCAAAGGTTCGCCACGCCAACGAAACCAAAGTCAAAGAGGCCAAAGCCGCCGCTGTGGCAGCCAAGAACGCTCCGGCACCTGCCGAAGAGGAGATCGCCGAGGTGGTAGTAATGGCCGAGACCGAGACTCCCCAGGAGGAGGCGTTGGTCGACGCCGTGGCAGAGAGGGTTGCCGAGACCGTTGCCGAAGTGGCTGCGGAGCAAGAGGCTGCCGCCACCGCCGAGGAGTAGTATTATGTCTTCGGCCGTAGGGAAGGTCACTAAGCTCTTCGGGCATGACGGCGGGGTCGTTGCGACTCTGTACGATGCCTCTGAAGCTATAAATACCGAGGAACCGCTGTTCGTTATATTCGACGGACTGGCGGTTCCTCTTTTTATCGAACACTTCGAGAGGCGTGGGCGCAGCAGTGCTCTGATCAGGTTTATGGATATCGACTCACCGAATCGCGCCGAGATGCTGTTGGGCGAGATGCTCGATTTCGACAACGCCGTCGGTGTGGCGATGGACTATGCCGACACCCATCCGGGTACGCTGGTCATAGTGGTTGCCGACCACGAGACGGGCGGGCTTACGATTCCCGCAGGCAAGGAGAATTTCCTGCTCCCCGACAGCGGCGTCGAGTTTCGCTGGTCGACGGGCGGTCACACGGGTACGATGGTTCCGATGTTGGCCTACGGCACGGGGGCGTCCTATTTCGGCGGGATAATGGAAAATACCGAGGTGAATCGCCGCATGGAAGAGATTCTCGGCCTTTAACGTTTCTTGCTCCATTTCGGGCGGATATCGAGAAACACCTCGAAGTTCATTCGCGGCATGGGGCGCGAGAGTACCGATTGGTACTCTTCGTTTAAGAGGTTTTTGATTGCGAATTTGACCGAAAAGTCCGACCAACGGAATGAGAACATCTTTTCGAGCGACACATCGCTCATGAAATAGGGCCGCACGCGCGAAATCCGGCTCATTCTGTCGTTGCTCGTCGTCGTGAAACGCTCGCTGTACCAGCACCATTTATATATCAATCGCCACGAACGGTATGCGAGACGTCCCGTCACGGCGGCGGAGTATTCGGGCACATACATCAACTGTTTCCCGACCGCTTTATCTTTTCCGCCCAGGGGGTCGCCGTTGTTGATCGAGGGTGTCCACGAGAAAGAACCATCCAACCCCAACTGCCAGTTCCTGGCGAGCCGTACATCCAGATCG
>QMCE01003445.1_pt1 | contig 10779 bp, 10 predicted proteins | sample 1821851 | NCBI WGS metagenome assembly QMCE01 (sample SAMN09453174, study PRJNA476694) | Termite gut metagenome, whole genome shotgun sequencing project. | isolation source: worker | host: Odontotermes sp. | place: South Africa:Pretoria | collected 2016-01-28
CCAAATGAGAAATGGAACTGTAGGCGGTAATGTATTTCAGGTCTCTATGTCGCACGGCGATGAATGCCGCGAGAACCACATTAAAGATGGTGAGGTAAACGAGGTAGGGGAGAGCAAAGCGCGCGCCTTCGGGCATCAGGTAAATCGCGATCCGGAGAATTCCGTAAGTGCCCATTTTCATCATCACGCCGGCGGCGAGCATCGAAACCGCGGTGGGAGCCGCCGAGTGTCCGTCCGGCGACCAAAAGTGGAACGGGAACAGGGAACCGGATACCGCAAAACCCATGAAGAGAACAGGGAATGCCCACATTTGGAACGTTTCGGGAAGTTTAATTTGGGCGAGTTCCGGGATGTTCCAGCTGTGAATTCCGGATTCCACATGGATTCCGAAGAACACGGCGAGAATCATCGCCGAGCCGAGTGCGAGTGTCAGGGTCAGCTTTTTTCCGCCGTAATCCTTTTTCCCCGAGCCCCAGCCGGCGATCATCAAATACATGCAAACGGCTTCCATTTCGTAAAAGATGAAAAAGAGCACGAGATCGAAACTCATGAAAACGCCGTAAATAGAGGTTCCCAAAATTTGAATCAGCGCGAAAAATTCTTTGGAACTTTTCCCTATATTCAGGCTCACGAGCATTCCCGTAAATACCACCACCGCCGTTAAAAGCACCATGAGCATACTGAGCCCGTCGGCACCGATAAAGTAATGCGCGTTGATGGCTTGGAGCCATGGGAGTTCCGTGACAAACCGGAGGGCAGAAACGGAACCCGGTGCGGGAGAAGCGAGCGAGAGAAAGTAAAGTTTGACAGTGAGGTAAACGGCGATTCCTAAAACCGAAAAAGCGGAGAACAGGTGAATATTTTTGATGAGGTTTTCTTTTCCGCGCGGAATCGGAACGCAAAGGAGCGTGGTGATGAGCGGTAAAATCCAGATGGAATTGTATAAAAGAGTTTCAAGCATAGCTTTCCCTTACAAAGGAAGGTTTCCGAGAAAACGCCAAAACAGAAGCCCGGCGATCAAAGTGCCGAGATAAAAGGGAAGATAACCCGTATCCGCAGCCCGCACGGCGTTTCCGGCTTTTTGAAAAACAACGGTAACGGCTTTCACCAGAGAACCGATAATCACGTTATCGAACCATTTCAGGAACGCGGCAATGCCGCCGAGTAAAAATTGCCGCACGATCGCGTAATAAATCTCATCGAAGTAGAATTTGTGTGCCACGATTTTATAAAACCGGCTGCGGTTATCTTCATCCAGCGCTTTTGCAATTCGAGCGCGCGGACTCACATAAAGAATTCCCGCAAGAACGATGGCGGCAAGGGAAAGTGCGGTGGCGGCAAAAGGAACCCAGGGGTAGCCGGCGCTTGCATGAGGGAGCGTTGCCCGAAGTGGCACCAGGTATTCGGCGAAGATATTTTTTTCAAAACCCGAAACGACCGTAAAGATGGCAAGCACCACAATCGGGAATGTCATCAGCAAACTTTCTTTCACCGGTTTTTCAAACGGTGTCCGGGCGTTTCCGTGGAACACCAGGAAGAACATGCGGAACATATAAAAGGCGGTGAGCGCGCTCGTGAGGAGCGCAAAAGCAAAGACGACCGGATGCCCATTTTGAAGTGTGGAAAGGAAAATTTCTTCTTTGGAAAAGAATCCGGAAAAGGGAGGAATTCCCGAAATGGAGAGGCAGGCGATGAGCGCGCAAATATAGGTCCACGGCATTTTTTTGCGGAGTCCGCCCATGGAATGGAGGTAGTTGCTGTGTACCTGATGAATCACGGCCCCTGCCACGAGAAAGAGCATGCATTTAAAGAAAGCGTGAGTGAATACATGGAAAACGGAAGCGGTGTAACCGAGGGTGCCGAGGGCAAACATCATGTAACCGATTTGGCTTAGCGTGGAGTAAGCGAGAATCCGTTTAATATCAGTTTGCGTACAGGCGATCACGGCGGCAAAGAGAGCGGTGACAATCCCGAGAATGAGAATCAGTTGGAGGATATTTTCATGAAGCATGAAAAACGGAAACAGCCGCGCCACGAGATAAACGCCGGCGACCACCATCGTGGCGCTGTGTATGATCGACGAAACCGGAGTCGGACCTTCCATGGCGTTCGGGAGCCAGATGTGCATGGGAAACAGCGCGCTTTTGCCCCAGCCGCCGATGAAAATAAAAAGCGCGCCGAAAGCGAGGCCTTCGGCTTTGGAGAATTCCGCAATCCCGAGCTGAATGAAAGAGTTTGAAAAATCCGCGAGAGAAAGGGAATTGATGACCGCGAAATCGAAGGAACCCAGTAAAAAGAAACTGTCGGCAAAGCGGGTGAGGATAAACGCCTGTTTGGAGGCGGAAACCGCCGAAGGTTTTTGATACCAGAAACCGATCAGGAGGTAACTCGAAATTCCGACAAGTTCCCAAAAGAAGAACATCTGAAAGAGGTTTGTCGCTACCACGAGCCCGAGCATGGCAAAGGTAAACAGGGAAAGAAATGCAAAAAAACGCCCGGAGGACGGATCGTGTTTCATGTATTCCAGGCTGTAGATATGAACGAGGGTGGAAATCACCGTCACGACGAAAAGCATCATCGCCGAAAGCGGGTCAAAAAGCATTCCCATAGAGGCGATAAACGTTTCGGAAAACCGGAGAAACGGAAATTCCCAAAGTACCGCGGCTCCCGGGTTCGCGCCGAAGGAACCGGACACGAGGACTCCCGTGAGTACCGCCGCGCCGCCGGTGAGAAGCGTGGAAAGAATTCCCGCGGCGCGGGGAAACCGGTTCCCGAGAACGAGGGCGTTCACCGCAAAACCGAGGAACGGTAAGAGTAAAATCCAGTAACTTTGCCCGAGGATATTAGTCATGGAGATCCCTCAACTGATTGACATCGAGACTGTGATGCCGGCGGTACATGGTTACGATAATGGCAAGCGCAATCGCCATTTCACAGGCCGTCACGGCGATGGCGAATAAACTGAAAAGCGCGCCCGCCGTGGAATCTTTTGCCGAAAAATAGGAGAAAGCGATAAAATTAATGTTCGCGGCATTCAGCATAATTTCGATGGAAATCAACATCCCGATCAAATGCCGCCGGCGGAGAAGCCCCCAAATTCCGATGGCAAAAAGGAGAAAAGCGAGAATCAAACAATTTTGTAAAGTCATTTTTCCCCCTTCTCTTTGCGCGCGATGGTGATGGAACAAACGAGCGTGATGAGAAGTAAAATACTGATGATTTCAAACGGAATCACAAAGCCGTGTTCTCCGATATTCAAAAGCCTCATGGATATGGAAGCGAGGGAAGAAGAATTTTCGGAATTAGGGACCGCCGTCGCGAGGCCCGGTTCTTTCAAAAGGAGTTTTGTCATGATCCCGAGGAATGCCGCCGAAAAGACAAAGGCGATGAACATCCGCGGGGCTTTTACGGAAAATGAGGTTTCTCCGAGGTGGCTCGTGAGGAGAATGGTAAACACCATGAAAATAACCACGCCGCCGGCGTAAACCATCACTTGCACCATCGCGATAAATTCCGCATGGAGCATCAGGTAAAGGACGGCGGTACCGATAAAGGAGAAAATCAGGAACACGGCGCTTTGGAGGACGTTCTTCACGGTTACGACGAGAACCGCCGTGAGGAGAATGGCACCGGCAACCGCATAAAAGAGGAGATCGGTAAAAAACGGATTGGAAAACATGGTCAGCGCCCCTCTTTTTGGTTCAGGATCAACTCAAAATCTTTCGGATCCGTACCGGAGAGTTCAAAATTCCGGTTCATGCGAATGGCTCTGAACGGGCAGGATTCCACGCAGAGACTGCACAGGGTGCAATTGCCGAGCCTGTACAGGTAGCGCCCGAGTACCCGCTTTCCCGCGATGTTTTTCGTGGTGAGGATATTGATGGAAGCGTTCGGGCAGGCGCGCTCGCAAATGCCGCAGGCGGTGCAAACGTTATCTCCGTTTTCATCTTCAATGAGTTCCAGAGAGCCGCGAAAGCGGGGGTGCATTTTCAAGGTTTTGCGATTTTCCGGATACTGTTCCGTGACGATTTTCCGCGGGTCGAAAAAGTAGCGCAGTGTGACGGAAAGCCCTTGCAGTAAACTGATGGGGCCCGTAATGCAGCGCTTGAAGTAGCGCGCGAGGTATTCCCGGGTGGTATTTATTTTTGCCATTAGAGTATCCATCCCAGTGAAATGAACACGGCACCGGCGGCGATCAAAAGCAGATTCACGGGAAGCAGGAATTTCCATTCGAGATCCATCAGCTGATCGATGCGGGGGCGCACAAAAGTCCAGCGAATCATCATATAAACCCAAATCATAAAGAATACTTTGAGGGCAAACCAAATCACTCCGGGTACGAGCGAGAGGATACCGTCAATCGCGGGGATTCCGATCAGAGGCGGAAGGTAACCGCCGAGAAAACAAACAACGGCGAGTGCTGAGGTGGTGACGAGATTGATGTATTCGGCAAGGTAAAACATGGCGAATGCCGTACCGTTATATTCCGTGTGATAACCGCCGGTGAGTTCCTGTTCCGCTTCGGCAATGTCGAACGGCGCGCGGTTCAGTTCCGCGGTGGAAGAAACCAGAAACATCAGGAACGCGAGAAACCCGATCACCGGGGCCTTGAAAATCCACCAGTCGAGAATGTTTCCCGTTTGGCTCGCGGTGACACCCTGGAGGCTTGCCGAACCCGACATCATCACGATAAATAGGAGAAGCAGTGCGAAAGAAATTTCATAGCTGATCATCTGTGCGCCGCCCCGCAGCGCCCCGAGAAGCGAGTATTTGTTATTGGAAGCCCAACCGCCGAGTAAAATGCCGAGAATTCCGAAACCGTTTACCGCAATAATCAGGGGAATCGCCACCGGAGATTCCATCACCTGCAAATTATGGTCAAACGGAATCATGCAAAGACAGAGAAACGGGCTTGTGAGAATAATCATCGGCGCGAGGTAGAAAATGAATTTGTCCGCGCCGCCCGGGGCGTAAACTTCCTTGAACAGGAGTTTCAGCGTATCTGCCACCGTTTGAATGGAGCCGTGGAAGCCCAGCCGCATGGGCCCGAGCCTGCATTGAACATGGGCGCAGACTTTGCGTTCCATGTAGACCAGCACAATCGCCGAACCGAACGCCACCGCGCAAATACCGATAATGGCGAGAACGGCGTTAATCGCAAATGCAAGTTCCGGATAGGGAACTGCCGAACGTACGAAATTGCCGATAGGGTGAGTAATAGAGGGAATCATGATTACCTGTCGATTTCCGGAATGACCGGGTCAATAGTCGCGAGAATCGCCACAATGTCGGAAACTTTGTGACCTTGAACCATGGTGTTGAGGGCGGCGAGGTTTGCGAAACTCGGGCTTCTCGTGTGAATGCGGTGAGGCTTGTCGGTGCCTGCGGCGACAATGTAAGTGCCGTAAAGCCCTTTGGCGTTTTCAATGGCACTGTAATAGTTCCCCGGAGCGAGTTTCAGGTTCGGCGTTTCTTTGGCGCGCCACGGACCGCCCGGAAACGCGGCGATACACTGTTTCAAAATTTTAACGGACTCATGGATTTCGGCGATGCGCACTTGGTAACGGTCGTAATTATCGCCGTATTTTCCTACGGGAATTTCAAAATCAAAGCGGTCGTAAATGCCGTAAGGATCGTTTTTCCGGACATCGTATTTTACGCCGGAAGCGCGGAGTACGGGACCGGAGCACCCAAAGGCGATCGCCTCTTCTTTACCGAGAACTCCGATTCCCTTATTGCGGTCGAGTACCACAATATTTTTTGAAAGCAGGCGTTCGTAATCGGCGAGGGTCGGTTCCAAATGTTTGAGGAATGCTTTGAGCCTTTCGATAAAGTTTTCCGGAACATCCGCAACGGAACCGCCGGGGCGGAAATAATTGGTGGTGAGCCGCGAGCCCGTCACTTCTTCGAGAATATCATGCACCATCTCGCGCTCTTTAAAACCGTAAATCAAGGGCGTTTGTCCGCCGAGGTCACCGCCGAAACAGGCGTAAAAAACGAGATGGGAAGCGATGCGGCCGAGTTCGGAAAGCATCACGCGAATATATTCCCCGCGTTCGGGCACGCCGATACCAAGCCCTTTTTCAAGCGCGAGGCAAACGCCGAGATTGTTTTGAATGGCCACCAAATAATCCTGGCGGTCGCTCATCATAATGTACTGGAGGTAACTCATGGATTCCGCCTGCTTTTCCATACCGCGATGGATATAGCCGAAGTGCGGAACCACTTCGAGAATGTTTTCCCCGTCCAAGCGAAGCGCAAGGCGCATGGCGCCGTGAGTGCTCGGGTGCTGCGGGCCCATGTTCACGAAAAATTCTTCGGAATTTTCCGAACTCGTACAACGGGTGAAACCGGGAGGGAGCGAGCGGATCATACGGGCCTCCGTATGATATTGGGGTGCGTGAAATTCTTGCGGAGCGGATAACCTGTAAAATTCTTATCCAAAAAAATGCGGCGCAGGTCCGGATGGTTCTCAAAACCGATTCCGAACATATCGAACACTTCCCGTTCTTTCCAGTTGGCTGCCGGGTAAAGCGAAACGAGGCTCGGTGCGTGAGCGAGCAGCGCATTGGGGTTTTTGGAGTCTTCCGGAGTTTCTTTATCCAAAGTGAGATGAATGAAAATCCGGTGTTCTTTTTCGGTACTCATCAACTGAGTGATTACATCGAAGTGATCTTCGAAATCCGCTGCGGTAATATCGATCAGATAATCGAGAGCCGTCCTTGGATCTTTTTTCAAAAAGCGGATCAGTTCTGCGTAATTCTCTTTCGGCACGCATAAATCGATAGGGGCATCCGTGGGAATGGCCGCCAAATTTTCGGGCGTTTCTTCCGGAAAATTCCGGAGGGTGACGGCCGGGAATTTCTCGCGGGCGATCCGGAGGGTATCTTCCACAGAAAGCCCGCGGCGCGGTTTTGCTTCGCGGGGTACCGGCGGGAAGGCTTCTTTTGGTACGCGGGCGGCTTTAAATGAGGATTTGTAATCGGGATTTTCTTCTTTGAACTTCGCCCGCGCTTCCGCTAATTCTTCGTCTTTTATTTTTTCGAGGGCTTCCCATGCGCGGCGCGCTTCGCTAAACGCATCCGTATCGGGCGCGCCGGGTTCCGCATCGCCTTCCTGCCAGGGGTTCCGGAAAGATTCTTTCAAAATCTTGTCGCGGAGCGTCAACAGCCCGTGAAAGAGAGCCTCGGGGCGCGGCGGACAACCGGGAACAAAAACATCTACCGGAATAATCCGGCCGGCACCTTTCACCACCGCATAATTGTCATACACAAAGGGCCCGCCGGAAATGGTGCAGGCACCCATCGCGATCGAATACTTCGGTCCGGGAATCTGTTCCCAAAGCATTTGAATGGCCGGTGCCATGCGTTCGGTGATCGTCCCCGCGAGGATAAACAAATCCGCCTGCCGCGGGGAGGCGCGGAATACTTCGGAACCGAAACGCGCCATATCGTAACGCGCCATGGAAGCCGACATCATTTCAATGGCGCAGCAACTCGTGCCGTAAGTGAGAGGCCAAAGGGAATTGGCGCGTGCCCAATTGACCACATAGTCAATCATATTCACGAGTGTTTTTCCGCCGGGAAGGGGGTCTAAAATTTTAGGAACCGCGTTTATTATTCCCATTTCAAAATTCCTTTCCTCCAGGCATAGGCGAGTCCGGAAGCAAGTATCAGCACAAAAACCGCAATATCGATAAATACGATCACCGGAGAGAGGATGGTATCTCCCGCCATAATTTGTTTGAAATTCGCGAGGATCGGAAAAAGAAAAAGCGCCTCTACGTCAAAAATCAAAAACAGAAGCGCAAAAACGTAATAACCGATTTTAAATTGGATTCTCGCATTCCCGAAGGTTTGCATTCCGCATTCGTAAGGCTTGTATTTATTGGCCCCGTCTTTCGATTTAAACCCGAGCAGTTTTCCGATGATAATCGCCGCCCCCGCGACCACCGTTCCTAAAAAAAGAAAAACAATCAAAATAAGATATTCCGACATAATCACCTTAATAATAACGTTGAAGTTCCTGAATGGTACCAAACAGCGAATTTCCGGTTTCAAAACGCGAGAGAACGTGATCGTAAACCGCTTTAAAGTTTTTCGCGACCGATAGATTCGGTTGTTCCATACTATGTTGAATTTCCGTAATAAAACCGTGCGGATTCGTGCCTTTTTCAACGACCGGATTCATGGAAGCGCTCCATTCGAGAAGTTTCCTGTCGGTATCGATACGGCTTAAAATATAAAGAGATGTGGCTTTGAGTTCTTTCAAAAAATAAGTGATGAGAATTTCCTCTTGAAGGATTCCCCAGCGTTTGTCTTTTCCGAACGCTTTAATGTTTTCGTCTTTGCCGAAGAAAACGGCGGATTCCGCATATTCCAGGCAGGTTTCCAGGGATATCATGCAATGTTTGATTTCCGCTTCCAGGTTCATGAGCCACGTTTCGGAACCATCGTGCTGAGTGAGAGCTTCCAGTCCGCGGAACGCATAATAGACTTCTTCGTAAAAACGGTTCCGCATGCGGCAATGAAAAGCGCGGTTACGAATGGCCTGGCTTGTTTGCGGAACCGGAGTATTCATGATTTTACCACTTTCCGCACACCGTTAATACTTTGAATTTTTTCCGTCAATTGCAACACCTGTTCTTTCCGGAATACTTTGAGAACCAGGCGGATTCTGCCGGAGTATTTACCGGATGTCACGCTCATCCTGTCGAAAGTCATATTGCTGGAATTCAAAGCGGAGAGAATATCCAGCGTGATACCGTTGCGGTTATCGGTTTCGATTTTCAAATGAGTCGAAAAGGATTGAGAAGAATTTTTATTCCATTCCACTGCAATCAGCCGTTCTTTCGGGTAGTCTTTAATACGTTCGCATTTGATGTGATGAACCTCAATGCCGCGTTTCGGCACGAGAATGCCGACAATCGGGTCTCCGGGAATCGGGGAGCAGCAGGTGGCGTAATGAATCAAAAAGTTTTGATCGTTTCCCACTTCCACGGGGAGGTCCGTTTTTCCGTCGCTCGGGTTTTGAGTGAGGAATCTGAAAGGGGGCGCTGCCATCACGCGTTCAAAATTTTCCTTACTCGCAAACGGCTGCAGAAATTCGTGAAGTACGGAAATCGGCATTTCACCCTGCCCGAGCCGCTCATAAAAAGCAAAAAGATTCGGCACTTTGAAGTGTTCGAGAATCGCCTGTGTTTCGGGATAACGGTCTTCCGGAATTTTCAGCAGGCGCAGATCGCGCTCCCAAATTTCTTTTCCGAGAATCTGAGCCTGTTTCAGCATACTGGAACGCATCCAGCGGCGAAGTTCCTGCCTTGCTTTTTCCGATTTGACGATTTCGAGCCAGTCGGGGCTCGGGATTTGATCGGGGCTTTTGAGAATTTGAATCGTAACGCCGTTGGCGAGTTCTTTATCGATACCGAAGGCTTCGTTGTTGATTTTTGCTCCGATACAGTGAAACCCGAGACTCGTGTGAATGGCAAAGGCAAAATCGAGAACCGTCGCTCCCACGGGTAATTCGATGGAATCCCCTTTCGGAGTGAAAACGGTAATGCTTTCGTGCTTCAGATCGGTATTTAAAAACTCAAGGAATTCTGCGGAATCCGAAATTTCGGATTGGAGTTTGGCCATCTGGTTGAGCCATTCGAGTTCTTCTCCGCTGCGCTGCGTTTCGAGTTTGTAAGCCCAGTGTGCGGCAAAACCTTTTTCCGCCGTTAAATCCATATCTTTGGTGCGAATCTGCACTTCCACCACGCGGTTTTCGCTGCCGATCACCGTGGTGTGAATACTTTGGTAAAGGTTCGGCTTCGGGGTCGCGATATAATCCTTGAAGCGGCTTTGGAGAGGGGCCCACAGGTTATGAATGTAACCGAGCGCGAGATAACATTCGGAAACGGTTTCCACAATAATCCGCACGGCAAAAATATCGAAAATATCGCTCACGTCACACTTGCGCCGCTGAGTCTTGTTGTAAATACTGTAAATATTTTTTGTGCGCCCTTGAATGGAGCAGTCGAAATCTTCGAGAAACATTTTGATACGGATCGGCTCGATAATTTTCGAGTTGATAAAACTTTCCCGTTCTTCTTTGCTTTCGATCAGGTAAGATACGATTTTCTGGTATTCATCGGGATTGATGTATTTGAACGAAAGATCCTCAAGTTCCGATTTAATGCGGTAAAGCCCGAAACGGTGGGTGAGCGGAACGTAGATATCGAGAGTTTCCTGCGCGATGATTTTCCGCTTTTCCGGCTTCATGTAATTCAGGGTACGCATATTGTGAAGCCTGTCGGCGATCTTGATCATGATCACTTGCGGATTTTCCGCCATCGCCGCAATGAGCTTCCGGTAAGTCTCCGCTTTCTGATAGGTCTTATTGGAGCGCGCCTGTGCCGCCGATATTTTAGTAACGGCATCCACCATGAAGGCCGTCTCTTTTCCGAACAGGGCTTCAAGTTCTTCAAGGGAGTAATCGGTGTCTTCCACCACATCATGAAGAAGACCGGCGAGAACTGCCGGCGTATCCAGTTTAAAATCCGCGAGAATCTTGGCCACCTCAAAAGGGTGTTCCATGTAAGGCATGCCGCTTTTTCGCAGCTGATCCTTATGGGCCTTGGCAATAAAAGCCACCGCCGACTCCAAAAGCGGACGGTCGAGCGCCGGATTTTTGTGAATCAAAACATCAATGGTATGTTCCTGATTCGAGGGTAAACTTGCCTTTTCCATACAACCTTAAATCTATGAAAAAACTAAAATAGCGGCAATTTTTATTTAG
>QMCE01002196.1_pt1 | contig 10773 bp, 9 predicted proteins | sample 1821851 | NCBI WGS metagenome assembly QMCE01 (sample SAMN09453174, study PRJNA476694) | Termite gut metagenome, whole genome shotgun sequencing project. | isolation source: worker | host: Odontotermes sp. | place: South Africa:Pretoria | collected 2016-01-28
CGATTAGAATTATGATTCTCGGCATACCGAATGTAGGGAAATCTTCTCTTATAAACCGCCTCATAATGGGCAGCGGTGCAGGCAAAGCCGTGGTTCAGGACAGACCCGGCGTAACCAGACAGAATAAATGGTTCACTGCGGCAAAGGGATTTGAGCTTCTTGATACCCCGGGGGTTTTGTGGCCAAAATTTGATGACCCAAAGGTTGGCAGGTTGCTTGCATATACAGGTGCCATTAAAGATGAAATTCTTGACATAGAAGATTTGGCTTGCGGTCTTATAGAGCTTGTGATGAAGCTTTATCCGAATGCCATAAATAAAAGATATGGCGTTGAGGCAGACGGCACTATGCAAGGCTTTGAGATTCTTGAAGCTGTTGGCAAAAAGCGTGGAATGCTTGTCTCGGGCGGGGAAATCAATACTGAAAGAGCGGCAATAATGCTTGTTGACGAATTCAGGGCCGGCAAACTCGGCAGAATCAATTTGGAGCATGCAAATGGAATTTGATTGGCTTGAATATGAAAAGAAAGCGTCCGCAAGGGGATTTCTCCAAATATGCGGAGTTGATGAGGCGGGGAGAGGTCCGTTGTTCGGCTCGGTTTATGCAGCGGCTGTCATTCTTCCTGAAGATTGCGTAATAGAAGGCCTGAATGATTCAAAGAAGCTTACGGCAAAAAAACGTGAAGAACTATTTGAAATTATCAAGAACAAAGCCATTGCCTACGGCATTTCATATGCCACAGCAGAAGAAATTGACGTTGTTAATATTTTGCAGGCCACTTTTATAGCAATGCAAAGAGCAGTAGAAGCTCTGCCTGTATCGGCAGATTTTGCGCTTATTGACGGCAACCGAATTCCTATGGATTTACCAATTGTGGCAGAGGCAGTGGTTAAGGGCGACGCAAAAAGTGCGTCAATCGCAGCGGCGTCAATTCTTGCCAAGGTGAGCAGAGACAGGGAGATGGTGGAGCTTGATAAGGAATACCCGCAATACGGGTTCTCGAAGCATAAGGGCTATCCGACGAAAGCTCACTATGAAGCCATAAAAGCATATGGAGTATTGCCGGAACATCGAAAAACTTTTCTAAGAAATCTGAGTGATAAATTATGAATGGAGTCGGGAAACTCGGTGAGGATTATATGGCTGAGGAACTGATTAAGAACGGATATAAGATTCTCGCAAGAAACTACAACACAAGATTTGGCGAAATAGATATAGTTGCGGAAAATGAAGGCTTCATTGCATTTGTCGAGGTTAAGGCAAGAAGTGTGGGCAGCTTATATAATCCGGCGGAAGCAGTGACAGTGAAAAAACAGCAGAAGATTATTCTTGCAGCACAGGAATTCTTACAAAGAAATCACACTGGTTTGCAGCCAAGATTTGATGTGGCTGCTTTGAAAATCAGGAAGGATGAGGTTGAAAGCTTCACATATATAAAAAATGCTTTCACGCTTTAGGAAAACAGCAGTTTTCCTTTTCTTTTTACTCTTTGACATAGGTTTGTTTTCTGTGTAAAATCTTAGTTGCAATTAAAATATGGAGGTAAAAATGGAATTCAAAAGCACAAGAAATTCAAATATAAGGCTGAGTGCCTCTGAGGTTATATATAAAGGCATTTCAGATGAGGGCGGGTTATTTGTCCCGGCTCATTTTCCTGATGTATCGGATAAATTGGAAGCAATGAGCAAGCTATCATATAATGAGCTTGCCAAAAATATTTTTTCACTTTACCTCACAGATTTTACTGATGAGGAAATATCATTATGTGTGGACAGCGCATATAATGAAGAGCATTTTGAGGGCGACACACCCGTCAAGCTTGTAAAACTCTCGGAACAGGCAGAAATGCTTGAGCTTTGGCATGGTCCGACATCTGCCTTTAAGGATATGGCACTTCAGATTCTTCCATATTTTCTCACAGCGTCAATGAAAAAAACGGATACAGGTAAAAAGGCACTCATTCTAACGGCAACTTCTGGAGATACAGGTAAAGCTGCTCTTGAAGGCTTCAAGGATGTGGAAAACACGGAGATAATAGTGTTTTACCCAAAAGACGGCGTAAGCCCCTTACAGCAAAGGCAAATGGAAACGCAGGAGGGAGCAAACGTCCATGTCTGCGCAATAACAGGCAACTTTGACGACGCACAGTCAGCGGTTAAAGAGGTTTTCACGGATGTGGAAATGAAAACTTTCTTGAATGATAATGATTTTTTCTTCTCAAGTGCAAACTCAATTAATTTTGGCAGACTCATGCCGCAAATAGTGTATTATTTCTATGCCTACTTTGATTTGTTCAGAAGCAAGAGAATTTCATCCTTGACAGAAAAGATAAATATTGCTGTTCCGACAGGTAACTTCGGCAATATCCTGGCTGCGTATTATGCTTGCAGAATGGGGTTGCCCGTGAATAAATTCATATGTGCGTCAAACAGCAATAATGTGCTCACCGATTTTATTAATACAGGCATATATGATATGAAAAGAGATTTTCATACCACTATATCGCCCTCCATGGATATATTGATTTCAAGCAACCTTGAGCGTCTTCTTTATGCGCTTCACGGAGAGAACAGTGATAAAGTAAAGGCTTTGATGCATGAGCTTACTGATGAAGGCAGCTATAAAATAAGCAATCAGGCAAAAAGTGAACTTGAAAGCAAATTCTACGGCGGATTCATAGATGATGACAAGACAAAGGCCGTGATAAAGGAAATCTTTGAGAATGATGCCTATCTTTGTGATACACACACGGCTGTGGCAGTTGGGGTATACGATGAATATGTTAAGAAAAGCGGAGATAAAACACAAACAGTGATTGTCTCCACTGCAAGCCCGTACAAATTCTCAGGCAGTGTTCTTTCGGCTTTAACCGACAAAACAGCCGACGACGACTTTGATGAAATTACTTTGCTGGAAGATATTTCTCATACAAAAGCACAGCCGCAAATTAGGGCTTTGAAGAACAAGGATATCAGGTTCGGCGGCGAGATAGATAAAGCAGACATACTTGCATATGTGAAGTCAATTATTTCAAGTATAGTTGAGGTTGAAAGCTGATGGCACTTTTTGTGATTGCAGATTTGCACCTTTCATTCGGTGTAAATAAGCCAATGGATATTTTTCCCGGCTGGGCGAATTATACGGAAATCTTGGAGAGTAATTGGAGGAGGCTTGTATCAGATGAAGACACGATTGTTCTTGCCGGTGACATATCCTGGGGCATGAAAATTGAAGAGTGTCTTGCTGATTTTCAGTTCATTGATAAGCTCCCCGGCAAAAAGATTATCCTTAAAGGGAACCATGACTATTGGTGGTCAACAAAGAATAAAATTGAGGGCTTTTGGACGGAAAATAACCTCGTGAGCCTGAGTATGCTCAATAATAATGCGTATGAGGCAGATGGCAAAATAATCTGCGGGACAAGGGGCTGGCTTTACAATTCGGAAACAGCAGAGGACATCAAAATCACGAACCGAGAGGTTGGGCGGCTTCGAATGTCTCTCAAAGCGGGTGATGAATTTTTGGAGACTAACCCCGAAGCCGAGAAGATTGTCTTTTTGCATTATCCGCCCGTATATGACGGAATGGAATGCGCCGGAATTCTTGACGAGATGAAAAGTGCGGGGATTAAGAATTGCTATTACGGACATATCCATGGGAAATATGCGGCGTTGAAAGCGCCGACCGGTGAGTATGAAGGCATCAAAATGAAGCTTATCTCCTGCGATTACGTCAACTTCCGCCCGGTTTTGGTGAGGTGATGTATTGATTCACTTAATTAGCAGGCTTCATTGATTAACAAAATATTAACAATAAACTATAGCGAAGAGTATTGTTTTATGGTATAATAACTTGGAATGGCATATTGAGAGGAATAGAAAAAATGAATTTGAAATCAAAAAGCAATCTCGAGACAAACAGATATGAGCTTGAAATTGAAGTAACATCGGCAGAGTTTGAAGCAGCAATAAATATCGTGTTCAAAAAAGAGAGCAAAAACATGAATGTTCCGGGCTTCCGCAAGGGAAAAGCCCCGAGACATATCATTGAGAATCTTTACGGAAAAGAGGTTTTCTTTGAAGCCGCTGTTGACCATCTTTACCGTGATATGGTACAGGAGGCCGTTGAGAAGTCAGAGCTTGATGTTGTGGCGGTTACAGCGTTCAATATAGATAAAATCAGCAAGGAAGACGGTGTTCTTGCAAAGCTCACAGTTGTCACAAAGCCTGAGGTAGCGGTAAAAGATTACAAAGGGCTTGTTGTGAACAAGGCAAAGGCTGATGTTACCGATGATGAAATCAATGCTGAAATTGACAGGGTGAGAGAGCGTAACTCACGCATGATAACAGTTGAAGACCGTGCTGTTGAAGACGGCGACATTGCAAACATAGATTATGAAGGCTTCGTTGATGGCGTGGCTTTTGAAGGCGGTAAGGCCGAGGCGTCTGATTTGACAATCGGCGCAGGGCAGTTTATTCCCGGCTTTGAAGAGCAGGTAGTCGGGCATAATATAGGCGAAGAGTTCGACATAAGCGTCACTTTTCCCGAGGAATATCATGCCGAAGATTTGAAGGGCAAAGAGGCCGTTTTCAAGATTAAGCTTAATTCAATTAAGAAAAAGGAGCTTCCCGAAATAGATGACGAATTCGCAAAAGACGTAAGTGAGTTTGACACGCTCGAAGCATATAAGGAAGATGTCAAAGAGCATCTTCTGAAGCACAAGGAAGAGCATATTAAAGCAGAGATGGAAGAGCAGATTGTTGATGCAGTTATCGGAAAGCTTGATGGAGATATTCCCGAAGAAATGATTGAAAGCGAGATAGATGAGGTTATCAATTCATTTGCATATCGCTTGCAGTCACAGGGCTTAAATCTTGAAACATATCTTAAATACACGGGTATGACTACTGATAACCTTCGTGAGCAGTATAAAGAGCAGGCAGAAAAGCAGGTTAAAGTTCGCCTTGCACTTGAGAAAATTGCCGAGCTTGAGAATGTCACAGCGGACGAAAAGGAAATTGAGGATGAGCTTCAGAAGCTTTCAGAGGGCTATGGAATGCCGCTTGAAAGCATAAAGAATCTTGTATCAAACGATGCAATTGCGGCGGACATCAAAAACAAAAAAACAATGGATTTCCTTCTTGAAAATGCAAAGATCACTGAAAAGAAGGATGAAAAAAACAAAGAATAATGTACCAATGAAAGGAAATAATTATGAGTTTAGTACCTTATGTAGTTGAACAGACAAGCCGTGGAGAGCGTTCTTATGACATTTTTTCCCGCCTCTTAAATGACAGAATTGTAATCCTGAATGAAGAAGTTAACAATGCATCGGCAGGGGTTATCGTTGCAGAGCTTCTCTATCTTGAAGGGCAAGACCCCGAAAAGGACATATCCTTCTACATCAACAGCCCCGGCGGAGTTATAACTGACGGCATGGCAATTTATGACACGATGCAGTATATCAAATGCGATGTTTCGACGATATGTATGGGCATGGCGGCCAGCATGGGCTCGTTCCTTCTGGCAGCAGGAACAAAGGGCAAGAGATTTGCCTTGCCTAACGCCGAGATAATGATTCACCAGCCATCAGGCGGCGCACAGGGTCAGGCGACAGATATCAATATCGCCGCACAGCATATAAATAACATGAAGGCAAGGCTGAATAAAATTCTCTCAGAGAGAACAGGCCAGCCGATTGAGGTCATTGAAAAGGATACCGACAGAGATAACTTCATGACTTCGCAGCAGGCGCTTGATTATGGCCTCATAGATAAAATCATCGATAAGAGAGAATAAGTCAAAAGCATTAAAGGGTGGAGCAAATGCCAACAGACAATCATCAGGAAGTTCATTGCTCGTTTTGCGGAAAGCCGCAGACAATGGCAGACAGGATTTTCGGAGCGTCAGGGGTTTATATCTGTGACGATTGCGTAAGGCTTGCCATGTCTATGATTGAGGACGAGTATAAAATCAAAAGCATCCCTCGTGATGACACAAATGAAATCGGAATGGTTCTTCCCAAGCCGCATGAATTGAAAAAACAGCTTGACGAATATGTCATCGGGCAGGATGATGCAAAGGTTGCTCTTTCGGTAGCGGTTTATAACCACTATAAGCGCATATATTTCGGCGACGAAGAGGTTGAGCTTTCTAAAAGCAATGTTCTGCTTTTAGGGCCCACAGGCGTTGGGAAAACATATATTGCCCAAACGCTTGCTAAGCTTCTGAATGTCCCGTTTGCAATTGCAGACGCAACCACCTTGACGGAGGCCGGATATGTCGGCGAGGATGTCGAGAATATTCTGTTGCGCCTGATTCAAGCTGCAGATTATGATATTCTGAAGGCAGAGCGTGGAATCATTTACGTTGATGAAATTGATAAAATTTCAAGAAAATCAGAGAATCAGTCAATTACAAGGGACGTCAGCGGAGAAGGCGTACAGCAGGCTCTTCTCAAAATAATTGAAGGAACAACAGCAAACGTGCCTCCAAGAGGCGGGCGCAAGCATCCTCAGCAGGAAGCAATTACGATTGACACATCAAATATCCTGTTTATTTGCGGCGGGGCTTTCGATGGAATTGAGAAAATTGTTCAGAAGCGTGAAGCTTCTTCTTCGATGGGCTTTGGCGGCGAAATCAAAGGAAAAAGCGAGATTGAGAATACTGATTGGATGAAATCTGTTATTCCTCATGATTTGGTCAAGTTCGGCTTAATTCCCGAACTCGTCGGCAGAATTCCCATTATCACCTCGCTTCAGTCATTGGACGAGAAAACACTTGTCAGCATCCTCACTGAGCCCAAGAATTCGCTAATGAAGCAGTATAAAAAGCTTCTGAGCCTTGACAAGGTTGAGCTTCATTTCACCGATGGTGCGCTGAAGGAAATAGCGAAGAAAACGCTTGAAAGAAAGACAGGGGCACGTGGGTTGCGTTCTATAATGGAAGAAATTCTGATTCCGATTATGTATAAAACGCCGAGCGACTATACAATAGAAAAAATCCTTATAACGGAAGAGACTGTCACGGGTGAGAATGAGCCTGAAATTACTTACAACAAAGACAGAAAGCCTGTCAACATCAAGATAACTCAGTCAAAGAGACGTGACAGGAAATCATCTGCATCATAGATATATCAAAAATGTAAAGGCTGTAAGCTATATTACAGTCTTTACTGAATTTATGGAGATAATATGGCAAACATAATTGCAATTAAGAATAAAGTAAATAAAGAAAAGGCGCATGAAACGGTTCTTCTCCCTGTGCTTGCGGTGAGAGGCCTCGTTCTGTTTCCGGGAATGATGCTGCAATTTGATGTGAGCAGACCAAAATCAATCCTTGCAATAAATGATGCTGCTGCTAAGGATAAGCTGATTTTTATAGTTGCGCAAACTGATTTGACAAACGCAGAGCCCGCAGAAGACGATTTGTATCGGATCGGTGTCATTGCAAGAGTGAAGCAGGTTTTCAATCACTCGGAAGAAGGGATACGGCTTCATGTTGAGGGAATATCAAGAGGAGAAATCAGTGATATTATCACATCAGAGCCGTTCATCATGGCTAATATAATCCGCCACCGTGAGCTTGCTTACAGACGAACTTCTAAAGCACAGGCTCTTGTCAGGGTGGCGCATGACAGATTTGATGAATATTTGTCACTTTTCAAGAGAATTCCGCCCGATGTGCTTTTTGGTGTGCTCAAAGAGGACAACTGCGGCAGGCTTGCCGATTACATTGCTTCCAATATTGCAATAGATTTTGAAAGAAAGCAGTATATTCTTGATGAAATTTCTCCTGTAAAAAGGCTCCGCAGGCTTATCGGCATTTTGGAAGAAGAGAATAAAATTCTCGAAATCGAAAATGAAATAACGAGGAAAACACAAGAGCAGATTGATGAGAACCAGCGTGAGTATTATCTCAAGGAGCAAATGAGAGCTATAGCCTCAGAGCTTGGCGACGAGGACAGCCCTCAGAATGAGGCGGCCGAGCTGAAAGAAAAAATTCTTGACTTACACCTTGCCGAAGTCTGTGAGAAAAAGCTATTGAAAGAGTGCGACAAGCTTTGCAAAATGCCGTATGGCTCGCATGAAGGAAGCGTCATTCGCACATATCTCGACACGGCAATCTCGCTTCCGTGGAACATATCCTCAAAAGAAAGAATTGATTTGGCAAAAGCACAAAAAATCCTTGACCGTGACCATTACGGCTTGGCAAAGGTTAAGGAAAGGTTCATCGAAATTCTTGCTGTAAGAAAGCTTTCCCCCAACAGAAACAGCAATATTATCTGTTTGGTCGGGCCTCCGGGCGTCGGCAAAACATCTATTGCGCGCTCCATCGCAGAAGCAACAGGCAGGAAATATGTCCGTGTTTCGCTTGGCGGAGTGAGCGACGAGGCTGAAATTATGGGACACAGGAGAACATATGTGGGCTCAATGCCCGGGAAGATTCTCAGTTCAATTAAAACCGCAGGCACAAGAAACCCGCTTATGCTTCTTGATGAAATAGATAAGCTCGGGCATAATTTCAAGGGCGACCCTGCATCCTCGCTGTTGGAGGTGCTTGACCCCGAACAGAATTCAGAATTCACTGACCACTATCTGGACATGCCTTTCAGCCTCAGGGATGTTCTTTTCATCACGACGGCAAATGATGCTTCAAGAATACCGGGACCGCTCTATGATAGAATGGATGTCATTGAGCTCGGCAGCTATACGCTTGAAGAGAAGGTCAATATCGCGGCAAAGCATCTTATACGCAAGCAGCTTAAAAGCCATGGCATTGAAAACGCTCAGTTGAGATTTACACGTCCGGCTATTACAGCGATTATCGAAGGCTATACGAGAGAAGCCGGTGTACGCTCACTCGAGCGTCAGATAGCTTCTATTTGCCGCAAAACAGCTAAAAGAATTGTCGAAAGCAAAGATTTTAAGCCGATTACAGTTAAGCCGCATATGCTTGAAGATTTTCTCGGTGCGAAGAAATTCACAAAGAATGATTTGGTTTCAGATAATACGGTAGGGCTTGTAAACGGCTTAGCCTGGACAAGTGTGGGCGGAGAAATGCTTCCCATAGAGGTGGCTGTCATGCCGGGTAAAGGCAAAATCCAGCTCACGGGTTCTCTCGGTGATGTGATGAAGGAATCAGCCTCGGCTGCAATTACATGCATCAGGGCAAGGGCAGAGAAGCTTTCAATATCTTCGGATTTTTACGAAACAAATGACATTCATATACATGCGCCGGAGGGTGCGGTGCCAAAGGACGGCCCTTCAGCGGGTGTGGCAATGGCTGTTGCCATAACCTCAGCACTCACCGGAATCCCTGTTTACAGGAATGTGGCAATGACAGGGGAAATAACACTTCAAGGCAGGGTGCTGCCGATAGGCGGCTTGAAGGAAAAGGCAATGGCGGCATATAAAAACGGAATTGATACAGTTCTTATTCCGTTTGGAAATGTGCCTGACCTTGCCGAAATAGATGAAGCAGTTAAAAGCCATATCACATTTATTCCCATGAGAACAGTTGATACGGCACTTGAATATGCCCTGGTGCCAACAAAAAACCAGTTTCCCTCGAGCGTGAAGGACCAGCCGGCGTTACCAGCCGCGTGCTTGCAGGGTTACTGAACGAAGCGGTGTGGGTACTATTCGAGGGAGTAGCCGACGTTGAAGGTATCGACAAAGCTGTTATGCTTGGCTGCAACCACAAGATGGGACCGTTCACCCTCCTGGATATACTGTCCCATAGAGTGGAGGTCGGTCGAGAAGATAACCCCTGCGGGGAAGATGCCCTTGCCCTCTTTGCCCTCGCTCTCGCCGTAGAGCTGTTTCCACCACTCGGCGAAGTATTGGAGTCCCGGCTCGTAAGCCGCGAGAATTTCTATTTTGAAGCCTTTCCGGTAGAGCGCCGAGCGTGCCGCGGCGTAGACGGCGGCGGGGTTCTTCTCGAAAGGTACCCCCGCGGCGGTGGCAGCTTCCATGCGGACGGCACCGGCGACCAAAGCGTCGATGTCGACCCCCGCGACGGCCAGCGGCAGAAGTCCCACCGGCGTCAGCACAGAGAAGCGGCCGCCCACATCGTCGGGAATGACGAAGGTCTTGTAACCGGCGGCGTCGGCAACGCTCTTGAGGGCTCCGCGGGCACGGTCGGTGATCGCTATTATGCGCGAGGCGGCTTCGGCGGCGCCGTATCGGCGTTCGATCTCCTGCTTGATGATGCGGAAAGCGATGGCGGGCTCGGTCGTGGTACCCGACTTCGATATGACGATGGTGGCTATGGAGCGCTCTTTCACGGCATCCATCAGTTCCGCCATGTAATCCTCGCTTATGGTGTGGCCGGCGAAGAGGATAACCGGGTCTTTGCGCTCTTTTTCGAGTGAGGCGAACGGATTTTGCAGAGCCTCCAGCACGGCCTTGGTTCCGAGGTATGAGCCGCCGATACCTATGACGATCACCACCTCGGCGCGCTCCCGCAGACCCTCGGCAGCCGCCTTTATTTCGGCCAGAAACTGGGGCGTGATGGACGAAGGGAGGGCTACCCAGCCCAGAAAGTCGGAGCCTTTGCCCTCGCCGGTGTGCAGAAGCGCGTTGGCGTATTCGGCGTCGGGACGGAGTGCCGCGAGTTCGGCCTCGGGAACGAAGCCCGAGATTTTGCTAATGTCAGGTGTGGTCATAATTCTTTATATCAATTTATTAGTCAGATTTCTCATCGTTTTCGAGGGCGAGGCGCCTTCGTACAGGATCGAATAGACCGCCTCGGCGATTGGCATTTCGATAC
>QMCE01770744.1_pt1 | contig 10773 bp, 18 predicted proteins | sample 1821851 | NCBI WGS metagenome assembly QMCE01 (sample SAMN09453174, study PRJNA476694) | Termite gut metagenome, whole genome shotgun sequencing project. | isolation source: worker | host: Odontotermes sp. | place: South Africa:Pretoria | collected 2016-01-28
TCCATAAAGAACGCGATGGGCATTGACGCTCAGTCGATCCTTTCGCAGAACATTTACGATGAACTGCGAGAGATGGGTATTGCGCAAAACGTGTTGCTGATTCGGAACCTATCACCGGAAGCGTATCAGGACGTGCGCAAGGCGTTGCTGGCGGATTTTCAGGGCGTTGGCCTACAGGGTGGCGCGAAGTCGCTTTCAGGGGCGATACAGGACATTCTGGGAAGTACCAAGCGCAGGGCTTCCGTCATTGCACGTGACCAAACGGCGAAGATGAATAGCGATATGTTTGAGGCACGGCAAACAGACGCAGGTGTTACTCACTATCGCTATCGAACGGCAGGGGATCAGCGCGTTGTAGGGAATCCGTCCGGACTGTATCCAAAGGGGAACGCGAAGCACGAAAACCACTGGGAACGTGACGGTAAAATATACCGAGTTGGGCATGTTTTCCCTGATGGCAAGATAGGTCATGCGATTTTATGCCGTTGTTTTGGTGAAAGTATTTTGAATCCGCGAAAGATGAAAATTAAGGAAGGTTGACTCGATGAATGCAATCCCTCTGTCGGAAATAGTTGAAAATATCGATGATGAAGCATATATGTCAGATATTGCTTTCGCTGTAACTGCAAAACTGTGCGGGAAGGATATTATTGCACAGGTACATGGTAGTTATGCAAGCGCAGAGAATGGAGTGGAAAATCTGAAAAAAGAAGGATTTAAGGGGTTGACAATTTCAGGAATACATCTTTCTGAATGGGAATCTCAGGATTTGAGAAATACGGTGTACTGTTGACTGTGAAAATTCGGGAAGGGTAAAATATGGAACCTACTTGCTGTCACTGCAAATGGTTTAAGCAATTTGATGAGAATATGGGCTTGTGCCGAAGATTTCCCCCTACGGTTGATGTTATTCCAGAAGGTAAACCGCACTCATTTTATCCTGAAATAGAGTGTAATAATTTGGTATGTGGAGAGTTTAAGGGTAAAATAACGGAAGGATAATTGACTAATCACACCAGATGGTGTATACTACAATCAAGGCCGGGAAGCCGTGAACGCCGTATCGCCGCACATACTTTCCCGGTATGAGCGGCTTTTCTGTTGAAAGGGATGATATGGGATGCGAAAAATGTAAGAATTACGTAGGCGAGGAGAAAAACAAGCAAGGGATATTTACCCTGTGCAATATTTTTGGTCGGTTCAACGATGGAGGACAGCGAAGGTGTTTCAATAACGACATTGTTGTTCGTGCAGACGTAATTCAATCCAGATCCCGTAAGGCTGCGGAGGAGATAGCAAAGAGGATATGGGACGGAAAAGAAGACGGAGGAGTTGATACATGTGTTCTCGCGAAAGGAGGAGAATGCAGGGAAGGAGTAGTGTCTTGCCGTGAGCATGTTGTTGACGCATTTACCGATCTTATCGCCCGTAGCTTCGCGGAGGGAGAATCATGCGAATGATCAACTCACCCTCGAACAAGGTTGACTGGATAACTCCGAAGAGGATTATTGATTCTCTTGGTGAGTTTGATCTTGATCCGTGCTGTCCTCCGGTTATGCCGTGGAGAACAGCAAGAGTGATGCTTTCTATGAATGTTGATTGCATATCATACGTGAAATCCGATTCCGTAGGAGGACTTTTGCAATATGGTGATGGAATTTTGAGCAAATGGGAAGGACGTATCTGGTTAAACCCTCCATACGGTAAAGCGCAGGACGAATGGCTTGAAAAGATGGCAGCGCACGGTAACGGTATCGCGCTCATACCTGTCGCCACGTCAACGAAGCGATGGGATAGTCTGTTCAAACAGGCGTCGGCGATATGCTTTGTTCGGGGACGGATTCAGTTTTGCGATTGCCAAGGTAATGTAATAAAAGGAAAGGATGGCGGCGGGAATAACCTTGACTCCGCCCTAATTGCATACGGTGAGAACAACGTACATGCGTTGAAGGATAGCGGACTCGGGAACACGGTTATTTTGTGAAAGGGAAAGCATGGATAGTAAGCATAACTGCATCGACTGCGCTAGGGCTTCAAAAGAAGATAATTTTGTCATTTGCAATATAAATCTACCTGTATGGGTTCAAAGACCTGTAATTCGTATTGTTGGAAATGAATGTGTGTCATGCACTGCACCAGTTTTCATGGTAAATGACTGCCCTGCATGGTATCCGAACACGCCGCCGCAGTGGACGTTACCTGAGTGGAAGAAGGAAGGAGAGTATGCCGTTCTGTCCGGAGTGACACACAACGGGAAGCGCTGGGAGTGCTTCAAGGAAAACGGAGGGAAGTACGGTGACGCAGTTGAACCGGGGACGGATCCGAATGTTTGGCGTGAGTCGAAGTGAAAGAGAATCCCCCGGAGAGAACCGGGGGATTTTTCAAAATATGCCAAACATACTAAAAGCAAAGTTATATTTAATTTCATTCGTTCCCTTTCGCTTTCTGCAGGGCGGCTTCGGCGTTTCTTACAAGCATTTCTCGTATGTCTTTTCGGTCGTATCCTTCGTTTTTGACAAACGCTTCCAACGAATTCACCAGTTCCTCGTGAGCATTGTGCTCGCGGACGATCTGCTCGGCGTATTTATCCGGTATAATGTGGCAAACATAGCCATTGTTATTTATAATAGAAGAAAGAGTTGAGTTATTTTCCTTTTTCATTTCCCACTTACTCATGATTTCCCCTTTCAGTTTGTGAAACCTTTATCTGAAACAGTTCCCATTTACATTCTGGAATCGTCGTCTCTCCCCATTCCCACCGTTGCCATGTCCGCAGGGAGACGTGGACGAGTGCGCCGGCATGTGTTTGGGTTAGGCCGTGTCGCTTGATGGAGATAATGTCATTCGGAGTCGGCATTTTCGCATCCTTCCCTATTGTAAACCATGTGTTCCCATGAACGCCAGTCGATAAAGCATGCTGTAGCGTACCCGCGAATAGCAAGACAGATATTCATGCAATGTTCGTATCCGCTATCATTCCCATTTTTCATGTGAGTAGAAGCGAGAGACATAAAGTTTTTGTGCATACACTCAATCGTTTTCATCTATTCCCTTTCCTTGGTTGTTAAATGGGGCTTTTTAGGCTGACCCCAAGCCGGTGAATTTAATTTATGGATTTTCTAACTTCAATCCAATGTTCAAGTTGTTCTGTCGCAAATTTAAGGGAATATTCATCATTTTCGCAAGCGAGTCGATTAACGAGAGTCTTGTAGTATGCAATTCTTTTTTCTGCGTATTCGGATGTCATGTCTTTCTCCTTTTTGGTTTATTGCATTTCGTTCCTTACACCTTTACTATACGCCATAATGTCGCCTTTGTCAAGAGGGAATCCAGAAATATTTTCAAAAAAAAATCCCCAAGCGTTTTCAGGGAATTTTTATCATGTTTCTGAATAGTACCTGATTTTATCCGTATCCGGATCCGGAGCCGTCGCCGTTATTATTGGACATGGTTTTTTGCCTCCAGTATGGATTTTTCCGACACCGAATTACATTCAATGATCTCACAGTTTTCCGTTAGATGCACTTTTACCGGAGCACAGACCTTGGAATCTTCGTGCAACCCTTCCGTTTCCACTCCGGACAGATTGATTGCATTGTTCTCGGGATTCCAGTACCACAAACGCCTTGCTTCATGCAACAGGAATTACCTACAGTTGTAGACCTTTAGAACGACAGCGTGAACGACAGCGTCATGACAGCGGACGATGACGTATTTCCCGATCATACCGCGGCGTTGTTCCCGAACATTGACGCCAGTTCCTTTACCTGACCGATTGTCAATTCGTTGATGTTCATGATGCCATTTCCGAAATAAAATTTACGCCACTTCCAAATTCAGCGACAGTTCGTCTCCTTAATATTTGGTGTAAATAAAAAGCACTCTTTTGTGGGTTCTATCCAATTCCCTATTATCTCGCAAAAGATGAATTTCCCGCGAATATCTTCCTTTTCGCCAGCATATTCAGCGCATTCCTTGCAATTCATATTAAAATTCCTATAAATATTTGTTGGTGTTAGTATGTTTCAACGTAATTCAATATACCATGCGCCTTCCACTTTTTCAAATATTTTTCTGTTTTTTCCGAATTTTCTTGACAAGTGATGGTATGGACATATATTGTATTATGTGCAGAGGTTAACACAAAGAGTCGTGGACGACAAACCACTTACGCTTTCCTCTGCACAAAACTTTTATTTCATCCGGGGCAACTTGACGGCCGGCCAGCCTAAAAGCCTTGGGATCATTCAGGACGCCGTTGCGGGCGCAACACCGCAGCGGCGTCCTTTTTTGTTTCCCGCCCCGGATTAGGTATATTCACGGAGGTAGCTCAACTGGTAGAGCGGCGGTCTCCAAAACCGTTGATCAGGGTTCGAGTCCTTGCTTTCGTGCCAAATTTTGCGACAGAGCGTGGATAGGTGGCTTCGAGAACCACCGATAAGCGGACTATGAGAACGTCGCAACCGCTTCCACGCGTTATTATTTATTTGGAGGATTCCGGAAGTGCGGATTCAGGCGAAGGGCGTTGCAATAAATTCCGCTCTTTTCGCGGGCGAAGTCCCAGCGAGTCGTTGGATTGACGACAATGGGTTTCTGCACATTACATTGCGCTTTATGCGCACGGGTTTGCTGAAATATGCGCCCATTCCGGAAACTTTCCCCGATGGAGTGCCGCCGAACTGCATCGGAACTGATGGCAACGTCACAGTGCTTGTGGAGCCAGACGACCTTGCCGAGCCTGACAGCCTTTCCTCCCTAGCTGGCCTTGACATTCTCCGAAAACATGAATGGGCAACGCCGAACGGGACACGGGATGCTGTCGGGAGTGTCGCGGGAGTCCCGCAATTTGACGGGGAATTTGTGACAGGCGAAGCGGTGATTAAGGACGCCGACACGATCCGCCGTTTGCAGTTGCCGGATGGCGATACGGAAAAACTGTCCGTTACCTCCGCCAGTTACGGGCATTTGATTCAATGGGATGGCGAGCCTTACATTGGGAAGGCATACGCGGGCAGACAGCGTAAATTGAGATATAATCATGCCGTTCTTTTGCCAAAAGGCGAGGGGCGATGCGGTGATACGGTCTGCGTTATGAACGCCAAAGAAGGCGACAAGGGAGAAAGAAAAATGAGCGATACGAAGGGCGTGTCTTGGTACTCCCGCCTGTACGGGCGCGTTTTTAACGCAACCGATGAGCGTGAGGCCGAGGAAATGGCGAAGCTGGACGAAAAGATCGTCGCGGAGAACGAGGGCGAGGGCGGTGATTCGGAACACGAAAAATCCGAAATCCGCAACGCCGAGGAACTGCTTGCGAAGCTGTCGGAAAGCAATAAGGCTTTGGAAGCGATGAAAGCGGAAAACGAGGAACTGAAGGCGCAGCTTTCCGAAATCAAGGCGAAGATTGAGAAGGAGATCGGAGCGGACGAAATCGAAGCGAAGGCCGAGGAGATTTCCGGTGAGCGCGAGGAAATCGCCGAAGTCATGAATGCCCGAGGCGTCATGGACAAGGCGTCCGCGATGAACTCGTTGAAGCAGAGCAAACTGCACGGTCAGGCCGCGAAGGTCTACGCAATGAACTGCATCCGCGAGAAGCAGGGGCGCGAGAAGATGAGCGATGAACAGGCCGCGAGTGCGATTGCCGTCAATGCGGCGTGGGATGTGCTCAAGGATTCTGTTCCCGTTACACGTCGACCTGTCGGAGCTCCCGTGACTCCAGGAATGGCGCAGAATGTCGCTAACAATGGTTTTGGAATGGCGCAGAATGCCAGAGAGGCAGCGCTTGACAAAATGTTTGGCGTGAATCGAAAGAAGAAATAGGAGGAAGATAATGCCTGTTACTGGTATTCCGAATGGCGCAATCCAAACTAGTTGGTATGCGCATCCGAATCAGGGTGTTCCCGGTCTGTTGACCTATCTGAATGAGCCGCATGATTGGATTCACTGCCCCGTTGCTGATCCTTTCATTGCTTGCGGCCGCGCGGTTATCAAGGGCGATGCGATCTCCGCGCCTGAAAATGCGTGGGGTACTTCTGTTTCCCCGTATGCTCTGAAAGCGGCGACGGCGACAACTACGGCGGCGGATATTGTTGGTATCCTTGCTTGGGATGCTTCTGTCGGCAATGGCCCCAACCCCGTTATGATTGGCAATGAGCCTGACCTTGCTTGCGGTAAGTTTACCCGTGAGATGGGTTGCCTTGTGCGGCTTGGGTTTATCCACGTCAAGAATTATGCCGACACGACTCAGGGCGCGAATGCTTTCATGGTTATCAATGCGACCAATTCCGTGAATGCGCGTATCGGCGAGTTTGTCACTACTGACCTTGGCGGTGCCGCTATTGAAGTTCCCGCTGTAAAGTGGCATGGTACTGATTTGCATTCGATGAATGAAACGTCCGTTGTCGAAGTGAATTTCCTCTACGGCCTCCGGGCGTAATTGAGAGAAGGAGCAAAAAATGAGTGCAGGTGTTCCCCCCATGCCCGGCTGGAATTATGGCCCTCGTCCGGATGACATGGCCGCTTATCAGTTCTTCGTTTCAAACATGGAACATTTCATGCCGGAACCGCGTGAGGTTGAATACGCGGAACTGTATTGGAGCCAGCAGGAAAACCCCACAATGGGCGTCATGCCCAATGAAAGCCTGATTACCGGTATCAACCCCGGTGCGGATAGCTGGTCGTATCCGGTTCGCGACTGGCGCGGTCAGGGTGCATGGCGAGGCATTTACGGGGACAATATCCCCACTGTCGCTGTCGGCGCGAAGAAAATCACCATGCCGATCATGCTTGGTGCCATTTCCTCTATGGTTGATACAGAGGAAGTCCGCAAGGTGATGATGGGCGTATCCTTGAATCTCCAAACTGATTACAGCAGGATTATGCGTCTTGCTGCAAGTCGCCATATTGAAGGCGCGTTCTTCTTCGGCGATGAAAATGTTGGGTTCCTTCCGTTCCTTGACTATCCCGGCGTTCCGATTCTCACGGAAACGACGCCTTGGGATACGGTGACTGATGTGAACCAGATCCTTACCATGCTCAACGGATACATTTCCCGAGTGTGGCAGGCGACAGGCCTCCGGCACTTCCCGAACACGATCATGCTTCCCGCAAGTAAGCTGGCTTGGCTTGCCGGTATGCCCCGTGCTGTCGGTACGGATACCACTGTTCTCACGTATTTCCTTGAGAACAATATCTATACTCGTCTCACTGGTAAAACTCTCCGCGTGATTGCCCTTCCGTACCTTGATACGGCTGGAGCGGACGGTGGCGAGCGCATCATCATCGGTGAGATTACCGGCGACACAATGCAGATGGCTTTGCCGCTTCCGTATACGCAGGTTCCACCTCAGTATGAGACGTTCAAGATCAAGACATTTGCGGAATACAAGTTCGGCCCCGTGCATCTTCCGTTGCCGACAACGTTCCTGTACGTTGATGGTATCTAGTAACAACCGGAAAGGGAAAAAGGGAGAATTAAATGAGTGTTTTGATCAATAATCACATGACCCGCGATTGGTCTGTCGCCGTTCCCGGTGTCAGCGTCATGATTCCGAATAGTTCCGCTATGGCGATGAATGAAAACGCGGCTTATTTCACAGTACCGGCGCAGAGTTCCAAGGTTTGCGATTTTTGGGACAAGATTAAGGATGTGAAGTCGATTCAGAGTCTTTTGGATCGTGGTCGTCTTTCTCTTGGCGAAGGTGATGAACCGAGCGCGCGTACTGCGCAGCATTTCGTCACGCTTGGTAGCACTCTGAAAGCTCCTGAAAACCTTCGGCAGAATGACCCGGAAGTTAGTGTAAACGGTCGTGTCGATAACCTTCAGGAAATGATCAATAGCCCCGCGTCGGCTGTCGTTGATGCTATGAACAAAGAAGGCCGACGTCGCGGCCGTCCGCCGAAGTCTGAAAGTGTCCAGAACGTTTAGGTGTAACCAATGGCGAAAATGGCTATCCTCAAAGAGTTCAATCTGCGCTATCCGGGTTTTCAGAATCCACCGTTGACGGAACCGCCGACGCCTTCTTACACGGATGCGCAGATTCGTAACTTTTTGGAGTGGTCGGAAGAATATCTTTGTCCGAACGCTTGGGGTAGCAATTTTCGTGAAGCGGTTATGCTTTTGACTGCGGTCAAGTTGTCGGAATTGACGTTCGGTGCATTGAATCCTCCGGGTTCGACAAGCGCGACGATGGGCGCTGTGGCGTCCGCAAGCGTAGGTGGCGAGAGCGTGAGTTACGGTTATCGTGGGCGGAATAACGTCAGGTCGTTTGATGAATGGCTATTGATGTATCCGCCTTACGGACTTTCTTTCCTCGCTCTTCGCGACGGCACTATTGCGGGCGTTGCAGAGACACGGACGGGGTACGGTCGTCTGGATCGGGGAAATGATGGATGCTAAGGTATCCGTCAAGCACACAAACCCGAATTGGGCAAAGGAAATGGCGGATCGAGTCGCCGGGTTATCGGGTAAGGCAGTAGCGGCAGGATTTCCACAGGGTAGTAAGGCAGCAAGCACAACGTATGACAACGGAATGAGCGTGTTAGACGTTGCTGTAATCAATCAGTTCGGTGCAACGATAAATCATCCCGGAGGTACGCCATACAAGCGTGAAATGACAAACAGCGGCGTTTCATGGATGGGAAGCGCAGAGCATCAAGTCAGATTTGTGAAGAAAACATCAAACGGCGCGGATCGTCTACCTGTTACAAAGGCGCATGTGATTAGAATACCGGCGCGTCCGTTCATGGACAATGCAGTTATTCGGTTGCAAGAAGATAAGGACGAAGTAGGCGCAGAGATTGCCCGCAAGGTTATCAATGGCGAAATACGTTCCGATACTGCATTGAAACAGGTAAGGCTGTTCGCAGAGAACGCAATTAGACAGGCGATAACAGACGATTCGTATGTTCCGAATGCACCATCGACAAAGCGGAAAAAGAAAAGCGATAAGCCGCTTATTGACACGGGGAAAATGAGGCAATCCGTAACGTCGCAGGTTCGGGACACAGGGAGCATTTGAAATGGCAATTCGTCTCCCGATGACTCCGGCGCGGACAACGTTCTACACCGCGATTGACGTATATACCAGCGGCGAGGGGCATATCGTTGATGGTCAGTGGGTCGAAGGCGGAGAGTACACGAAACAAACAATCATGGGGAGCTTCCAGCCGCCAGCGCCTCTTCGGGAAATGATCAACGGTCAAGGTGACTTCGCATTAGGCGACAGGGTTTTGTGGACAACGGTTAAACTTGCGTTCTACGATCTTGACAGCGCGGTACAGACATGGGTCTGGCGCGAAAACAGGTGGTGGAGAGTAACGGAACGGCACCAGTGGGACGGATGGGTATCTCGGGATTTGTACGTGTACGGGTTGGAGCGTTATCACCGGACAACGGACATCGGTTTTAGTCCGCCTCCGGAACCAGTGGAGCCGTAGAGATGGCAGAGGCAACCGACATCCTGTCAATCTCGAAGGCTTTCGTCCGTCTGATCCGTGACAACATTTTCGGTGGCGAGGAACTGTCTCTGATCGAGCCTTTCAATGGCCCTCGACCTGCGAAAACGCATTGCACGATAAAGTTCCTTCGAGCACAGATGCACCAGTACCCTGTGAAAGAGTGGAAGAACGCTCCACAGGGTAACGGAGAACTGATCGAGACGATACGCGGGACAAGGTACTGCACCTACCGAGTTATGTTTTTCGGGGTGGGTGCAAACCAAAAGGCTGTCGAGTGTCAAAACTGGATGCGTAGCACGTTGGGAGCTGAGTTCACTTTCGCAGTAATAACAGGGTTCGGACAGATCGGCGAGGTACAGGACGCGACAACGGAAAATATGGCCTATCAGGAAGAGCGGGCATTTTTCAATGTTGACCTGTACGCGAAATTCAGCCAGTCGTTTGATTGGGTTGACACGGCGAAGGTAGAGATCGGGCTGTACAGGAACGAAATCGAGAAAATAACAGACATCGAGATTGTGAACGAAAGGTACAGAGTCGAAGACTATTTCTACCGTCAAGGAGATGTTTGCGTTTTACGTAAAGAGATATTCGCTGATGTTGGAACAAAGGCGTACTACTTCAAGCAGGGAAACACAATTGTTGTTAGAAAAAGCGCTTTGACAGGCGAGGTTGACGACGGAAGATTCTTCGCCTTTGATGCAAATAACCTGAATTTGAGAAAACAGGAATTGGAAAATGTCTGACGTTCTTTCACAAAGCGAGGTTGATGCGCTTTTGAATGAATTCTATTCAGGTATTGATATTGTAGAGATCCGAAGAAAAATACAAATGCGACCGGATTTCGTTGACGTTCTTCTTGATTTGATGATTGACCGTTTCATTGAACGATACGGTAAAAAGGGAGCAAAATTATGAGTGCTGGATCGCCAATCAGGGTATTATCCCTCTCCCGAGGGACATCGACGTACGCATTGACATCAACCGTCCGCAGCAGCAGACGGCGAGGGATATGTCCCTTCTTGTCCTGTTGACACCGAACGCAGATGAACTTCCCCCGAATAACGGCCGCGCGGTTATTGCATCGACGATGGATGGTCTTCTTCAAGGGATAGGAGGCGCTCTCCCTGAAGATACAATTTGGTGGGCGGCGAATGCTTGGTCTTCCCAGGATCCACACGCTCCAAGAATGGCAATCGGCCGAGTGTTTACGGCACCGGTTCCCGCGCAGTTGATGGCAGCGCAGATCACGGACTTCACGGCGATCTCTGGGATTGCGGATGGTTCGTTCAAGGTGACGGTAACGGACGCGACAGG
>QMCE01002197.1_pt1 | contig 10770 bp, 6 predicted proteins | sample 1821851 | NCBI WGS metagenome assembly QMCE01 (sample SAMN09453174, study PRJNA476694) | Termite gut metagenome, whole genome shotgun sequencing project. | isolation source: worker | host: Odontotermes sp. | place: South Africa:Pretoria | collected 2016-01-28
AAAATGGCGTGCATTTTGAGAAAAACGTTCTTTTTGACACCAAAAAGTTGCTTGAAAAGTTCGTCTTTGTGATTCAAAGCGTGTTGCCAGCGTTGCCTGTTTGTGCTCCTTGTTGGGTTACAGAACCGCAACGTAGCACAACAAGGCAAATTGAAGCAGCTTCAGTTTTTGCAAAACTCCTATTTTAATGTTGTCGAACAAGACTAATCATCAAACAGCTTGAGTCTAACGGTTGTGCTGACATGGCAGTCGGCACAAAAAGAGTAAAATTTGCCGACTCGAAAATCGAAACAAAAAAGCAGAGAGCCAGCCCGAATACGCATCCGCATCAAAACCTTCCACAAAAAGGGGCCACACCGAACAGTACCGAACCGGTCCCCAAGGAAGCGCAAAACGAGCGCATGTTGGAAACTCCAGTTCGATACCATTTGTGTGACACAAATATTTTGCGGATATTTTTGATGAAATGGCAGAAGGCAGCCGAAACCGCCTTCAACGTCAGATTGCTCCAACGCATCGTGGGGGCGTTCTAACAGAGATTGACAGGGATGTCAATTTTCAAGAAAAATTAACGAGCTGCGGTCTGTGACCGCAGGTTTTTCGCAGAACGCGGGTCAGAATACCCGGCTATCCATCGGTTGGTCTGCGTTGGAGCCGAAAACACGCATTCGTCGAGGCGTCACAAAGACGGCGAGGCCCGGCTCCAATTTCAGGTCGCGGCTTTCTTGGTGCGACACTTCGGCGGACAGTGTGTCTTCCGTTTCCGTTCGCAGTTCCACGCGAACATACGCACCGGCGGCGTGAACTCGTTCGACCAACGCCTTCAAACTCCGGGCGGCGTCCACCGCTTCGAGCGTGATTCTCAATTCATGGGGGCGGACAAAAACGGAAGCCTGCTGGTCGTCAATCGAATGCACCAAATTTTTGGCATCCATTTCGTAGATGTATTTTCCGTCGGCCAGTTGCAACATGCCGCTTTCCAGCCGGCCACTGAATTGATTGGCGGAACCGAGAAAATTCATCACAAACTCGGTGGCGGGATGGTGAAAAACTTCGTTGGGCGTGCCGTGCTGCTCGATTTGTCCGGCGTTCATCACGGCCACGCGGTCCGCCACCTCCAGGGCTTCATCTTGATCGTGCGTCACAAACACGCTGGTCAGGTGGATGTCGTCGTGCAGACGCCGCAACCAAGAACGCAATTCGACACGAACTTTGGCGTCCAGTGCGCCAAACGGCTCATCCAGCAGCAGCACTTGCGGCTCCACGGCCAAAGCCCGGGCCAGCGCGACTCGCTGCCGCTGACCGCCGGAAAGTTGATGCGGATAGCGGTCTGCAATCGTGTCTAGTTGAATGAGTTGCAACAACTTCATGACCCGGTCATGGATGTCATTTTTCGACGGCCTCGTTTTTCGCGGACGAATCCGTAGGCCGAAGGCAATGTTCTCGAACACGGTCATGTGCCGGAAGAGGGCGTAATGCTGAAACACAAATCCCACCCCACGGTCGCCGACACGCTGCCGGGCCACATCGTCGCCGTAAAAAAGAATCGGGCCGCTACCTTCGTCCGGCATTTCCAAACCGGCGATGATACGCAACAGCGTCGTCTTTCCAGAGCCGGACGGCCCCAGCAGCGCGAAAAGCTCGCCGGTCTCGATTTTGAGACTGACATCGGACAGGGCCGTGAATGGACCGAATGACTTGGTGATGTTGCGAACTTCGATACTCATACGTAGGAAGCATTATCGGCAATTCGCAAAAAAAATCAAGTTGCAGAGCTTTAGGAACCGTGTCAAAGCAACCCCAGTGAGTGAACAGGGGTAGGGAGCAGGCTCGAATCAACGTGAAATGCCGGCAAAAAGCCTGCTCCCTGTTTCTTGATCCCGGCCACTCAACAGGAAAACCCCGGAGTTATTTCTTGGTGGTCACTGACGCTAAGTGTGCCAGATTTTTTGGTAGCTTTGGAAAAATAAAAAGAATTTTCGGATAAAATCGATTTTGCGGTCGATGTAATCCGTAGATTCGGTGCGTTCTTACTCAAACGGGAATGCGTGCTGTTTGGTTTTTTCTCCATGCCCCCCAATTTGCTCATTCGGCCATGTTGTACAAGGATTCACGCTCTGTTTTTTGTCCTATCATTCTGCTGCTCGTGCTGTTCACGTCCGGTTGCAGAATGGGCGGTTCGCCCTACGATTACTGCATGTTGGCTTTTCTGGAGCGTCAAGATGACTACCGGGGTTGTGATCCGCAGTATCGCTCCGGCTCGATTTTCTCTAAAGGCACGAATGACTGCTACCGTGGCAGCGACGGCGTGCCGTTGGACCGCTCCATGAATGCCGGCAATTTCGGCGTCACGGTTCCGGTCAACGCCGCCCGCCCTGCTTTCGGCCCCAAAAAATCGAACGACACCGCGATTGGCATTCCGACGTCGAATGGATTTCTGAACGGCAACGACTCCGGTACGCCGGCATTTACCGTAGAAGATATGTTGCGTCATGAAACCAATACAAACGCTCCCAACGTACCGCTGACTCCCGGTGAAAACGCCATTCCGAACACGCCGCCGAACACAGTTCCGAATGCGATACCGAAGGACGAGAATGAATCCGACGAAACGCCCTTGCAGCCGATTCCGTTCGCGGTGAATGATATCCTGCGAAATGGTCGTGAACCGATGATTACGGTGGAAGACCTCAGACGCCTTGATCCGTCCGTAACAGAAATTAAAATTCTCGACATCAAAGACGACGCCAGCACGAACTAGAACTCTGTAAGGCGTTGTCGAACAAATCATGCGTTTGATACGTAATAAGCTGAGTCGGCGAGTCGGGCTCGCCGTGAGAAACGCTCAAAACTCGCTGCTACAGCCCTTCCGCAAAACAGTGAACGATTCTTTGTCATGCAACGTCGTAACGGCATGACCACACCCAAACGCTCCGCGTAGGAGGCTAGGCGGTTGATCGGCGGCCAAAGGCTCGAAAATAGGTGCGATGTCGACGAGATCGTCAACGCTCTCAACGCCGCCCGCTCCACGGCACTGAACTGGCAAAAATAGTACAACAATGCGGTCTCGAAGAACTGTTACGGAAAGGAAACTCCGGTTGAACCTCGAAATTGACGAACGACAAAAAGATCGAACTCCAGCAAATTATTCGTAACGGTTCCGTCGCTTACGGTTTCGATCATGAACAGTGGACAAGCAAGCGTATTCGTCTTGTAATTTTTGAACGATTTCATGTCGAGTACAATTCCAACGATGTTTGTGAGATTCTTTCGCATCTTGGCCGGTGTTGCATCCGGTGGAGCCGTGCTGGCATCATGTGAATGGCGTTGATCTCTCTAATTTTGTTCCGATAAATGATGAGGAGTTGGTTTCAAAGGAGGATCAGGCGGCGGAGTGGATCAACGAGGAAAAATTGTTACCAGCGTTTTTCAAGCACGCCAGGGTGAAAATCTAAGGCCAAAGTTTTTATTCAGGCCAGTAAAAAACCCATCTTGGACAAGCGAGTGGAGCCGTTTCGCTCGCCTTCTGCTGTCCGAATTCACTGGGACATGTCAAAGCGCAACGTCAGCTATCATCGCCGTTCGTTGTCGGAGACGACGATGTACTGCATGAAGACGATCTTCGGCCCGTCGCTGAACAACCGAAGCGACGGTGGACAACAGAGCGAAGCCAGATTGAGATGCAAAATTTTGAATCACTTTACAAGACTCGGTTTGCCGAAATTCGTTTTTGAATCATCGAGAAACAAGACCAACGAGATATGAAAAACGATAAAGACTCGGTTCCAAAGAACCCCCCAATGCACATCCGCGAGATCGAAGCGAAGCACATCCTGACTCGCAGCAAATTGAACGCGGGCGGTTACACGATCAATCCCTACGTCGGCTGCCAACATGCCTGCGTTTATTGTTACGCCTGCTTCATGAAGCGGCTCACGAACCATGATGAGCCCTGGGGCGAGTTCGTCGACGATCACCGCCGTTGCGGTGGCCGTGAGGTCTTCGGAAAAGCATTGAAAAGTTTGTTCCTTTTTTGTTGGCTCAAACGACTGTATTTCATGGACTTAGAGCGTATCTGTCCATGAGATGATAGGTAAAAGCCTAGAATATTAATTGAGGAAACGATCAATATTTTCCGAAATTCTTGTCGTTCAACTCGCCGAGGTCGATTTGAACGTCGGCTGTCTTGCCGCCGCCCCAAGCGTCTCCTTGAATCTCCTCGCCCGCATCGGACAAGTCAATCGAAACCGGCTTCGCTACGGCAGGTTTCATCCCGGTGGGTTTCACAAGCGGTTTCGCAGCCGCCGGTTTCGCGGCCACGGCCGGTTTTGCCGCAGGCGTTCTAGCAGCTGCCGCCTTCGGAGCCGCAACCGTCGCAGGCTTTGCCGGTTTCGGCGCGTCTTCCAGTTGAATGACCGGCGCGTTGGTCGACGTGGCACTTTTCTTCGCACTGCCCTTACGCAGTCGGAACTGGCCGATCAAATTCTGGAGCGTCGTCGCCTGCGAATTCATTTCATGCGACACGCTGGCCGTCTCTTCCGCGTTGGCCGTATTCTGCTGCGTCACCGCGTCAATCTGGTGCAAGCCCTGCGACACCTGCGACACGCCCTGGGCCTGCTCGCTGCTCGCGTTGGCAATCTCCTTCAGCAGCGTCGCCACCTTCGTGGATTGCTCCACGATTCCGTCCAGCATTTCAGCGGTTTGCTGGGCAATTTCCGCACCTTCGTTGATTTGCCGGCTATTCGTGTTAATCATCTGCGTCGTTTCGGCGGCGGCTTTCGCACTACGTGAAGCCAAGTTCCGCACTTCCTCGGCCACCACGGCAAAGCCCTTTCCATGAGCACCTGCCCGGGCCGCTTCGACGGCGGCGTTCAAGGCCAAAAGGTTCGTCTGGAACGAAATATCGTCGATGACCTTGACTACTTTTTGGATGTCCGTCGAGTTTTTCGTGATCGTGTCCATCGAACCGATCATCTTTTTCATCATGTCCTGCCCCTGCGTGGCGGAATCATTCGCTCCCTGAGCCAATTTGTTCGCCTCGTTCGCATTTTGGGCATTGGCGTTGGTTTGACCGCCAATTTCACTCATCGAGGCCGTGATTTCCTCAATGCTCGCGGCAGATTGCGTGGCCCCTTGCGACAAACTTTCGCTGGCGGCGGCCACCTGCGTGGCTCCGGTCGCCACTTGATCGACGGCCTCTGCCGTTCGCAGCAGGGCACCGTTGACTTGATCGAGCATTTTGTTGAGATTGATGTTCATCGCGTCCAGTTCGCCACGCACTTTGACCGTTGCTTGCCAATCTCCGCTGGCCAGCGACTGCGCCAAGCTCTCCACATTGCGGAACTCGCGGATGATTTCCTGGACGGCCCGAGCAAGGTCGCCCACCTCGTCATGCCGGCTCATATCCGAGGCCGGGATTTCCATCGTCAGATCACCGTCCTTCGCAATCCGCCCCATGACAGCCGTGGCCGCTCCGATGCCCGTGGTAATGTTCTTGGCGACGAGGATACCAGCGACGATACCAAGCAGGACGGCCACGATGCTGACCGTCGCGATTACGATTTGCACCCAACCGATCTGTTCTGCCATAGCGGCTCCGGCGGCGTCAACATTCGTTTGCACGCCGTCCACCACTTTGGCGATGCTTGCGTTGACTTGATCGGCTTTCTCGGCCTGATCCGCTTGATTGGCTTCGAGATTGTCTCGACTTATGAAGGTGGTTTCAGACAACTTCGCCCAGCCTTCAAGCCCGGCCTTGGCGTTTCTCACAAATTCATCGCATTCGGGCGAAACGGTGTAGTGAGCCAAGACATCGTCGCATATTTTGTACATTTCGGCAAATTTCGCCTTCAGCTCGCCCGCAACCTTTTTGCGTTCGTCCGCCGTTTGAACCGCGTCATAGTCTCGTGCCAGCGCGCGGCATTCTTGGAACAAAGTCTGAACACTGGCGTTGAGCAGCAATGCTTTCACCCGGTCATCACGGATGAATGTGTACTCCAGTTCATCACCGTGCCGATTCGTACCCTTCGCCTTCATGGTGTATTTCGCCGCTTCTGTTTCAACAACATCCGTGATTTGTTTGGTCAACGCAAGGCTGGCACTGATAGCAACTTTCCCGGAAGCATTCCGCTCTGCCCGCGCCTTTTTATACTGGTCAACGATGTCATTAAACTGAGAGTCGATGTCTTGCAGTTCCGCTGCTGCTTTGGCGAACGCTTCCGCATTCGCTTTGTTTGCCGCACTGAGCATCAAGGTTTCCGCCGCATCACTGGCCGCCGCAATTTTTTTGACTTCCTCCACGAGATGATCATGCGCGGCCGGGTCTTGCGTTCTGAGATGCTCCGCCGATGCCAATTGAGCCTCGTAGGAAGCGGTCAGTGCGGTGTTGGAACTTTTGAAAATCTCCGTTTGCGTCACCATTCTGTCTTTATTGCCACTGATCGCTTGGAGCGACAACAAAGCAACAAGACCGATAGCCAGTAGCAACACGACCAATATCCCGAAACCAACCAGCAGTTTCATTCCGATTCGCATGTTGGAAAGCATGTTTGTACCCTTTATGGTTCCTTTTTCTTGTAAAACGCCAAGGAAGACGCAAACGCGACGCCCCCGTATCCTGTAAGCTTAGTATTGGATTTGAATTTTGTCAAAATAACATTTTGTGGACGCCATTTTGCGTTTGGAATTTTTTTTTCACCTTCGTAAAATATATGTCCAAACGATGCGCCCGTCAAGTAAATTGGCGAGGCCTGCTTCTTCGTTTGTCATACCGGTGGTTTGCATGCCTCGGTATTTTGTATGGATTTTACCGACAAAAAGGATTTTCCGTCTTGCGTTCACCATGCCTCCGTAAGTTGGCCCAGCCCCCCACGCCCCTCTTGAAATAAGAACAACAATCTGTTATGCTAGTTGTATGGATTTTGACTTTTGTACAGACTGGCAATTTGAGTTTCGCTTGCTCTCTGGAACCTCTTGGAAAAGAGTACCCCTTCAACACTCGCAAGGAGCCTCGCCATGCAAACTTCCAAAGTTTCCCTCATGCCGCCATTTTTGGTGTTGGTCTTTTTGCTCGTCGCCATTCACTGGCTCATGGCCAACACGCTGCCCGTCTGGCCGGACGGAAATCGCGGCGCTACGGCCCGAACGCACGACGCTGTTGTGGACAACAGTTCCGCTCAGGGCACGACACCTCCTGCACAAAACGGCGTAGGCATGAACACGACCGAGTACATCAACCGGATTGTGCTCGATCTTCGGCGGAGAGCGTATTCCATGCTGCCGGGCGGATTCGTGCTGATGGTGGCCGTGATTCTGACGATTCTGTACCGTTTTATGCAGTATGACCGACAAATCAGGGCCTTGATTCGGAACCAAAAGACCTTTGACCTGATTTGGGGAGACCTAAAAACACGTCGAATCATTAGCAAGGGCAATCATCCGTTTTTCCGACTTTGGGGCATGAACATCAGTACGCCGGCCTGTTCGATGAACGAATTGTCCGACGGGCATGGTTGGAGTTATTACGACGACAGCATTCGCGCGATGACGGAAATGAAAGCGAAGGATGTTGACTTTCTCATCACCGACCAAAAAGTCATCGCGCCCGGCGACGGCACAAACAAATACTATCGCTGCTACAGAAATCGTTTGGACGATCACCGTTTCATGTCCTGCGTCCAAGACATGACCGATCTGTACGAGGCGGAAATTCAGGAGCGTTTTCTGCTGGAACTGTTCGGGGCTATCAACGACGGCATCCTTTTTCTTGACCGCGATATGCGGATTTTGAAGCATAACAAGGCGGTGGAAGACATCGTTCCCCTGATGCAGCCCAAGGAGAAAATCTGTTACAAGGCTTTCACGAACCGATGGGAGCCTTGTCCCGGCTGTCCGGTCAAACGCACTTGGGAAGACGGAAAACGGCATCGGAAAATTTATTTTTTCAAGGAAAAAAATCAGTGGATCGAACTTTTCAGCTATCCCATTCGCGATCCGAATTCTGGCGAAGTGGTGCGTGTGCTAGAAATCATACGCGACATTACCCAGCAGCGTCATTGGGAAAATTCGATTTTGGAGCGTGAGCAGTATTTGACGGCCATTCTCGAATCCTCGAACGACGGCATCATTGCCATTTCGGAGATTGACGGCAAAAGCCATGTCAACACGCGCTTTCTCGAAATGTTCGGAGGCGGCACTCCTGAAGAATTCTGCAAAAACGCTTCGACGGAGAAATTTCTCGACGTGCATCGAAAAATTTCTCCGAACTGGGAAGACATCAATGACGCTCGACTGCTCGCCATCCGAACCCGCGAGCCGCAATCGGGCATGCTCCGGCTTTTTGATGGCCGCTACTACGAATGGAACGTCAACCCGGTTCATCTCGGTTTGGAAGGGCGAAGCGGCATGACACGCATTTGGACGTACCGCGATGTCACAGACCGTTTGAAGGCGGCGGCGGCCATTCAGCAGAGCGAAATCAAGTTCCGCGCGATTTTTGAGTCGTCGCAAAACGGATCGGCGTTGTATGACACGGTCACGGATGCAGCGGGCTTGTTGACGGATTTTCAGTTTACGGACGTGAATCCGGCTTGGGAAAAAATCTATCGGCAGCCGAAACAAAGTTTGGTCGGGCGGAATCTCACGGAATTCTTTTCTAAGGCCAAAATCACGGACAACGGAAATAATGGCACGCAGCAGGCCGTCGCATCGATATTCGACGCTTGTTCGCTGGCGATGGAGGGCCGGCCCGGCCACTACACGGTCTTTTTGGAACCCCACAACGCCTATTATCGTGTCACGGTATTCAAAACGGAAACGAACCAGTTGGCGATTTTCGTCACGGACGACACGGCACGCATTTTGGACGAGCGCTCACTACGATCCATGCAAACGCTGATTGATCACCTGTCAGAGCCGGTGATTCAGTTGACGCGGGAAGGAAATATCCGCTACGCCAACAACGCCTGTCGCGAAGCCTTGGGTTTCCAACACGCCGATCTAGTGTTCGGGCAGAAAATCTGGCCCTACGATACCAAAATGCTGACCGAGGAGCACTGGCAGGAATTGCTCGGCAAACTCGACACCGAAGACTACCAACGTTTCGATACCCGGCTCAAGCGGGTCGACGGCCAAGAATTTCCCGCCGATGTCGTCATGAACCTCATGGAACACGAGGGGCAATGTCTCGTGGCGGCCTGTTTTCGGGATTTGAGCGAGCAAGTCCGCCGCATTGAGGCCGAGCAGGCGTATGTCGCGAAATCCCGTTTTCTCAATCAAATGTCGCACGAGCTGATGACGCCGCTGAACGGCATTCTCGTCGCCATCGAAGTCGTCATGCAAACGGAATTGAGCACGAAACAGCAGGAGTTTGCGAGCATTGTCCACAAGTCGGCCAAGAATCTGCTCCAAATTCTGGCCGGCATTCTCGCGTTTTCCGACATTCAGGCCCACAAAATCGAGCTTCATTATTCGCATTTCGATTTGCGGGGCATGATCTACTCCGTGATCGCCCAAGTGGTTGAAAAACTCGAAGCCAAAGACCCGGTCGGCAGAATCGCGTTCCATGTCCACTTGTCCACCGCCTTGCCGTGTTACCTCATCGGCGACATGCAACGCCTGATCTCGGTTTTTATCGCGCTGTTCGATAACGCGGTCAAATTCACGGAGCGGGGCAGCATCACTTGGACGCTGGCCGATGACGGTCGCACATCGTGCGAAACCGGGGCCACCTTTATGCTGCACGTTGAAATCGCGGACACCGGTTCGGGCATCTCGCCGGAAACGATGCAAAACCTCTTTGAACCGTTTGTGCTTGGGGATTCGTCTTTCTCGCGTGAGCAGGGTGGCACGGGCCTAGGCTTGGTCGTGGCCAAAGGAATCATCTCGCAAATGGGCGGACACATCCATGTTGAGAGTAAAGAGGAAACAGGCATTCTTTCCGGCGGTTCGACTTTTCGCATCCATATTCCGCTGGCGATTGACGGCAATGATTATATGGACGCCAAGTCTTGGACGGCGCGGGACAAAACGACCAAACTTCCCCAGCTGTCCCCGCCGAGTTCCGTCACTCCTGAGCCGGCGGAAATGCCCGAAAACACGCTCGATACGCCGACCATTCTGCTCGTGGAAGACAATCGAATCAATCAGTTGGTGGTGATGGAAATCCTGAAAAACTCCGGTTTTAGTTACGACTTGGCCGAAAACGGTGAAAAAGCCTGCGAAAAAGTCGCGGAGAAAGCGTACGCGCTGGTGCTCATGGATTGCCAGATGCCCATCATGGACGGTTTTGAAGCGACCCGAACGATTCGACAAATGGAGGCTGGCGTTATTGAAAAAGTGCCCGCCCACACAGGTCACCTCCCGATTGTTGCCCTGACAGCCAATGCCTTGTCCGGCGACGAAGAGGCCTGTCTCGAAGCCGGCATGGATGCTTTTTGCAGCAAGCCGATTGACAAAACGCACTTGCTTGCGGTGATGCGCGATTTACTCTGAGCCATCCTTCCTTCTACGGCTCGCAGTAGCATTCCAGCTTTGTAACGTTCTCGCGTACCAACTGTAGCAGGCCGCAGAGTTGGACCAGTTCGCCGATGCCGGGCTGCGGCGGCTCGTTGGGGGAGACAGCCTGCCGAACCATGACGAGGCAGAGGGCTTCGACGGTTATGTCGACGGAGTTCAAATTGCGGTGGAGTTCTTCCAGCAGGGCGGGCAGGGATTGTGACACGGCAATCGGTGGGGCAAGAGGATGTGTTTGCCGACCCAGACACTGCCCCA
>QMCE01009828.1_pt1 | contig 10759 bp, 9 predicted proteins | sample 1821851 | NCBI WGS metagenome assembly QMCE01 (sample SAMN09453174, study PRJNA476694) | Termite gut metagenome, whole genome shotgun sequencing project. | isolation source: worker | host: Odontotermes sp. | place: South Africa:Pretoria | collected 2016-01-28
TCTTTTGGCAAAACCATGTCTAAGTACATTCGCACGTTTTTTTCTCCCTTTGCACGGAGAAAGGCGAAGTAGAGCAGGTTGCCGGCGGGGAAGGCGGGCAGGAAGGGCTGCTCGTTTTCCTTACCGGTGGGGAATGTTTCCTGTCCGGACAAGGCTGTGATGCGGCTCAGCCAGATAGATGAATGCGCCATGCCTGCCGGTGTTGTTTCTTCCGAGGCGATGTAGGAGAGTTCTGCGTCTGCAAGCATGGGGATAAGCGGCTCCATGGGCAGTTCTTTGCGTTTTTTTTCCTTGCAGCGGCTGTTGTGAATCATCGTTTCGGTGAAAAGGGCACGGTAGGCTTCGGTGCCAAAACCGGTAACAGGGGCATGGAGGGTAACGCGGAAAAAGCCGTCGCGGTCGGGGGCGTATTCGTAATGGACGGCGGCATGGAGCAGCGTGGTTTTTTTTTCCGTGAAGTCAAAGAGTATTTCGGCGCGGGTGAGCGAACGGTCTTCGCCGTTGTCGGGGATGAACAGGTGCTGCTCGCCGTTTGTGCAGGGGTGCCATTTGCGGTCTTTCTGCCATTCGGTGGCAACGGTAAACGAGCCTGTTTTGACGGGCTGCCCGGCGGCGGTATATCCTTTGTATATATGGTCGAATTCTTCTTCTGTTGCGGGGAGTTTCTTCCAGTTGCCTTGCAGGCGGACTTTCTTCAAGGGTTTCAGCCCCATTTCTTCGTTGCCGAAAAGGAACCATGCGCCTTTTTCCGCTTGTATGCCAAAGGGCATGAAGGGTTGCGAGGTATCAACTTCGCCGAGTTCGTTGTAGAAGGTGAAGTTGCGGATTCCGGTTACTTCCGTGCGTATTTCTGCGGCATCGAATTGGAGCCGGGTAGCCCAGTCGTAGGGACAGTGTTCTGTGCTTGTCAGTATTCGCAGCGCGGGATACAGGGTGGTTGTGCCGTGCATTTCTGCGGTGCAGGGTGCGGGGGCGGCTTCGTTCCATGCGATGGTAAATTCGAGGGACAGCCGGCGGCAACCGTCCGCTGTGCTGATGCGGCAGGTGCAGGGCTGCTCCGTCCAGCCTTCGGCACGGCTGAGTTGCAGGGTGAAGCTGCGGGACGGCTGTTCGTCCGCAGGCAGGGTGTGGGCTGTTCCGGGGGTAATTCTGAAATTGACGGTAACTTTTCTTTCGCCTTCGTCAAGCACAAGCATGGGCGACTCGACCATCCAGCCTAAGGACAGGGATTGGCTGTGTGCGCCGGAAAACAGCGTTTCTGCCTCCGGTGCGTCCTGCAGGCGGAGTGTTTGCCTGCGAATATCCGCCGTTCTACCGTTTTTCCGCATGAGGTACACGGCGTTTACTTCGGCGCAGTGCATGGGGGTGATGTACTCTTTGTTCCGGGTTTGGTAAACGAGGTCTTCGCCTGCGGCGTTTTGTCCGGCAGGAAAGGGCTGTGCTTCGGGCAGGGTAAAACCTTTGGTGTTTTCTGACGGGATGACGGCAATATAGACGCTGTCCTGCGTTGCCCCGCGCGGCACGGCGTGCAGGATGTGGCGGCGGTAGAGTTCGGGCAGCGAGGCGAGGCGGCGGTTGAATGCTTCTGCAATGCCGCTGTATCCGCGCAGATATGCAAGCAGCAGGGCAAGTGCCCCGTCCATGTCTCCGCTGTCTTCTACCTGTTGGAGGTAAGAGCCGGTGCGTCTGCCGAGGTCGTTTATCGTGCGGAGCAGGCGGTAGTATTCCTGATTTTCTTTTCCTTCGGCGGGGATGGCATGTTCAAGCTGTTCTTTTATCTGTCCGGCAATGAGCACGGCTGCACTGCCGGGGTGTCCTGCCCACCGGTTTCTGTTGATGTAGTTGTTGAGCCGGGTTACCCAGTCCTTTGCTTTCTCGCACAAATCTTCGGTAAATGCTGTCCGGGCGGCGGTGCCGTGAAGGTCTGCAAACTGCTCGCCTGATGTGCCGGTGCGGCTTATCTCTGTCAGGACGGTCAGGATGTGGTCTGCCCAGAGAGAGGCAAGAGGGAGTTCATGCTTGTCGCCGCGGTAGTGGATGCTGCGGCTTGCTTCCATGAGGCGGTGGAACAGCTCCTGCAGGTCGCTTTCGAGGGCGGGGAAGGTGCCGAGGCTGGGGGCAGTATGGGGAAGAGGTATTGGCATGAGTGCTTTTTAATTATTCAGGGTGTTTTTGTTGTTCAAAATGTTGATGTTGGGCGTTTTGTTTCCAAAACATTGCCGTTGGTTTATCAACCCAAATGTTGCCGTTGGTTTATTAACCCAAAACATTGCCATTGGTTTATTAACCCAAAACATTGCCATTGGTTTATCAACCCAAAACATTGCCGTTGGTTTATTAACCCAAAACATTGCCGTTGGTTTATCAACCCAAACATTGCCGTTGGTTTATTAACCCAAACATTGCCGTTGGTTTATTAACCCAAACATTGCCGTTGGTTTATTAACCCAAGGCGTTGCCGTTGGTTTATCAACCCAAGGCGTTGCCGTTGGTTTATCAACCCAAGGCGTTGCCGTTGGTTTATCAACCCAAACATTGCCATTGGTTTATTAGCCCAAGGCGTTGCCATTGGGCTGAATTAAGTTGGGCTTTCAGCCCGTTGGCGGTGGAGGGTTGCCCGGAGGGCATATTTAATTCAACCCAATGGCAACGTCTTGGGTTGATAAATAATGCCCAATAGCAACGTACCGGGTAATAAATAAGGCAGGTTAATGATGTTTTCCGCATTTTTTTATTTTTTATCCAATTCAAATTTTTGAACCTTACCGGGGTTAATTTGCAGGGAATTTATTCCGTTTGGGAAATATTTTCTTCTTCGCTGCTGCCGGTAATGCGCGAGTAGATGTCTTAATCAATAAGTATCATCAAACTTAAAGTCGTTAATCCTGTTGCACCATCCGCGCCGGAATTTTTCGTTGGCGGGGCGGGAGAGGCAGATGCTGTCGATGAATTCGAAGCGCGCCCGCTTAATTTTCTCGAAAAGCTCGCGCGGCGACAGGGAGTGGTTGTTGAGGGCGGCGAGTGTTTTGTCGCCTACTATGCCGTCGGCAGTTACACCGAGCAGTGCTTGCGGCTTTTTGATGCCGTGGGTGCCGGATGCCCATACCCAGTCCACGAGGATGTTGGCGGTGGACTGGCTGTGTATCTTGTCGGCTTTCCAGCGATCCCAGTAGAGGGTTTTGAGGATGTCTGTCCATTCGCTGTCCGAGATGTGTTTCAGGTCTTCTATCGTAGGCTCGTGGCGACCTTTTTTCCGGCAGTAGCCCCTGTATGTGCCGATGGTTATTCCTTTGTTGGTTGCGCCGCCGAGGTCGTCGGGGTCGTTTACGAATCCGCCTTCCCATTTGAGGATGAAGGGCTTGAGTTTGTTTACGTCTGCCATGGGGTTTGTTTTTTTTAAGTTATACAATCAAATTCGTCCCCTCATTCAAATAAAACGGATACACCATATTACTGCGGCTGTTGGTGCGGATAATGGTGTAGGTAATCCGTATGAGGAGTACGCCTTCGGAAGCGCGCTCTTCAAAAGAGATGTCTTCCACTGCGATGCGCGGCTCGAAGAGTGTGATGGCACGGGCGATGTCGTCGCGCATGCGCATGGTAGTCTGCGTGTCGATTGGCTCGAAGGCGTAGCGGTGCAGCGGGCATCCGTAGTCGTAGCGGTTTACGCGCTCGCCGGGCGAGGTGCTGAAGAGTATGCGCAGGCTTTGCTCAATGTCTTCTTCGTAAGCAGACATTTTTACTCCGTTTTCGGTGAGCACGGGCGGGAAGCTCCAGCCTTTGCCGAGAAAACTGCCGGTGTCGGGTATGTTTGTCAGCTCTGTCATTTTTCTATCCTCCGATTTGTACTGTGGGGCATCCGGCTACTATGGTGCCGCCGTGCGCGGTGCTGTCGCCCATGCGGGCTGCGGGCTTTTTACCTATCATTACGGTGGCTGAGCCTTTGATTATGGTGTCCGGCGGACCTACGCAGACGCACATATCGCCCATGACGGCTGCGGGCATTTTTCCTATCAGTACTTGCGGTACGCCGGGTCCGGTTATGGGTCCGCCTACGTGGGGTATGGGCGAGGGGAAGGCGGGAGTCTGCATGGGGCAGGTGTGCATGTCGGTTATTCTGGCGGCTGGGGGCATAATTTTTTTTTTAGTTGAAAATTAATTTAGTTGAAAATTGAAAGTTGAAAGTTGAAAGTTGAAAATGGGGTGGTGGAGTTCGACTTGGGCTTTCAATTTGGGATTCTTGTTTTTTTAGTTGAAAATAATTTAGTTGAAAGTTGAAAGTTGAAAGTGGTGGAGTTCGACTTGGGCTTTCAATTTAGCTTGGCGTTCATTGTTATTTTTAGTTGTTTTTTTTAAATGTGCTGTTTATGAAAAATGTTGTAAGTCAATTCGATATTGCAGACTTTTGAGTCCTTGCATTTTCAACTTTCAATTGATTATATTGCAGGCTTTTGAGTCCCTGCATTTTCAACTTTCAATTTTCAATTTTCAATTGATTATATTGCAGACTTTTGAGTCCCTGCATTTTCAACTTTCAACTTTCAATTTTCAATTGATTATATTGCAGACTTTTGAGTCCTTGCATTTTCAACTTTCAACTTTCCACTTTCAATTAATCAAAACCATTGCACCTTTGACAACAGTTTGTCCGCTGGCGGAGAGTTCGGCGGTGGCGTTGCCTTTGAGGGTTGCGCCTACTTTTGCCTGTATTTTGACGTTCATTCCTTCGAGGCTGATGTCGGTCTTGGCTTTGCTGCTGATTTTCGTGGCGGCATCGAGCGTGATTCCGCCTTTGGCTTTGAGCGTGATGTCTTTGGCGGAGGTGAGGGTTATGCCGCTGCTGTTCATCTGGATTTCGTTCTTGTGCTGGTCTGCCAGACGGATGCGCTGCCGGGGGTAACGATGGTTATGATTTTCTTTTCCTCGTTAAATTCGATCTTCATCTTTTCGCGGGTAGCGATGGCTTTGGTGTTGTTCTTGGCTTCGTACTCAAAGGGCGGCTTGTGCTTGGTGCCGTAAAGGCTTCCAAGTATCACGGGGTGTGCGGGGTCTTCGTTCATGAAGGCTACCACTACTTCATCGCCGGGTTCGGGCAGGAAGTAACAGCCTGCTCCTGCGGTGGCGTAGGTTGTGGCGAGCCTTGCCCAGAGGAGCTTGCTTTTTCCATCGAGCCATGGGAGTTCTACCTGTATGCGGTATTCTTTCAGGGGGTCGCCGTCGAGCTTTTTTACTACTGCGGCGTGTATTCCCTGCAAGCCGGGGAGGAATCCGGAGGCGGGGGGCGATACTACGTCCGGCTCATCGGTGATGTTCGCGGGCGAAATGCCTGCTCCGGCGCGGGTAATCCATTCGTTGTCTTCGATGGTGTGGGTTACGGAGCCTACAAACAGGTTACCGTTGAAACGCTTGCCCATGCCTTTCAGCTCGATGATGCAGCCGGGTACTGCTTTGGCGGAGCCGTAGAAGCTGCATGAACCTTGATAGCGCGCCAGCCCGGCTTTCAACGCCATGCTGTCTGCCCACTGCTTCAGTGCTTTTTCTTCGGTCGGCGCGTCGGTTTGGAGCAACAGGCTGCTGCCGGAGGCGATATTCTTGGGTTGCAGGTCGCCCTGACTGTTGAGCGAGGGTGTGGACGCGGAAACTTTAACTGCCTTTTGCGTTTTGGGGTCCCAAGATACGGCTTCGTACTGCGTGAACTGGTCATCGGCAGAGAGTTCGAGGTCGAAGGCGGTCAGGTCAATGCCGAAGGTTACGGTGAGCACAGGCGATGCGCTTACGCCGGGTTTCTTAACGTGAATGCCTTTGGCATCGGTGAAAACAAATAAGCCGCCGGCATCGGCGCGCGACAGGGCAAAATCCCAGTCGGAGCAGTAATACTGCATCAGCGCGGGGTGTTGGTAGGTCGTGGCATCTACTTCTACGCTGCCGTAGGCGGAGAGTGCTTCGCTAATCATCTCGCTGTCTTTCTTTTTCTCGAAAATGCGGTTTTTGCGTCCCTGCGTGGCGGGATAGGTATTGTCGCGACATTCTACGAGCATACAGGGGCGGGCGTTTTTGCCGGCGGCGATACGGATACTTGTGATGATTCCGCTAAAGATAGTTTCTTCGCTTCCGGTGCCGCCTGCGTCAAGGCGGATAGGGGTGCCGGGCTTGAAATCGCCGGCATCGCTTTCGTCGAAGGTCTGCTTGTCCATGTTGCCGGCATCGAACTTGAGTGTTGCTTTGCCGATGCGGTTCAGCTCCAAGTGTACGGATGCGGATATGAGGGCATAGTTGTCTTTCAGCTTTGTTCCGTTGCTGTAAACGGAGCAAGCCAGCACGCGGTCTTTATTTACGGAGGGTGAATCTGCCATAACTTTACTCTTTTTTTAACATGGGCAACAGGATTTTTGTGCCTGCGGGCACGCGCCGGTAGCCGTTGAGGTTATTCAACCGGGCGACTTCGCCTACGAGGAGCGGGTCGCCGTATATCTCGCCGCAGAGGGCTGCAAGTGTTTGTCCTTCCTTGAGCGTAACCAGCCGCGACACGTCGGGCGAGCGTTTCGGGAAGCGCTTGTTCTCTTCTTTTTGGCTGCAATAGCCTGTTAGCGTTATTTTCAGCTCGGCGCGAAGCGGAATGGCATCGGTATCAAACAGGGTATATTCCGTTTCGAGCGTCTTGAGCTGACCGCAGAAGATAATGTCGCCGTACTGCACCTTTACAAAGGATGGGCGGTGCGCTTCGCTGTTGTAGAGGTAGAGGCGTTCTTCGAGGTCGTGTACCATGTCGTGCACGGGTTTCTTTTCTTCGTTGTCTTCCATTGCATCGGTACGGTCGAGCAGGCACTCGAACGAGAGGGTTTCGGGTTGGTAACGCACATAAACGTTCGACCCGTTGAGACTGCCGAGCTGTTTGTCTTCCGCGTAGCGGATTCCTTTGGCGAGCTTCACCTTTTCCGGGTTGACGGGGAGTTCGAGCGCGGATTTGTATTCGCTGCCGAAACTGTCGTCGGTATAGGCTGTGATGGTCATTTTCCCCATTTTGCTTTTGTTTTCTGCGTGTTATCTTTCGTTCTTTTTCCGCTGCCACCGCTGCGGGGCAAGCTGTCCGTTTTCTGCGGCGGACAGCCTGCCCAGTACGCGGTCTTCAATTTTCCGGATGATTTCTTCCGTGATTTCCATTTCCGTGATGATTCGTTTCTCAACTACGGTGCGGATGCGCATTTCTTTGATGATGACAGGCATAATTCTATTGCCAATTCGCTCTTTCCCGAATCCAGCGTGCCAAGTGTCCACTTTATGGGGTATGCGCATGCGCATTGCCAAGCGGTTAACGGCTCTCCTTCGGCATCCAGCAACTTGACTATCATGTTATAGGGTATAGTACGCCTGCCTTGATCCGCCTTGAGGCATTTATTGACCCATTGAGAGAACATGTCGTTTTTCAGTAATTCTGCGGGACGTTTGAGTGTAATATTCCCGTATGTAACTTCACCCGGCATTTTTATCCATATTCCTGTATCATTCGGTTTTTCTTTTACATTAAAATTTATTTCCAAACCGGATACTTCCGTAAACGAAGTCCGGAATTGATCAAACTTGCTTTGAAATTCAACCAAAAAACGGAAATTTACAGGCGGAGTCCAGTTTGATACGGTGTTTTCCGGCATACTTACTTGATTGTTATACCCTCGTGAGCGACAATCAATGTTTCAATAGCCGCCGTATTGCCGTCTGCCTTGAAGCCTTCTACGGTAAGTTTTTTGGGCCAGGCATTGGTCAATTCCCAAGTTTGTACGGGACTTCCTGCTTCGTCCAAAAGACTGATGGTAACTGTCTCGCGCTGAACGGTATTCAGCTTCACACTGTTTAACCATGTCCATAACTTCTTGTCATCTTTGAATATACCTTTTTTCAGGGTTATATCAGTCGTTTTTTTCAGTCCGGGCATTTTCATTTTCGTAAATATTTTACTGTCTCCGGCACGATATTCTATCATGTCGTATTCCGTTTCAAGACCGGAAACCTCACTGAATGAGATGACTCCCTGACTGCCTATTGTTACCTGAAAGAAAAAACTGGGTAAGGGCCACATTTGTGTACTTGTACTTTGTGCTGCTCCATTGTCTGCCATAATTTTTGATTTTTAATGGGTTATTATTCTGTTTAATTTAATTGTGTTAGCTTGCAAGCCTAACGGGTTTTAAAAACCTGTTAGGGTTTTGTGTAAATTTTATATAATTGAGTTTAGCTTTTTTGCATTTGCTGCTGGAAGGTAATCTCAATAAATTCCGCCGGATGGCTGATGGCTACGAGCACGGTAATGCGCATGATACCTTCAAGGATGTCTTCGGGGGTCATTGTGTCGCCTAAGCCTACGTGTACCTCGAATGCGTCTTCGGGCGTTGCGCCTGCCAGTCCGCCACGTTTCCACACTCCGCGCAGGAAGTTTTCTATCATGCACTTCATGTTGAGCCATGTGTTGGCATCGTTGGGTTCAAAGACGTAGGCGCGGGCGGCGTTTTTCACAGATTCTTCCAAAAAGAGCATGGTGCGGCGGACGTTGATATAACGCCAGTCGAGCGAATTGCCGTCAAGCGTGCGTGCACCCCATATTTTGATGCCTTCGCCGGGGAATGCGCGAATGACGTTGATTGCCTTTCCGTTCATCGGGGCGTTCAAATCTGCCTGCCGGTCGTTGTTGATTGTTTCCGTCGGGCTGTTCACATAGTTGACGGATACGTTTGCGGGTGCTTTCCATACACCGCGGGTATTGTCCACCATGGTGTAGATTCCTGCCATAGCTGCCGAAGGGGGAAGCAGGTTCAGGTAATTTTTTACTTTTTTAACTATAAGCTGGTACACCGACCAGTTTTGAAACATGGCACCGTGCAGTTCGCTCTTTAACTGTGATAATTCATCGGCTGTTAAATCTATCGGTTCTTCTCTCATTGCAAACGTACCGTCTGCATTTTTCTTCTGTTCTCCGGTTGCAGTATCTATATCCGGTATCTGTACCATTCGTTTCTTATCTCCGATTATTTTCAAGCAAGCGTTCGCATAGGTTGCAAATGGAGAATTTTCAGGGAAGAAGGGGGTCAGGTCAGGCTTACTGGCATAATCCCATATAATCAATTCGCTGTTGATATTATTATCGGACAATACGGAGGTATTCAGCCACGGATAATAAACCGCTCCGTATGACAGGAAGTTGGAACCGATGTTTGTCTGAAATGTTTTTATCTGCTCATCCATGATTTCATTGTCGGTTTTTCTCGGCTGCACGTCGAATATGGCAAAACGGTTTTTCATCTTGCCGCAATGGGCGATTGCCAGCTGCTGAATGTCCTTGCAATCCTCCGGATTATTCACTGCTTCGGGAATAACAATCATGGTTATTTCCTGCTCTTTTTCGAGTGCTTGCAGTGCTCCATCCACCATTCCCTTGTCAATGTTTTTTTGCTCATCATACTTGCCTGTCGATACAACGTAACAGGTTCCACCGCCGTTGGCAAAAAACAGAATCATGTGGTAGTAAAGAGTGTACTGTGTTGTGGGTTTTGTTACTTGCAGAAATTTCTTCTCTCCTTCAATTTGATAGAGAATATTCTTTTCCTCTTTTGTATCAGTAATGGAAATTTTGAACTCCGGTTGCGGTGCTTCGCCGAAATACTTGTGAAATTCTGTCATGGATGATATTTTCCATGGTTTTCCAGTCAGCGAATCGTCGCCGTTTTCGGCTCGTTCGGTAATTCCGATAAATGCGGGAATGGCTGTTTCTGCTTCTACAACCGAATTTGGGAAGGCGCTTTTCTCCTTGATGTAAACGCCGGGAGTTTTGTACTCGCTCATAATTTTTTTAGTTTTGGGTTAAACAATAAATTAAAATAATATCTTTTTTATCTTTTTAGAAATAGCAGACTTGCCGGATTACCCCGCTTTGTCCGCTCTGGAAACGTCCGGGTTCGGGGCAGGGTACCGTTGAGAGCAGGGTGCGTTTCTGTGTCATTCCGTTATTTTGTGCTGCAAGCTGCAAGCGGCTTTCGTAAGCCTCCCTCATTGGGATATTCACCTTTTCCGAGGAAGCTTCGCACTCCTTGAAATCAAGGAATTTCAGCTTGCCTGTTGTGTCTTCCAAAATCAATTTACCGAAGGTGTCGTTTTTCGCATTGCGTGAAAAGAAGATGTATTCCCACTGTACTTCCGGGGCATGGAATTGCAGGAGTGCCTGTTCCGGACTGCCGGCTTTTGCAGCATCCGTCACTTTTTCCGTGAGCGGCAGGCGAAGGATACAGAACGGCGTGCCGGCTTTCCGCTTTTTGTCCCTAATAAGGGCAGCGGATATGAAGTCAACGTTTTCATCCGCAGCCGGCAATTCGAGCAGATAAGCGGCTGCCGGATAGAATTCTCCCCATTCCGTATAGAGTATAAATGAGGGGTCGGTAATGTTGAGTTCCAGTTCAAGGACATCTTTTTGCGTATCCACTCCATTGCCTGTGCTGTCATAGAACACTGTCCATTTGTTGTTTACCTGCCGGAACAGCAACCCGCGCTGCCTCGCCAGCCATGCGCTTTGCGGACTGAGGCGGCATTCCAAAGGAGAACATAATTTTCTGTTGAAGTAGTCGTGCTCCACGGCGATACGGTATAATACTTGATAATTTGCCATTTTGCGCGTTCTCCTTTTTTACATTGTTACTATTGGTTGGCTTGCTACACTTCCGCCGGAGCTGATTTCTTCGGAGTCGATAACAAGGCGGCGTATTTTGCACACCACCGA
>QMCE01003011.1_pt1 | contig 10758 bp, 9 predicted proteins | sample 1821851 | NCBI WGS metagenome assembly QMCE01 (sample SAMN09453174, study PRJNA476694) | Termite gut metagenome, whole genome shotgun sequencing project. | isolation source: worker | host: Odontotermes sp. | place: South Africa:Pretoria | collected 2016-01-28
AAGCTCAGCGCTTCGGGTTTCAGCCGCGCGCCGCCGCAGACGGCGCACACCTGCCGGCGGACGAACTGCTCCTTCCAGCGCTGGGTTTTGGCGCTGTCATCGTCCAACTTGTCAATGTACCCGGCCACGCCGTCCCAGTTCACCAAATAGCGTCCTGCCGTCGCCCCGCCGCCCCGGTAATCGACCTGCAACGGCTCCGAATCGCCGTAGAGAATGGCGCTCAGCGCCTCCTCGGAGAGCGACCCGACGGGCTCGTCGAGCGAGAAATCGTATTTTTTGCCCAACACGGCCAACTGGGCGAACAGCAGACTGTCACGTTGCTTGCCCAGCGGTTCGATCGCGCCCTGGGCAATGCTTTTCTTGCCGTTGGGGATCATCTTGTGGCGGTCGAAGACCACCTCCTCGCCCAGTCCGTTGCAATGGGGGCACGCCCCCTGCGGCGAATTGAACGAAAAGGTGTGCGGAGCCGGTTCGTTGAAGGCCGTCCCCGTGGTCGGGCACATCAGGTGGCGGCTGAACCAGCGCAGCGCCTCGGTCTCGAAATCATAGACCAGCATCGTCCCTTTTCCCTGCCTCATGGCCTCTTCGAGGCTTTTTCGGATGCGGTCGCGGTTGTCTTCGCGGGCGGTCAGCCGGTCGACGACCAGCTCGATGTGGTGGATTTTATAGCGGTCGAGCTTCATGCCGCTCACGATGTCCCGGATCTCCCCGTCCACCCGTATCTTCGAAAAACCTTTTTTGAGGAGCGAGTCGAAAAGTTCGCGGTAGTGCCCCTTACGTCCTTTGACGAGCGGGGCGAGCAGGGCGAATTTGTGGCCGTCGAACCCCTCGAGGATCAGGTCGACGATCTGGTTGTCTGTATAGCGCACCATCTCCTCGCCCGTGGCGGGCGAATAGGCCACCGAGGCGCGTGCATAGAGCAGGCGCAGGAAATCGTTGATCTCCGTGACGGTGCCGACGGTCGAGCGAGGGTTTTTGTTGGTGGTTTTTTGTTCGATGGAGATGACGGGGCTCAGGCCGGTGATTTTTTCGACGTCGGGGCGTTCCATGCCGCCGATGAACTGGCGGGCGTAGGACGAGAGCGTCTCCATGTACCGCCTCTGTCCTTCGGCATAGATCGTGTCGAAGGCCAACGACGACTTGCCCGAGCCGGAGAGGCCCGTGATGACGGTCAGTCGGTCGCGCGGTATGGTGACGTCTATGTTTTTGAGGTTGTTCGCTCGCGCGCCGCAGACCTCTATTTTGTTGTCTGTATTATGCATTCTTAGAATAACGTCTGAACAAATAAAAATGTTTTGTCCGAGGGCGGAAGCGAAAACCATCCCCGAGACGTGAGGCCGTCCAACGAACCATTTTCGCTGAAAGCGAAAATGTCTCACTGAGCGTAGCCCCGTCGTCGCGCGCAGCGCGGGAGGGATCAGCGAAGCGAAGTACCTTGCGAAGCACGTTAGGCGCGAAGCGACTAAAAGGGAGGCGCTGCACGTGAGGGGTGGTTTTCTTGATTTTTCTTTGGTTACTTTCTTTTTATCAAGAAAAAGAAAGTAACGAACGTGAACTTGCAAAGATAGCCATTTTTCCCTAATTTTGTCCCCTATGCTTACTCCCGGACAATATTACACGCTGACGGTCGGCCGCAACACGGATCACGGCCAATACCTGGTCGACGACGACGGCGACGAGATCCTGTTGCCGAAACGGTATGTCACCGCGTTTTCGTCTACACCGACTCCGAAGACCGCCCTGTCGCCACCACCGAGCGGCCGTTTTTGTTGGCCGGCGAGGCCGCCTGCCTCGAGGCGGTCGACAAAAGCGCCCACGGCGTCTTTTTCGACTGGGGGCTGAGCGGTAAGAACCTCTTCATGCCCCTGCGCAACATCGTGGGACACATCGAGCCGGGCAAGCGTTACATCGTCTACATGTACGTCGATGCCGCCAGCAACCGCCTGACGGGCAGCGCGAAACTCAACCCGTACATCCGCAACGACGAGGTCACGGTCTCTCCGGGCGACGAGGTCGATGTGTTGGTCGCCCTGCGCAATGCGGTGGGTTATCGGGTCATTATCAATAACCGGCATTGGGGGATGATCTACTCCAACCAGATCTTCTCGCCCGTGGCGATCGGCGATCGGCTGCGAGGCCATGTGATTCGCGTCACGGAGGACAACCGCATCGACGTCAGCCTCCAGAAGCAGGGATTCGGCGAGGTTCAGGACGCCGCCGAGCGACTTTTGGCGTTGCTGCGCGAGCACGGCGGCACGCTTTCGGTGGGCGACAGGAGTGCCCCGGAGGCGGTTCAGCGTACCGCGCGGATGAGTAAAAAGGTCTTTAAGCGCGCTGTCGGCACGTTGCTGAAACAGGGAAAGATCGCGGTGGAGGATATGAGTGTCACGCTCAAAAAATAGCGCCATGGACGAAACCATGTACAGAAAACTGACCGCCTCGGAGATCGCCGATTTGCAGGCCGGCGGCTGTTCTTCGGACGATTGGTCGTTGATCGGGGTCGCCGAATCCTTTACGCCGGACAGCATCAAAAACACCGCCTTTTCCGGCGCGGTCACCATCGGGAAAAACGCGTCGATCCGCGATGTCGAGCTCATCGCTTCGAGCGGCGGCGGCGCTTTTGGAGGCGGTGTGAAAGTGGCCGTGCTGAACGAATCCGGCGGCCGCGAGGTGCCTATATATAAGGGTCTGACGGCGCAGATAGCCTGCCTTTCAGCCATGTACCGCCATCGGCCGGAGGCCGTACAAGCCATCGAACGGCTGATCGAGGCCGAGATTGAACAGCATATTCCGAAATGCGTCCACATCGGCGCGGGCGCAACCCTCTCCCGTTGCGGCGCATTGACCGACGTCTGCGTCGGCGAACACGCTGTCATTCAGGGTATTGCCGAGCTGACGAACGGCACGGTGAGCAGTGCCGAAGAGTCGCCGACCCACATCGGCCGCGGGGTGATCCTGCGCGATTTTATCGTCGCCGACGGGGCGGAAGTGACCGATTTTGCCCACGCCGAAAAGTGTTTCATCGGCCAGGGCTGCCGCATCGGCAAAGGGTTTACGGCACAGAACAGCCTCTTTTTCGCCAACTGCGAGTTGGAGCAGGGCGAGGCCGTTTCGGTTTTCGCGGGGCCGTACACCGTCTCGCACCACCGTTCGACGCTGCTGATCGGTGCGATGTGCTCCTTTTTCAACGCCGGCAGCGGCACCAACATGAGCAACCACCTCTACCGCCTCGGCCCGCGGCATCAAGGCATTTTCGAGCGCGGTTGCAAAACGGGCAGCGGGGCGTATATGCTCTTCCCGGCGCGCGTGGGGGCATTTTCAACCCTCCTCGGCCGCCACGACAGTCACTCCGACACGGCGTATCTTCCTTTCTCGTATCTCACCGAGCGCGAGGGCAAAACGGTCGTCCTGCCCGGGCAGGTGCTCAAAAGCATCGGCCTGGCGCGCGACCTGAAAAAGTGGCCCGAGCGCGACCGGCGCAAGGGCACCAAACGCGACCACATCGTCTTCGACGCCCTGAATCCCTACACGATCGAACAGATACTCAACGGGTTAGCCTCTCCCGACGCCGGCCGCGGCAGGGAGATTTACCAAACCGCCATCGACGCCTGGTTGGGCGATGTCGTGCTCAAACGAATGCAATCTGGTAAACCGCTGGAAATCAGCGAGGTATCCCACCGTTCATGGTGCGATTTGGCGGGACTGATCGCGCCTGTCGCGGAGGTCGAACGGATTTTGGAGGCGCTGCCCTCCATGCACTCGATCCACGAGCTAAGTGTCGCATTGACAGCACTTTACGAGCACTTCGGCGAATGGGAATGGGCCTTCGCCGCCTCGCTCATGCCCGCTGAAGAGTGGGAAATCGTGCTCAAAAAGGGGATCGCCGCCTCCGAAAAAATGCTGGAATGGCAGTTGAACGACGCGTTGAAAGAGTTCGCCCCCGCCATGCGGGTCGGCTACGCCGACGAGGCCGAATTCGAAGCGATCCACGGCACACCAGCCACAAATCCATTCCTGACGGCCCTGCGGCAAGAGTTCGAAGCGAAAAGATCGTTGGCCGAAACCCTCCAAAAAGGGATTAACCATTAATTATTAACCCTTATTATTGGGGGCACAGCACCCGCAGGGCGTGGTGCTCGCAGGTGATCCGCAGCGGGAACGCCGGGCCGGGCTGACCGTCCATGTCTGTGGCCTCGTTGTGGAGCGAATCAATTCGTAACGTATTGGTTTGCAGGTAGATAATGTCTTTCGGGTAACGCTTCAGCGGCCGGCTCACAAGGGTTGCCGCCGTGCGGATTGTCTCGACGATGTTCTCCCCGCGGACGATCAGCACGTCGAGCAGGCCGTCGCTCACGTCCGAACGGTCGGCGATGCGCAGGTTGCCCGCCGTACGGCCGTTGAAGACGAAAAACAGCAGCGCCGAACCGTTGTAGACCGCTTTCCCGTCGGCCCGGACACCGATCTGCATCTTTCTGAAATTCGGCAGTTCGCCCAATCCGCTCACGTAATAGGCCAATTTCCCGAAGGTGTTCTTCATTGAGGTCGGTGTGCGCTGCGAGACGTCGGTAAAGAGGCCGCTGCTGAAAACGTTTACGAAATAGCGGTCGTTCACGCGCCCCAGGTCGATCGAGCGCACCTCTCCGGCCAGGATGCGCTTGCAGGCGGTCGGGATGTCGGGCGGCACGTTGAGCAGCCGCGCGAAATCGTTCGCCGTACCCGTCGGGAGGATGGCCACCGGGAAATCTATATTATTGTTTTTCAGTAGATTAACAACGTAATTCACCGTGCCGTCTCCTCCGGCGATCAGGATGTGGTGATACGTCTCGTCGAGTCCGTCGAGCACCTCCTGATCCTCCGACTCGAAGGTGAGCCGGAAGGGACGCAGCGAAAAACCCTTGCGCTGGTAGATGGCGATGATGTTGTCCAGCGTGTCGGCGATCCGCGTGTCACCCGAGTGGGGGTTGTAGATGAATTTTACCTTTTTCATGGTTGTATGATTTCGAGCCCGCGTGTCGACAGTTCCTGCATTTCGCCGTTTTCGTCCGTATATATAATGTATGCGTCGACCTGGGGATGGGCATCCAGAAATTCGGAAGCTTTGTCCAGTCCGGCCACCATGAAATAGGTGCCGATCATGTCGGCCGCCGCTGCCGTTGGAGCCAACACGGTGGCTGACAATATGTTACGGATCACCGGTTCGCCCGTCTTGGGGTCGATCGTGTGAACGATCCTGCGGCCGGCGGCATCTTCGTAGAATTTTCGATAGTTGCCCGAGGTGGCGAGCCCGCGGCCGGAGAGGCGCAACGCCGCCTGCACATCCGCTCCCTGCACGAAGTTGCCCTCGATCGGCGCGTCGATACCCACCGTCCATGCCCGGCCGTCGGCGCGCGTACCGCGGCTGAAGACCTCGCCGCCCATCTCCACCAGGTAATTTTCGACGCCCAGATTCTCTAAATAACGCGCCGCCAGGTCGACCGTATAGCCCTGCGCCACGGCGTTCAGGTCGATCCGCACCCGCGGATCGGCCTTGATCAGGCGATGATTCTCCACGCTGATTTTCTCATAGCCGACGAATTGCAGCAGCGAGTCGAGGTTCGGGGACTCGGCTCGTTCGGTGCCGGCAAATCCGTACGCCGCCGTGAGCGGTCCCACGGTGATGTCGAACAGCCCGCCGGTCTCCTGCGAAAAAGCCTGCGAGAGGGCGATGCACTCGGCGATCCAACTGTCGAGCGAGTCCGTGTCGTTTTTGTTCAGTTTGGATATCAGCGAGTTCGGGTTGTACAGCGACATCGATGCCTCCACCTGCGCAAAGAGCGTGTCGATCTCCGCCTGCACGCCGGGATCGACCGCGTCGCGGATCACGATGTGGTAGGTCGTGCCCTGCGTGAAGCCGTCCAGCGTCGTCGGTGCCGGCGAGCGGCATCCGACGAGCGCCAGCAAAGCGATCAATATTGTTTTTTTCATTTCCGACAAAATTAGTGATTTTTTGCGTAATTTTGTGAGATGAATCGCTGGGAAAGACCCTATACCTTCGACCGGGTGGTGCGCATCGTGATCTCGATCGCCATCGTCGTCGGACTGTACCTGCTCGTGAAGAGCATCAGCGGGGCGCTGCTGCCATTCCTCGTCGGGTGGTTGCTGGCCTACCTGATCAACCCGGCGGTCGAATTCTGTCAGCATAAATTAGGTGTCAAAAGCCGCGGATTGGCTATCCTGCTCTCGCTGACGGCGATCTTCGGGGTGCTTTTCCTGATCTTCTGCGCCATCTGGCCCCTCGTCGCGCGCGAGGTGAGCCGGTTTGCCGAAATTGTCGACCGCTTCCGAAACGAATCGGGCGCCATTCAGTTTCTGCCCGCCGCGTGGGTCGATTTTATCAACCGGCACATCGACTTCGAGGCGATCGTCGGCAATCTCTCCCGCGAAGACATCCAATCGCTCCTCAGCCAGACCGGAACCGGGTTGCAATGGCTCTTTTCGGGATCGGTGAGCGTGTTGGGATGGCTGTTCGTGCTCTTTCTGATCGTGTTGTACATGGTCTTCATTCTTGTGGACTACGACAAGGTGATCCAGTGGGGCCCCAAAATGATCCCGCCGAAGTACAAAAAAACCGTGCTGATGGTCTTCGGAGACATGAAGGCGGCCATGAACCGCTATTTTCGCGGGCAGGCGTTGGTGGTGCTTTGTGTGACGGTATTATATTCCACCGGATTCGCGCTGATCGGCTTGCCGTTGGGGATACTGCTGGGGATTTTCATCGGCCTGCTCAATTTTGTGCCCTATTTGCAGATCATCGGATACCTGCCGGCGCTGCTGCTGTGCGTGCTCAAGGCGGTGGCCGAAGGAGGCAATTTCGGGTGGATCGCCCTGTCGGCCATGCTCGTGCTGATCGCCGTGCAGGTGATCCAGGACGGGTACATCGTCCCCAAAATCCAGGGCAAACTGTCGGGCATGAACCCGGCGCTGATCCTGCTCTCGCTTTCGGTGTGGGGAATCCTGCTCGGTTTTATCGGGCTGATTATCGCCATTCCGCTCACTTCGCTGCTCATCTCGTACTACGACCGGGTGATCATCCGGCAACAAGACCTCTATCAGGAACCGAACGATGAAAATTCGCCTCAATAACCGGGATGTCGACACCCGGGCCTTCGATCTGGCGGCATTGATCGCCGAACAACTTGCTGATACACAGGGAATTGCTGTTGCTGTCGGCACGGACGTGATCCCTCGCGAGCGGTGGGCGGAGACGCTGCTCTCCGAAGGATGCGCCGTCACCGTCATCCGGGCGACACGGGGGGGGTGAGATGAGCCGGAATCTGCATACCCCGCTGATTATCACGCTCCCCGACATTTATCCGAACGAGGCGCGGGCGTTGTTCGCTTTGATCGAAAACGGAGTGGGGATCGTCCACCTGCGCAAGCCGGGGCTGTGCGAAAGTGCGCTGTGCGACTTTTTGCAGACGATCCATCCCGAAATCCGCTATCACATGACGCTCCATTATCACCCGGAACTGGCCGCCGTGTTCGGGCTGGGCGGGGTGCACGAACGACTGGAGAAGCTTGAAAAGTTGACCGGCTTCCGGCGGAGCGCCTCGTGCCACGACTGGAGCGAGGTCAAGGCATGCACGGGGCGGGCGGATTACGTCTTTCTGAGCCCGATTTTCGACTCGGTCTCCAAAGCGGGATACCGGGCGGCCTTTGCGGAAGAAGAGTTGAAAATTTTACTACAAGATGCTGACCGTCCGCCGATTGCGGCACTCGGCGGCATCACCGGGCAGACGATCGGAGCCGCCCGTGCGTGGGGATTCGAGGGGGCGGCGGCCATCGGCAGCGTCTGGGCGATCCGAGGCGGGAAAATCGACATCGACCGAACCGTCGCCAACTACAAAGCACTCGAAAAGGCATGGAACGAAGCGAAATAGTCGAAAAAGGGCGCCTGCAATTCATCACGCAGGACACGACGCAGGTGGAGATCACGGCCGGGGTCGAAGCGTTTCTGGCGGGCGGCGGCCGGTGGGTGCAGCTGCGGATGAAGGAGGCCACGGACGAGGCGATCGTCGAGGCCGGGCGGGCGATTCTGCCTCTCTGCAAGGCCTGTGGGGCGGTTTTGATCGTGAACGACCGGCCGGAGCTCGCGCTGGAGATCGGCGCCGACGGTGTGCACCTCGGCAAAAACGACAGCTCGCCGACAGAGGCCCGGAAAATTTTGGGGCCGGACGCGATCATCGGCTGCACGGCCAATACCTTCGCCGACATCGAGATGCTGAACGGCTACCCGATCGACTACATCGGCCTCGGCCCGTTCCGCTACACGACGACCAAGAAAAACCTCAGCCCCGTATTGGGGATCGAGGGCATTCGCCGGATTCTGGCGCAGATGCGGGAGCACGGCATCACGCTGCCCGCCACCGTGATCGGAGGCCTTGCACCTGCCGATATTCCGGCTCTGAAAGCCGTAGGGGCGACTTGTTTTGCAATCTCGGGAGCCATTGCCAATGCCCCGGATCCCAAAAGGACCACGGAAGAATTTTTGGCGGCGTTTCTTGATACTTTCTTTGTGTCGAGACAGGGAAAGTAACAGGAAAAAGTCATATATTTGTACCTTATTTATAAGGAGAGAAATGAGCGAAGAACAAGAAAAAAATCAAGGAACCGGAGGGGGAACAAACCAGGCGGCGGCGGAAGAATATTCGGCGTCGAGTATTCAGGTGCTCGAAGGGCTGGAGGCCGTGCGCAAACGCCCGGCGATGTACATCGGCGACATCAGCACAAAAGGGCTGCATCACCTGGTCTATGAGGTGGTCGACAACTCGATCGACGAAGCCCTCGCCGGCTATTGTACCGACATCGACGTCGTTATCCACGAGGATAACTCCATTTCCGTGACCGACGACGGCCGCGGGATACCGATCGACTACCACGAAAAAGAAGGAAAATCGGCCTTGGAGGTCGTTCTGACGGTGCTGCACGCCGGCGGGAAATTCGACAAGGACAGCTATAAGGTCTCCGGCGGTTTGCACGGGGTGGGGGTGTCGTGTGTCAACGCACTCTCCAGCAAACTCGTCGCCGAGGTGCGCAAGGGTGGAAAAGCCTATCGGCAGGAATACAGCCGCGGGGTGCCGCAGACCGAATTGCAGGTCACCGGCGAGGCGGCCGAAAACGGGACGAAAATCACCTTCAAACCCGACGACACGATCTTCAACGACCTCGTCTACAACTTCGATATCCTCTCGGCACGCCTGCGCGAGTTGGCCTTTCTGAACAAGGGTATCAAGCTGACGCTCACCGATATGCGGGAGAAAGACGACACCGGGCAACCCCGTTACGAGGAATATTACTCGTCGGAAGGATTGAAGGAATTCGTCGCCTATGTCGACCAGAACCGCGAACGCCTCACCGAGGGCGTTATCTATATCGAAACCGAAAAGGAAGGGGTGCCCGTCGAGGCAGCCTTTCAATACAACACGGGCTATACGGAGAACATTTTTTCGTACGTCAACAACATCAACACGATAGAAGGAGGGACGCACCTGACCGGTTTCCGGAGGGCGCTGACCCGTATCCTGAAGAAATATGCCGACGAATCGGGCATGCTCGAAAAACTGAAATTCGAGATCAGCGGCGAGGATTTCCGCGAGGGACTGACGGCGATCATCTCGGTCAAAGTCGCCGAACCCCAGTTCGAGGGGCAGACCAAGACCAAGCTGGGCAACAGCGAGATCGCAGGCGCCGTCGAACAGGCCATCGCCGGGGCATTGACCAATTATCTGGAAGAAAATCCGCGCGACGCCAAGACCATCGTCTCCAAAGTGGTGCTCGCTGCGCAAGCCCGTCATGCCGCCCGAAAAGCGCGCGAGCTGGTGCAGCGGAAAACGGTGCTCTCCGGAGCCGGACTGCCCGGAAAATTGGCCGACTGCTCGTCGAGAGACCGGAGCGTCGCCGAGATATTCCTTGTCGAGGGAGACTCCGCGGGCGGTACCGCCAAACAGGGACGAGACCGCAATTTCCAGGCGATCCTACCATTGCGAGGCAAGATCCTAAATGTCGAAAAGGCGATGGATCACAAGGTGTTCGAGAGCGAAGAGATCCGAAACATCTTCACAGCACTCGGCGTAACCATCGGCACCGAAGAGGACAGCAAAGCGCTCAACATGGAGAAGCTGCGCTACAACAAGATCGTCATCATGACCGATGCCGACGTCGACGGAAGTCACATCGCAACGCTTATTATGACCTTCTTCTTCCGCTACATGCAGGATCTGATCCGCGGCGGGCACCTCTACATCGCCACGCCGCCCCTCTACCTCGTCAAAAAAGGAAAGAACGAACGGTACGCCTGGACGGAAGAAGAACGAATCGGGACGATCGAAGAGTACGGGAGCAAAGGCGTTCATGTTCAACGCTATAAAGGTCTCGGGGAGATGAATGCCGAACAACTCTGGACGACCACGATGAACCCCGACTTCCGAACCCTGCGGCAGGTGACGATCGAAAACGCCGCCGAGGCCGACCGCATCTTCTCCATGCTGATGGGTGACGACGTCCCCCCGCGGCGCGAATTCATCGAACGAAACGCCAAATACGCCAACATCGACGCGTAGTTCTTTTCAGCCTTCAACTGCCGCTTTAAAAGCGGCGCAATCGTCGCCTTTTGTAAAAGGCGACACCGAAAACTTTTCGGCGATCCTTTGGATCGCAAACGGCTGTTTCTCGCCGGCAACAAGCATCGCTTGTTGTTTTTAAAAGGATTGAATAAAAAAA
>QMCE01002199.1_pt1 | contig 10756 bp, 9 predicted proteins | sample 1821851 | NCBI WGS metagenome assembly QMCE01 (sample SAMN09453174, study PRJNA476694) | Termite gut metagenome, whole genome shotgun sequencing project. | isolation source: worker | host: Odontotermes sp. | place: South Africa:Pretoria | collected 2016-01-28
TGCAGGATTCGAACCTGCGACCCCTACCCTGTCAAGGTAATGCTCTGAACCGACTGAGCTAATGGCTCTTTTCACTGCAATCCCGCACGTAATTTCGCGAACCGCAGTGCAAATATAAAACTATTTCTGCGAATCCAACAAATTTGCCATCTGTTTTTTCAACTGGTACACATCCGCGTCGAGCGAGGCAAGGTTGCGGAACACGGCATTCGCTCTGTGGTACTTCTTGGCCTGGACTGGCGGAAAACCGAGGTACGATTCGTCGTTGCCGACATTGCGCGAGGCACCCGACTTCGAACCTATCGTCACGCGGTCGCCCACCGTGACGTGGCCCACGACGCCGACCTGCCCCGCGAATACGCAGTTCCTGCCCACTTTCGCCGAGCCGGCGATTCCGCTCTGGGCCGCGATCACCGTATTCTCGCCGATCGACGCGTTGTGCGCTATCTGTATGAGGTTGTCGAGTTTAACCCCCTTCTTTACCACCGTCGAGCCCATCGTGGCGCGGTCGATACAGGTGTTCGCGCCCACGTCCACTCCGTCTTCGAGTACGACGTTGCCGATCTGCGGTATCTTTTCGTACGTCCCGTCGGCCAGCGGCGCCCAGCCGAAGCCGTCGGCCCCGATCACCGCCCCGGAATGGATCGCGATGTCGTTGCCGATCACGCAATCCTCGTAGATCGTCACGCCCGGAAAGATCGTTACGTTATTCCCGATCCTCACCCGGTCGCCCACGTAGACCTGCGGGTATATCAGGCAGTTGTCGCCCACCACGACGTCCTCCTCGATCACCGCGAACTGGCCGACGTAGCAATCCTTGCCGAGCCGGGCCGTTTCGTGTATCGACGCCAGCGGGCTTATACCCTTTTTCCGGGGCTTGTTTGCTACATAAAGTTCCAGCAGCTTCGCGAAACTGCCGTATGCGTCGTCGACGCGGATCATCGTCGCCTTGACCGGCATCCGCAACTCCAGCGACCGGTTGACGATCACTATCGACGAGTCGGTGGTGTAGAGGTGGGGTTCGTATTTCGGGTTCGACAGGAACGAGAGCGCACCCTCGGCGCCCTCCTCGATCTTCGCAAAAGCCGACACTTTGGCATTTTTGTCTCCCACGACGTCGCCGCCCAGGAAACCGGCGATCATTTCGGCGGTAAATTCCATCAGAGGTAGTTTTTAATATCTATATTATCGGGCATCAGGTCCACGGTGTCGTGCCCGAAGCCGACCAGTTCGCGTATCGCGCTCGACGACACTGCCACGTATTCGGGCGGGGTGAAGAGCAGCACGGTGGTGATCTCGGGGTAGAGTTTCCGGTTGATGAGCATGATACTGCGCTCGTACTCGTAGTCGACCGTGTTGCGCATCCCCCTGAGCAGGAACGCGAGGCCCAGCGTGCGGCAGAAATCGCCCGTCAGCCCGTCATAGGGCATAGCCACCACCCGCGGATTGTCATTGTATATATCGTTTATCAGCCTCACGCGGTTCTCGGTCGTGAGCAGCCCCCGCTTGTCGCTGTTCGCCCCCACGCCCACTATTATCCTGTCGAAAAGCCGCAATCCCTGGTCGACGATAGACTTGTGGCCCATCGTGAACGGATCGAACGACCCCGGGAAAAGCGCGTCCCTGTTCATCGTCATAAAATTTGTTTTGTGCTTAGCTTTGCAAGGTAGTAATTATTTCGAAACTAAAGAAAACTTTTCCTGATCCTGTTGAGGCCGTCGGCGATCACCGACCGCGGACTGCCGATATTAAGGCGGCGGAACCCAGTGCCTCCGGGACCGAACGATTCGCCGTCGTTCAGGCCGACGAGGCCGCGGTTGACGAGCCTGTCGCCGACCTCGGCGTGCGAAAGCCCCGTTCCGCGGAAGTCGAGCCAGACGAGGAACGAGCATTCGGGCTTATACATCCTGACCTGCGGCATCTCGGCGGCGAAGAACTTTTCCGCCATCTCGATATTGCTCTCCAGATAACGTAACAAAGCCTCGCGCCACGGTGCGCCGTGCAGGTAGGCGGCTTTGAACGCCACGTGGCCGAATATGTTGCCGCCGTTTATGTGCGTGGCGTTCAGTTCGCGGGCGAACGCCTCACGCAGCGCCGGGTTCGACGCGACGACCACCGAATTCATCGTCCCGGCCACGTTGAACGTCTTGCTGGGGGCCATGAGGGTCACCGTGTTGGCCGCGATCGGTCCCGACAGCGACGCCATCACCGTGTGGCGGTTGCCGAACAGCGCAAGGTCGCTGTGTATCTCGTCGGAGAGTACGACCACGCCGTAACGCAGGCACAACTCGCCCATGCGCAGCAGCTCGTTGCGCGTCCACTGCCGCCCGACGGGGTTGTGCGGGTTGCAGTGGATGAAGAGTTTGACGCCCTCGCGGAGTTTCGCCTCGAAATCTTTCCAATCTATTTCATAGCGCGGGCCGCCGTCGATCATCGTGCTTGTCACGAGTTCGCGGCCGTTCTCCTTCACCACCGACATAAAGGGCGGGTATACCGGGGTCTGCACCAGGACTTTGTCGCCCGGTGCGGTGAGCGTCCTGACGCCGAGCGAAAGCGCGGTCACAACGCCCGGGCTTGCCAGCATCCATTCGCGCTCGATCGCCCAGCCGTGCTGCACCGCCACCCAGTCGACGAAAGCCTGTTCTGCCTCCCCGGAACGGTACGTGTAGCCGTACACCCCGCGGCGTGCGCACTCCACGATGGCCGCCATAACCTCGGGCGGCGACTCGAAATCCATGTCGGCGACCCACAGCGGCAGCACATCCGGCCGCCCGAAAACCGCCTCCGCCATATCGTATTTCACACAATCCGTCCCCCGGCGGTCGACCGCCTTATCGAAATCGTATTTCATCCTACATCAAAAATAATATCATCAATTGCGCGCAAAGCACGCGCAGGAACATCGTGAGCGGGTAGACCGTCGCGTAACCCACGGCGGGAATATCGTTGCCGGCCATATCGTTGGCATAAGCGAGCGCGGGCGGGTCGGTCATCGAACCTGCCAACAGGCCGCTGAGGGTGAAGTAGTTGAGTTTGCACGCCTTGCGCCCGATAAGCCCTATAACGAAGATCGGGATCACGGTGATAAGTATCCCGTACCCGATCCACTTGTAACCGCCCCCGGCGATCGTCTCGACGAACGATTCGCCCGCCCCGAGGCCCACGCACGCGAGGAACAGCGCGATGCCCACCTCGCGGAGCATAAGGTTGGCGCTCACGGTCGAATATGTCACCAGTTTGTACTTGGGCCCGAAGCGGCTCACGAGTATCGCCACGATCAGCGGCCCGCCCGCCAGACCGAGTTTCACAGGCTGCGGTATGCCGGGGAAAAGGAATGGTATGCTCCCGACGACTACGCCGAGGAAAATGCCGATGAACATCGGGAAAAGATTGGGATGGTCGAGCCGTTTCAGCGAGTTGCCCAGCACCTTTTCGACTTCGGCGATCGCCGTTTCGGTACCCACTACCGTCACGCGGTCGCCTATCTGAAGCGGCAGCCCCGGCGTCGCTACCAGATCGATCCCCGCACGGTTGACGCGTGTGATGCTCACCCCGAAACTGCGCAGGCGGAGCTGAGAAAGGGTCTTGCCGTTCAGCCCCGGTTTCGTTATCAGTATCCTGCGCGAAACGAGCTGCGGGCTGACCTGCTGCCAGTCCAATTCGACCTCCTCGCCGATAAACGCCGCAATGGCGGGCACGGCCGCCGGGGAGGTGATCACCAGAATGTCGTCGCCCTTATGAAGTACGGTATCGGCGTTCACCATATTCACCGACCCGTCGGCGCAGCGGATGCGCGAGATTACGTAATTGCGGTTTATAAGGTCGTGAATATCGCATACTTTACGGCCGTCGAGCGAGGGGTTGGTGACATGGAGCGAGAGTGCGCGCGCCTGTGCGTCGCGTTTATCGTCCCCTGCCGTCGCGGCTTTTTCCTCGCGGGCGAAATCGACACGGAACAGGTAGCGCAGTACCACGATAGTCAGGATTATACCCACCACGGCCAGCGGATAGGCCACCGCGTAACCCGTGGCAATATCGGGGTTGTCCACGCCCGTGACGTCCATATTCGCCTGCTGTGCTGCTCCGAGGCCCGGGGTGTTGGTCACCGCGCCCGACATGATGCCCACCATCGTGGCGATCGGCACGTCGGAGACCAGGTGTATAACATACGTCGTCGCCACACCAAGCAGAACGATCCCCGCCGCGAGCATGTTCAACTGCACGCCCCCCTTGCGGAACGACGAGAAAAAGCCCGGCCCCACCTGCATGCCGATCGAATAGACGAACAGGATAAGTCCGAACTCCTTGAAAATATGCAGCACCTCGCCATCGACCCTCATGCCGAAATGGCTGAACGCGATCCCCGCGAAGAGTATCCACGTCACCCCGAGCGAAATGCCCTTGATTTTGATCTTACCGAGCGCGATCCCCGCGGCGATCACCAGCGCCATCATCAGGATCGAGTGCGCCACGCCGTCGCCGAAAAACAATTCACCGAGCCAGTTCATAAACTATTATGCTTTTGTCGGGCAAATATAGCCATAATCGTCTGAACGGACAACGGGATGTCAAATATCCTCGAAAGAAAGGACTTCGGTCGAAAGCTCGCCGAGATGCCCGCTACGGTCGTTCACGGCCGACTGTACCTTGATAAAGTCGATATATTGTAGCGTGGCCGGCGTGCCGTCGGACTTCATCGCGTTGGATATTTTGAAGCGGACTTTGCGTGCGTTGGCCCCCGTGAGGCAGTCGTCGCCCAGATTGTCGGCGTAGCCCCTGTCATAAGGGGGATTGACCCACTCGTTGCGGTCTTCATCCAAATAGTTGCGCGCCTCGAGCCGTGTTCCGTACAGTCTATATGAATGCTCCGCGACCCATGCCGGATAGTAGTTCGGCTGGGTATGGAAACTATTGCGCAAAATGACGCCTTCGTTACCCTCGCTGTCTGTCCACGGCACATCTTCACCGTTCGCCGGTCTGGAATATTCGACCCAGTAGTTTTGTATCGTTTCCGGTTTGTCCGTCTCGCTGCCGCGCAGTTCGTACCACACGTCGTCTGGCCTGCCGTTGCCGTTCGCGTCCTGCATCACCCACACCACGCCCGGCTCCGAACTCCCCGCGTGCTGGTTGCCCTCGATCGTGAAGTCGCCGCCGGCATCCGCGCCGTTGTTCGCGATACTATCGTCGAACCCCACGACGATATAGCCGCCGAAGCCGCCCAGCGAGACATACCAACCATTCTCAAGCCGCCCCTGGGCATACTCGATCGCGGCGGCGGGGGTCGTCTGGCTGCCGTCGAAGCCCGCTTCCCGCGTGTCGTTGATAAATTGGCCCGGGGCCGGCATGTATTCAAGCACGCTGTACGGAAACTCCGGGTCCGGGTCCTCGATCGTTTCGCTGCTGTTGCAGGCAAAGAGCGTCGCCGCCGCAAATAAAAACAATAAACGTTTCATATCTATTTACGTTTAAAATTCGGTGTTATTGCGATATATAGTCCGAAATTGCGTCCCGGCATCGGGCGCGAGACGAGCATTTCGTACTCCTCGTCGAACAGGTTGTTGACCGCCAGTTTCAGCGACATGCGTCCCCATGCGGGGGCGAACGCCTTTTCGAACGATATGTCGCTCATATAGTACGCGCCGATATAGTCCGAGTTGTCGGTCGAGATAAAGCGGCGGCCGTAATGGCCGAACATATATGCGAACGTCCAACCGTGCCACGCCAACCGTCCCGTCACATTGGCCGAATGCACCGGCATATAGGGCAACTGCCTGCCCACCGAGCGGTCGCCGTCGGAGTGCCTGTCGCCGCGGTTTATTGCTTTCGCGAGCGTGTAGTTGCCGTCTAAAGTCAGCCGCCAGCCTTTCCATAAATCCGTGCCGAGCGTGCCTTTCAGCTCCACGCCGTAGCTGTGTACCTGCTTGATATTCACCGGCGTCCATACGGCTGAGCTCCCTGCGAATTGCGGCATCCAGAGTATCCAGTCGTCGATCCGCGAGTCGTAGAACGTTGCCTCGCCCGAAAACTTCACGCGCCCAAGTTCCCTGCCGAACTCGAACCCCGCGTCGAAAGTCACCCCTTTCTCAGGGCGCAGGTCGGGATTGCCGCCGGGCATGAAGAAGCGGTCGTTGAGGGTGGGGTAGCGGTAGTTGCGCGCCGCCGACGCCTTGAGCACCACGCCCCACCGCGCCCACAGGGTGTACTCGGCCAGCAGGGCCGGTATCGCGGGCGACCACTCCTCGCCGTACAACTCCTCGCGCAGGTTAACCGCCAGTCCGAGCCCTTCCGCCGGCCGCCACCGGATGGCCGCCAATGCCGAAAGGTCGAAGCGCGACTCCTTATACCCGACCACGCGGTTCTGCTGCGCGACGCGCACCACACGGTCGCGGCAATCGGCGATATGTTGGTTTACGGAGACATCCGCACTGAACAACCACCTGTCGCCCAGATAATACTCGCCCCGCGCGCGGCCGAAGAACGTATTGACGAAGTTGCGAGAGTCGATCATCGTCCGCAGGCCGCCGCCCTGCTCGACCTCGGTGCGGTAGGTGTAGTTGAAATCGGTGTAGGTGTAACCAGCCCTGACCGACAGGCGGTGATCGGCGTCCATGCTCTCCCAACCCGCCGAGAGGCGCGCGGTCTTCTCCCGCTGCCGGAACCGGTGCTGCGTGTCGTCCTTATAGTCTGTGTTCAGGAACGGGATGCCGCGGTCGGAATCCATATACCACCCCACGAGCGAAAAGCGGTCGCCGCCGCGGGTCTCGTAATAGAGTTCCGGCATGACGTGGAAGTCGCGGAAACGGCCGTTGCGGTTCTTCTCGCGGGGATAGTACGAGCAGACGATATTGTGCTCATCGTCGTATATGAACGTCTGCTTATTGTAGTTGGTGTATTCGAAATCGTTCTTCGACGAGCCGTGAAAGACCCTCAGTGACCCCTGCCAGCGATTCCCGCCATGGGAAAGGCGCAGGTACTCGTCCCATGTTCCGAAGCTGCCGATCCCCTGCACGTAGGTTGCGCCGAATCCCCCGTCGTCCGGCGGCTTTGTTCCCAATGCCACCGCACCCCCAAGCCCGCCGCCCGTCACCCCTACCGAACTCCCGCCGTGGTACAGCGCCGCATCGTCGACGAAATATGATGGGATCAGCGAAAAGTCGACCTGCCCCAGCATGGGCGAATTGATCTTCATCTCGTTCCACGTCACTTGGGTATGCGAGGCCGCCGTGCCGCGGAAAGAAGCCGTCGCGAGCGTCGCCCGGCCATAAGACTTGATAAAAATACCGGTACTCCGAGCCAGTACGTCGGCCATGCTCCGGCTGATATTCTCGCGTATCGCTGCGCTGTCGATCGTTGTCCGCTGGACGCCCATGCGCGCCAACGCCCTGCGCCCCGTAATCTGCACTTCGTCTATGTTCATCTCCCATGCAACCTGCTCCTGTCCCGCCCCCAAAACAGGGAACAGGAGAAGCAAAAACAACAATGCGGCCCTATATCGTTTCATTTTCCGGTAAGGGAGTCGTAAAGTTCTTCGAGTTTCGCGGCCATTGCGTCCCACGTGAAACGCTCTTTCTCGGCGGGCATATTTGCACGCATGCGTGCGGCGTTCCCATCGGAATAAAAGCGGATGAACGCATCGGCGATCGCCTGCGGAGAGACTTCGACCACATACCCCGCAACGTCGTCCGTCACGATCTCGGCCAACCCGCCCACGTCGGTCACGATCATCGGCAGTTCGAAATTATATGCGATCTGGGTAACTCCGCTTTGGGTGGCGCTCTTGTATGGCTGTATGAGCACGTCCGCCGCCGAGAAATAGTAGCGCACATCCTCGTCGCGGATAAAGCGGTCGTGAAGAATAACGTCGTCCCGCAGGCCGTTGCGTTCGATCCGGGCGATATACCGTTCGCGGTCGTTATAGAACTCCCCGGCCACGATCAGTTTGCGTCCTGCGGTATGCCCCCCGTCCCTGAGTATTTTCCAGGCATCCAGCAATATATCGAGGCCTTTGTAGTCGCGGATGATGCCGAAAAAGAGCGAGTAACCCGCCCGGGGATCGAGCCCGAGCGCGCGGCACGCTTCGTCCCGCGGTACTGCCCTGCCGAAATTCTCGAAGATGGGGTGGGGGGAGAATAGCGCGGGCTTCGAGGTCGTGAACGTATCGAGGTCATCCTTCACCTGCTGCGACATGTACACGAAGCCGTCGACGCTGTTTATGAAATAGCGGTTGAGCAGCCGGTCGGTCGCGTGGTGTTCGTGCGGCACGATGTTGTCGACCTGAACGAGGACTTTGGTGTGTCCGTTCCGGCGTGCGATGCGCGCGATCGTCCCCAGGCACGGGCCCATGAACGGCGTCCAGTATTTCATCACCACCTGCTCGGGCCTCTCGCGCCGCAGTCTGCGCCCGACTTTCAGCCAGTTCAGCGGGTTCATCGAGTTGACCGCGCGCTCGATCCGCAGGTCGGAAGGGGGTGTCGACTCCGAATATTGCGTCTTGCCCGGAAAGAGGAAGCCCGGGTACTGGACCGTGAAAGTGAGAATATCGACCTCGCTTCCCCTTGCCGCGAACGTGCGCGCAAGCATCTCGTCGAAAGTCGCGATTCCGCCCCGGTACGGATACGCCGGACCCACTATGATGATCTTTTTCATAAAGGCAAAGGTAGTAATTGCTTCCTGATTTGTTTTATTGAACAATGTTAATTATATTTGCATTATTAAAATAATCAACAATGCAAATGGATAAAAAAGAGATTCAGGAACTGCGCATGAAGGGCTACTTCACAGATGCGGCCAAAGAGTTGCTGAAGGGTGAAGGTCTAAGGGCGGTGAATGTTCGCAGTGTGGCCGACAAGGCGGGCTATTCCTACGCCACGATGTACAACTATTTCAGGGACCTGAACGACCTGATCTTCGAATGCGTCAGGGATTTTCAGGCCGAATGCGAATCGGCGGTCAAAAGCGAGGTCGGCAGGATCGAGGGCGGCAGGGAGAAGGTCCGGGCGACGGTGCTGGCCTATGTCCGCTACTTTACGGAATATCCCGGGATATTCGAACTCTTCTTTATCGAAAGGATGGGGAATATCGGGAGCAGACGACAGACGTCGGAGCTGATCTACACTTTCCTCGACCGGCTGTGCGAGCCGCACTGGGAGGCTTGCATAGCACAGGATCTGTACACCCGCGAGTCGGCGGAAAAGCGAAGGCGGCAACTGCGTTTTTGCGTTATGGGAATGCTGCTTTTTTACCAGAACCGCCTGCAGCCCGAAAATTACGGCGACTTCATCGCCTTGCTGAAGGAGCAGGTCGGGGAGATAGTGGATTGATTCACTCCAACCACTTAAACGCCGCCCGGCAGAGCGCCTGCCCCCCGGCGTCGGTGATCTCGAACAGCGATTCCACGCCCTGCCGTTCGTGCCCGACGGTCAGTTCCTGCCCGTAGAGCGCTTCGAGGATGAAGTTAATGTCCACGCGCGCGATCCGCATCGTTTCGTAATGATCGAGCGGCACCATATCCGCCATAAGGCCGATGTAGCGCAGGCTGTTCATGTGGCGGTTGAAATCGAGGTCGCCGTACGCGACCCTGTGGCCGGCGGTATGCTGTGCTGACACCCGGCGGATGCGCACTGGCGGCGAGACCGGCGACGGTTCGTGGGAAACCCTGCCTTCATAATCTATATGCGCCCGAACGTCGAGCGCCGTGCGCTTTTCGATGTCGATCACCGCCCACTGGGTCACAGCCGCCGCGACCGGCGTTCCGTCCGCCGCCGTGACCTCCATGTTTCGTGTGGTCGTCATCCGGTTCACGTCGTTCACCCACGTTCGCACCGTGAACCGCTCGCCAGCCGCCGGCCACGTGCGGAACTCGACGCACATTCGCGTGAGCACCCACGAGCAGTTGTCCACGTTCAGGTCGCGCACGCCGAAACCGTTCAGGTCGGCGTCCTGTCCCGCCGTGTCGAGTATGTAATGTATCATCGCCGACAGCGTTGCCCGTCCCCGGTAATCGAGGTCGCGCGCATCTATCGTGTATTCGTAACAGCCTTTCATAAAATCCCTCTCCGGGGTCACCGCAGCGACCCGCCCATAATATCCAGCAGTTCGTTAGTAATCGACTGCTGGCGCGATTTGTTATACAGGATCGTGAGTTCGGCGATCAGCTTGTCGGCATTGTCGGTCGCGGTCTGCATGGCAACCACGCGTGCCGCGTGTTCCGCTGCCGCCGAGTCGAGCCATACGGTGTATAGTCTGAGTTTGAACGACAAGGGGAGCAGCTCCGCCAATACCTCCCAGCGCGAAGGCTCGAAAATGTAGTCGGTCGTGAGGTTGTATGGCGTCGTTTTGTCCACCGTGCCGTGCTTTATGGGGAGAAAATCCTCATGTGTGAGCACCTGCGCTCCCGCGCTCTTGAAGTGCTGGTATATAAGTTCCACCTTATCGACATCCCCCCGTCTGAACTGCTCGACAAGGTGCATCGCCAGTTCGGCGGCGGCGTCGTAACTCGGCTTCGCGGCGAGGTGGGAGAATTCATTCTCGACATGGCACTCCCATTTCGCAGCCGCCTCGTGCACCTTTTTGCCTATGGTATAAATATGAATGTTCTCCGCCCCGAGATTTATATATTTATCCACCGTGCGCCTGAGCATCTTGATCACTGTCGAGTTTAACGCCCCGGCGAGAGATCCGTCGGACGAGAATGCCACCAGGGCCACGCGCCGCACCTCGCGCTTTTGGGCGAATGTCGCGTCGGGGCTCTCTCCGG
>QMCE01003101.1_pt1 | contig 10747 bp, 9 predicted proteins | sample 1821851 | NCBI WGS metagenome assembly QMCE01 (sample SAMN09453174, study PRJNA476694) | Termite gut metagenome, whole genome shotgun sequencing project. | isolation source: worker | host: Odontotermes sp. | place: South Africa:Pretoria | collected 2016-01-28
ATTACCGACATCGACTGTACGCCGGGTTGGGAGAAAATCGAATTGTCGGGAACGCATCAGCTTGCGCTGGGGCAATCTATGGGCGGCATCCCTGATAGCGAGTTCAAGCGCGCGCAGATCCACCGCACTATTGAAATCCATCTGGATAAGGAGCTGAAGCTGCTGGAGCGCGGCATTAAGGTGCTGTCGCTATTTTTCGTTGACCGCGTGGATCGTTATCGTGTATATAACGGTGACGACGCCGAAAAGGGCGAATACGCGAAGATGTTTGAAGAGGAATACGCGTGTATAATTGCCCTGCCGAAATATCGTAGAATATTGGAGCTGTTGCCGTCAGCCAAAGACGCCGCAGCCGCGCACGACGGTTATTTCAGTGTGGACAAGAAAGGGCGCTCAAAGGATACGCGCGGCGATACCAAGGACGATCAGGACACTTATGCGCTGATTATGAAGGACAAAGAGCTGCTGCTTTCGCTAGACACGCCGCTGCGCTTCATCTTCTCCCATTCAGCTCTGAAGGAAGGCTGGGATAACCCCAACGTGTTTCAGGTTTGTACGCTTTTAGAACAGAGCAGCGCGCTCACCTGCCGTCAGAAGATCGGGCGCGGCCTGCGCCTTTGCGTCAATCAGGACGGCGAGCGAATACAGGATCGTCATATAAACACATTGCACGTCATCGCCAGCGAATCCTTCGCGGAATTTGCGAAAGGCTTACAAAGCGAGATCGAGCGGGAAACGGGCATAAGGTTCGGCGCGCTAGACATGGCCAGCTTCGCGGATATCGAAGTATCCGTAGAGTTTGCGGAGGAACTGGGTATAGCGATACCTAGGCTGGCGGATGTTGTTGACGAATCATATGCGCTGGAATCCGACTTTGGAGAACCGCTAGAAAGAGACGATACCACGGCAGAAGTACCGACAGAGCGGTTGGCGTCGCAACCGCCTGTATTTGCGCCGCAACCGCATACGGTTAAACTCGGCACCGAAGGCTCCGCCAAAATATTTGAGGCGCTAAAAAGCATTGGCGTTCTAGATAAATCGGGCAATATCAAAAAGAGCGCGAAAGAAGCGCTGGCATCCGGCATGGAGCAGGATCAAATAGTCTTGCCTGAAGTATATAAGCCGATAGCCACTCCAATTTATGACCGCATCCGTAAATCTACGCAAATGGTGGAGGTCAAGGACGACAGCAAGCGAATAACCGTCAAGCGTAAGAAACAGGTATTCCTTTCGCCGGAGTTTTTGTCGATATGGGAACGCATTAAGCATAAGACGCTGTACCGCGTGCAAATGGATATCGCGGCGTTCACTGAGATGGCGGCGAGCCGCCTAAAGATGATGCAGCCCATACAGCGTTCGCGCATGGTATCATCGACGGCGGTTTATGATGTTCAAAAGTCCGGCGTGACATATGAAGAAACCCATTCCCGCGCCATCGACGTAGCCGAGCAAGAGCTTACCATGCCGAATATACTATATATGCTGCAAGACGCCTTGCAACTCGATTTCAAGACCATCGCTACGATGCTCAAGGAATCAGGGCGCGCCGAAGATTTTATCAATAATCCTGAACGTTTTACAGAGGAAGCGGTGGAGATCGTTCGCACGGTCAAGGCCGATATGATCATGGACGGTATCCGTTATAAGCGCATCGCCGGGCAGGAGTATTATCTTCAAGAGATATTCGATAAAGAAGAACTGACGGCCTATTTGGACAGCAATGCCGTACCGGTAGAGCACAGCCTTTACGATCATGTGGTTACGGATTCCTTCGGCGAGGAAGGGCGCTTCGCCAAAGCGCTAGATAGCGATCCCGACGTTAAGCTCTTTTTCAAGCTGCCGGACAATTTCAAAATCGACACGCCTCTCGGCCACTATGTCCCCGAAATACAAAAGATCGGATTTGGACGTCAGCATTTTGCCGCGCTGGAGGGCGTAGGGTATGAAGCCGTGAAGGATTGGAAGCAGTTTAAGCTAGAAAGGCTCTAAGATATCATTTAAGTAACTGGAGGGGACCAGAATGAGCGCGGCCATCGGAATCGAAGAATTGAATAACCTTAGAAATGAGTTTAGGGCTTATCTGCGTGAAACGAATCAGGACTGGAATGACCTAACCTTATCCACAACGGCGTCCGATGCTTTTTTCGCGCTAACCAACAATGTCGGAATCGACTTTTGGGCAAGCCTTGTCAATGAAGAATCTATGCTATCCGCGCACGATGAAATTCGCGATTATTTAGCCTCTAAAGGAAATGACCGCTTGGATGAACGGGCAAATGGGTATTTGTCTGCAATGCGCCAGCTGAAAGGCTTTATAGATGCAAAGCATCCGAATTTGCTGACGGAATGGAAGGGCAAGTCAATAAGCGACTTAAATCTCAAATCTGAGTTTCAAGCATGGATGAAAACACAAAAGAAATCCAACGGCGAGAGTTATAGCATCAACACTATCAGTCAATACGCATCAAGACTGAAGAATGCGACAGCGCAATTAGAATTGGGATCTGCCGTGTATTCCGACCTTTTCGCTTATACATCATACGATGAATTCGAAATCGCACGGAAAAAGATTATCGCGGCTCCGAACTTTGAAGAAGTCGATATCTCCGCAGGAAACAAAGCATACTCGAACGGCATGGTTCAATATGCGCGCTTCCTGAAAGAGCTAGGCGAGCCGTCCGCTTGGATATTCCAAGGCAATCCTAAATACTACGATGTTATTGGTGCGGTGGAGGCGCTAGATAAAGTAACTTGGGCAGTGAATCAGTACCAGAAGCAGATAAAGAAAGGCGATAAAGCGTATATATGGATTTCTGGTTCCGACGGCGGTATTATCGCTTCCGGTTCAATTCTCTGCAATCCAGAAATGCGCCAGCCGGACTTGAGCGACCCGTACAACAATGGTACAGCCTTGAAGAACGATCCGTATTTAGCGGTTGATATAAGCGTTGAGCGTAAACTCACGCAAGACAAGGTGCAGCGCGCTTTATTACTGGCAGACGAGCGCACGAAGCATCTTGAAATTCTAACCTATCCAGGCGCTACGAACTTTCGCGTTAATAAAGCGCAGATGGAAGTAATTGAAAGTATTATAGATGGTCATTATGAACGTGTTCCCGCTGTTGATGAGTTCCAAATTGAGGTTATTGGCAAGCGGCGATTTTGGCTTTATTCGCCCGGAAGGCGGGCTATGTTTTGGGACTCGTTCTATAAGGATGGCATAATGGCAATCGGCTGGGATGAGCTTGGCGATTTCGCCCAATATGGAACGAAATCAGATATTAGGGCTGCGATGAGACGACAATCCGGTGACGATAAAAACTTCACAATGGACGTTCATGCCGTCTGGCAGTTCTGTAACGAAATGGCTGTTGGCGATATAGTCTATGCAAAACGCGGAGTTAGCGCTGTTGTTGGTCGTGGCGTAGTTGAATCGGAGTACATATACGACGCAAATCGAACCGAGTATAAACATTTACGAAGAGTACGCTGGACGCAAAAAGGTGAATGGGATCATCCTGGCCAAGCGGTTACAAAGACTTTGACGGATATTACGCCATATACAGAATATGTTGAGAATTTGGAAAGCATGGTTGTTGGAGAAGATGATTTTGAGGATTTCGCGGCAATAGATGATACTCCAGAGGGTGTTTACCCCGACTATTCTGAGGCCGATTTTCTATCGGAAGTTTATATTAGCGCGGAGCGCTACGCCATTCTAAAAGGACTGCTACAACGCAAAAAGAACGTAATCCTTCAAGGAGCGCCGGGTGTTGGCAAAACATTTGCCGCCCAACGGCTGGCCTTCTCCATAATGGGAGAAAAAGACGTGAGCCGTGTTAAAGTCATTCAATTTCACCAAAGCTACAGCTACGAAGATTTCGTCATGGGCTACCGCCCCAACGAGAACGGTGGGTTCACGCGCGCCGAAGGCCCCTTCTACAAATTTTGTAAAGCTGCCGAGAGCAACGATGATCGCCCATACTTCTTCATTATCGATGAAATCAATAGAGGCAATCTTAGCAAGATATTCGGCGAATTGCTCATGCTGATTGAAAGCGATAAGCGCGGCGAAAAGAATGCTTTGCGCTTGCTCTATAAGGACGAGCAATTCTCCGTGCCTCCCAACGTCCATATCATCGGTATGATGAACACGGCGGATCGCAGTCTTGCTATGATCGACTACGCCTTGCGCCGCCGGTTCGCTTTTTTCGATATGGAGCCCGCTTTTCTATCCGATGGGTTTAAGGCGAGGCAGGCGACAATCCAAAACACCAAATTCGATGCGTTGATTTCCATTGTCGCTTCTTTGAATAAAGCGATCGGCGAGGACGCGTCGCTTGGCGTGGGCTTTCGTATCGGACATAGCTATTTTTGTACGAACGACGTTGTAGACGATGCTTGGTTATCCTCTGTAATCGATTATGAGCTGGTTCCGCTTTTGAACGAATATTGGTTCGACGAGCCGTCGAAGATAGAGAGCTGGACGGTTCGATTAAGGGACGCGCTGAATGGATAAGAAGGACAATCATCCTATTCGGAACATCTATTATATGCTCTCCTACGCGTTTCAAGCGCTTCGTGAGGCAGGCTACGACAATGTTGCCGCCGAGGCTTTTGACAACATTCATGATCTTTTTGCGGCAATCCTCATCAGAGGCGTCGGCGCGCAGGTGAAGCGCGGGCTGCACCGTGACTATATCGGACGGGAAGAAGCTCTTGCGGGGGTACGCGGTCAAATCCTTGTATCCGATACAGTCAAGCAGCAGACTCAGCAGCTAGGACGGCTGGTTTGTTCGTATGATGAATTCGCGCCGGATTCCCAGCATAATCAGGCGCTGAAATGTGTTATGCGCTTGCTTGTGCGGCATGGCAATGTCAAGCCGGAGAATAAAAAAGCGCTGCGGAAGCTCTTATTGTATTTTTCCGATGTGACCGAAGTAGCGCCTGCCTCCATCAGATGGGACGCTTTGAAATATCATCGCAACAATGCGTCTTATCGGATGCTGCTGGGTATTTGCCGCTTGTTAGTAAGAGGTTTGCTCCTATCCACCGATTCAGGAATGCATCGGCTCGCCAATTGGCTTCAGGACGAAGAGATGTACCGCCTCTACGAGCGCTTTGTACTGAATTACTACAAGACGGAGCATAAAGAGCTATCCGTTAGCGCCCCGTATATCGACTGGGATATCGATGGCGGCGACGAGCGCAGTGTGTTCTTGCCGATCATGAAAACCGACATCACGTTGCAGCACGGCGACAGGCGACTGATTATCGATACGAAATACTATGGAAATACGATGCAGCGCCATTCGCTTTTTGATAGCACAACGTTTATTTCCGGCAACCTATATCAGATATATACCTACGTAAAAAACTGTGATATCGCCGCAACCGGCAATGTCGCGGGAGTCTTGCTATACGCCATGACGGACGAAGCCATAACGCCGAATGAGGATATGATGATAGGTGGAAATCGCATAAGCCTGAAAACGCTTGATTTGGGCAAGGACTGGAAAGCGATAACTGAGCAGTTGGATGGACTTTGCAGCTGGCTGAAATGCGTTTAATTACAAAAAGATCCATCCTATTTTATTAGTGATTGTACGTTACTTGAGAAGAAGGTGAAACAACTTGGATGGCTTACGTAATCCGTTTGCGATACGAGGCGGCAGGGTCATATTAATCGAAGATTTGGATTACAGTCAGCGTGGCCTGAAATGCCAATGCAAATGCCCTTCTTGTAACGGCGATTTCATTGCAAAGATGGGCGACGTCAAGGTTCACCACTTTGCGCACAGTAAGGATGCATGTGATGAAGTGCTCGCCTATACTTCCGGCTTGTATAAGCTTATCCACCAAATATTGAGCAACGGCAGTCCTTTTTATGTGCCTGCACTTATAATTATTTACTCTGTTCCATACGAATTTGCCGTAGCTGAAGATGACTTGCCGAACTATTATAGAATTGTTCACGAAAGCTATTCTGGCAAAAATGCCATATTGATTTCAAAGGGAGTATCTATTTCGTTTGATCACGCGGAGCTTAATTATAATAAGAAGAATCACATTGAAGCATTGGAACTAAGCTACAATGGCAGAAAGATGGCTATTAAAGTGCAACCTCCGGATACGGTATGTAAGATATCGGCGGTTACAAAGCATAAAGATATGGCAACTCTGCTTATTGATTTTGCCGATGCTGCTGAATCAATACAAAACTCCGACAGTAGAGCATTTTCGGAATTCTTGTTCTCTAAGCGATTGTATAAAAGGTGGATATTCAATCCTGCTGTTAAAAGAGTCTATCCTTTCTTATTGGATGAAGCCGAAAAAGCACATGCCGCATACATGGCGCGAAAAAGAAGTTATGAAGAAGAAAAGAAAAAAGCTACGATGAAACCAAAGGAAGATACAAAATCAATCATTCTCCAGCAAATAGAACGGTCAGCATCTAGGCGCGCAGATACCAACTCTACCAATTGCTCTAAACGTTTGTCTGAACAAAAGAGAACCGCCTTGGGCTATGAACAGGTAAAGGATATATTCAATCAACAAACCGAGCAGATTAGAGATAGCTTCGATATACGCTGGATTAAGTGTGAATTATGCGGCGAAATAAAAAAGGAAAGTGAGTTCATGTCTTATGGCGGCGCAGGTAGTATTAATCTTGGACAATGCAAAACATGTTCAAGACGGGCAAATGGAAGGAGCATATAGCCCATGCTGAAATCCAAACTACGAAAAACACTAGGCGACTGGCGAGAACCGTACATCCAGTCCCTCATGCGGTTAATCGAAACGCAGAGCAAAGCGACCATAGCCCAGTGGTGCTTGGGTTACGCCGAGGCGCACATGCTGCCCATCTATCTGAAATACTACCCCGGCGACGAGCGGCCCCGCATGGCGCTTACGGCCTCCCGCGATTGGTTCGAAGGCAAGAAGAAACTGCCGGAGGTGCGGCAGATTATTCTCCACGAATGTCACGCCGCCGCGCGTGAAGCGGAGGCGTCGCCCGCCGCCCAAGCCGCCGCAAGAGCCTGCGGCCAAGCCGCAGCATGTTTCCATGCGCCCACGCACTCGCTGGGGCTGGCGTTTTATGGCGCGGCGGCCATCGCCTATGACCGCGTCGGGATCGCCGAAACAGCGGAGGTTTATGAAAAGATCGCCGCCGAGGAATGCGCGAAGATGGAGGCCGCGCTGCGCGCCATCGCCGTCGAGAACGAACCGAACCCGGCAAAGATCAAGTGGAATTGTTGAAATGAAAGAAAACATCTACGACAATGAGGATTTCTTTGAGCGCTACAGGCGTTTTCCGCGCTCGGCGGAGGGGCTGGACGCCGCCGGGGAATGGCATGAGCTGAAACGAATGCTGCCGTCCTTTCGCGATAAGCGGGTGCTGGACTTGGGCTGCGGCTTCGGCTGGCATTGCGCCTACGCGGCGGAGCAGGGCGCGGCGGCGGTCGTGGGCGTCGATTTGTCGGAGAAGATGCTGGCGGTGGCGAAGAAGAAGACGCGGCTTGAAAATGTTTCATATGTTCTCTGTGCCATCGAGGATTATGAATATGAGAAGGGTCGCTTCGATATCGTCATAAGCTCGCTGGCGCTCCACTATGTCCCGTCGTTTGATGACATATGCGCGAAGGTGAATCGGTGCCTTGCGCCGGACGGCGCATTCGTATTCTCCGTCGAGCATCCGATCTTAACGTCGGAGGGCAAGCAGGATTGGATTCGTGACGCAGCCGGAAACGCGCTTCATTGGCCGGTGGATCGATATTTCTTCGAGGGAAAGCGCGATGCCGCCTTTTTGGGGCAAAGCGTCGTGAAGTACCATAAGACGCTGACCACATACGTCAAAGGCTTGCTGGCGAACGGTTTCAGCATCGTTGACTTTTGCGAGCCGCAGCCGCCGGAGGGGCTTATGCAAAAGATACCGGATATGAAGGATGAACTTCGGCGTCCGATGATGCTCATTATTTCGGCGAAAAAGACCGATTCTATGGATGTATGATTACATTATCCGCGATTTTGACGTTTTCGATTCCCTACGCGCAGTCGCTCAAGGACAAGCGGCAGGTGCGCCGGAGCCTGATCGAGAGGACGCGGCACAAGTTCAACGCGGCGGTCGCCGAGGTGGACACGCAGGACGCGCATCAAACGCTGACGATTGGCGTCGCCGTCGTGTCGGGCGAGGTTGCCCACGCGCAGAAGATGCTGGACGAGGTGATCGCCTTTATGGAGGAGAATGCCGAAGAGGCCGAGCTCGTCGCTGTGGAGGCGCAGTAGCGCTCTATTCGACTGATCCTTTGGCTTTGAACGCGCGCGCTTTTTCAAACTTCGACGCGCCGATATGGCAGTAGCCGTTCGGATTCTTCTCTAGATACTTCTGGTGGTATTCCTCCGCAGGGTAGAAGTTTTCAAGCGGCAAGACCTCGATGGCGACCGGCTCGGCCAGCGTTTCCTGTAGGCGCGCGATGGAGCGCAGGATGACGGCTTTATCCGCCTCGTCCGTGTAGTAGACGCCGGTGCGGTATTGCGTGCCGACGTCGAAGCCCTGGCGGTTGAAGGAAGTCGGGTCTATTGCGTCGTAATATAGCTCTAATAGGGCGTCGAGGGAGATGGCGTCGGGATCGTATTCGACGCGTACCGCCTCCGCGTGGCCGGTGTTCTTGTAGCAGACCTCCTCGTATGTGGGGTTTGCCGTATGGCCATTGGCGTAGCCGACCGTCGTGGACTCGACGCCGGGGAGCAGGGAGAGGTATTTCTCTACGCCCCAGAAGCAGCCTCCGGCTAGGTGGATGGTTTTCATGGAGTGGGGTTCCTTTCGTTCTCTTGGGGGTATTGTAGGGGATTGGGTTGAAGTTGGCAAGGTTCGCTACGAAATTTGAACATGCTAATTCAAAAGGAATTGATAGTATGGATATAAACTGGGATATTAACGTGGATTCTGTTTTATCGGTTATTGCAGCTCTTGTCGCAATATTTGCTCTATTTCAGACGAGCCAGCAAATAAGAACAAGTAATAAGCAGCATTTATTTGATAAGCGAGTAGAAGCCTATCTGATTGCATTGGTTCTTATAGAATCATACAGAAGTCATCGGTCTATTCTTAAAAGGCTTTTGCACGATGAGAAGCTGAATTCAGTCGATATCGAATTTTACTTCTTTACAGATAACGATTTCCTAGCAGATATAATGCTAGCGATCAAGCTTCAAACTGATAGAGATCAACGTAATAACTTCATATCAAAAATTGGGGTTATTAGGGATGTCGGAGTTAAATTTAGATTTTTATTTACTGGAAACGAAGCTAATATTTTAAGTGCTTTCGTTCTATGTTATAAAGAATTATTGTATAGGTTATATAAGTACGAGGAATGTATTTATCCAATTTATAACACGGACAATACTTTTGGGAAGTCGCTTGAAGAACTTTTAGAACAAAGCAACGAAAAAAGGCACAGGGATTTACTACGAAAGTCTATTGAGGATATAAAACTTGCTTTTGATGAACTTGAAAGAAATAATATTGAACAAATAATTAATGACCAAATTAAGTTATGAAATGTCGAGAATATATTTAAAAGGAGCCGTACCCATGCACCACCTCATCCCATTCCTCCAAACCCACGTAAATGGCAAAACCCTCCACACCAAGGAACTAACCTACTCCTTGGAAGACGGCGCTCTGCGCGGCGTCTACTCCGACCAAATCTCCTTCTCCAACCTGAAATACTCGCAGACCGGCTTCCAGCTCGACATGTTCATCGTATCGAACGAAAAGATATACAAGGTAGGGGAGAACGGCGAACCGGAAGAGCTGCGCAAGGATTTCTGCAGCGTCTCGCTCTTCCGCTTCGAACTCGCACAGCGCAGGAGCACCGGCAAGCTCACCGGCCTGTTCCGCTTCATCTCCGCGTCGATGAAGGAAGCCCCGGCGGAGGCGGTTGTCAGCGCCATCTACGACGTAGCGCTTTCGGGCGATTCCCTGCGCTTCAAGGAAGACCAAGCCCTCTACAGGGATCAACCGACCGACGGCGGCTGGAAGCCCGTCGCCTTTCAAGCCGAACATCATCTATTTATGGAGAATGGAAAGCTGCACTACGAATATAATGGAGAGTGCCTGGGCGTAGACCAAGTATCGCTGCAACGCGGCGCTTCCGGCGACGCCTACCCGGCGTTTATATCCATAGAGAAGTGAAATAGAAATGGGGCGGCGATGTGGAAATAAAGCGGTCTGTTCTGGTTGCAAGGATGATCGTTCGGTTTGTAGTTGGCTTTTTACTGCTCGGCGCGCTGCTGTTCATCAGCGCCGGAAGCCTAAGCTACACGAACGGCTGGATATTCATGATCACGATGGCGGTTCCGATGGCCGTTTTCGGCGTCACGCTGCTGATCAAGGCGCCCGACGTATTGGCGCGCCGTATGCAGTCGAGCGAGCCGGATAAAACGCAGCGCGCCGTCGTCACCGTAAGCGCGTTGATGTTCATCGCCGCGTTCGTGCTGGCGGGGCTCAACTACCGTTTCGCATGGCCGGGCGTGCCGCTGGGCGTGGTTATCGCCGGAGTGGCCGTCATGCTCATCGGCTACGCGATGTTCACGGCGGTCATCCTGCAAAACGCCTACGCCGCCAGGGTCGTGGACGTCTACGAGAACCAGAAGATCATCACGACGGGGCTGTACGCGCTCGTGCGCCATCCGATGTACACGGCGAGCATATTGTTGTTTCTCGCCATGCCCTTCGCGC
>QMCE01002202.1_pt1 | contig 10746 bp, 7 predicted proteins | sample 1821851 | NCBI WGS metagenome assembly QMCE01 (sample SAMN09453174, study PRJNA476694) | Termite gut metagenome, whole genome shotgun sequencing project. | isolation source: worker | host: Odontotermes sp. | place: South Africa:Pretoria | collected 2016-01-28
CGGCGCGCACGTCCCCGAATATTGGACGCGGGCGCGGCAGACCGCCGAAAAAGCGCGCGCCGTTACTCAGAATCATCCCGCTGGGCGGGCTGGGAGAGGTCGGCAAGAACGTAACGGTGATAGAATGCGGTAACGACAGCTTCGTTCTTGACTGCGGAATGACTTTCCCTGACGAGAGCATGCCGGGCGTCGACCTCGTCATACCGGATTTTTCTTATATAGTCGAAAACAAAGACAGAATCAAGGGCATTGTCATCACCCACGGGCACGAGGATCACATTGGCGGACTGCCGTTTCTGCTAAAGCAGGCGGATTTTCCCGTATACGGTACGAAGCTCACGCTGGGCCTCCTGGAAAACAAACTCAAGGAGCACGGACTCTTGGCAAAGACAAGGCTTAACGTGGTAAAGCCCGGAGACGTCCTCACCTTTGGGGAAATAACTGTCGAATATATAAACGTCAACCACTCTATCCCCGACGCCTGCGGACTGGCTATCAACACGCCCGCGGGCCTGCTGGTACACTCCGGGGACTTTAAGATAGACTTTACACCTATAAGGGGAGATATTATCAATCTCGCGCGGTTCGGCGAGCTTGGCAGCCACGGCGTGCTGGCGCTGATGTCGGACTCCACCAATGCGGAGCGTCCCGGCTCTACCATGAGCGAGCGCACAGTGGGCGAAAGCTTTGACAAGCTGTTCCAGCAGTATGCCGAAAAGCGTATAATCGTCGCGACCTTCGCCTCCAACGTACACCGCGTGCAGCAGATCGTGGACGCCGCCGTAAAGTACAGGCGCAAGGTGGCGGTAAGCGGCCGCAGCATGGAAAACGTTATGAACAAGGCGCTGGAGATTGGGTATCTTGAGATCCCTGACGGCGTGCTGGTGGATGTGGACTCGGTCCACAAATATCCCGACGGCAAGATGGTAATTATCACCACCGGAAGCCAGGGCGAGCCCATGAGCGCGCTTACCCGGATGGCGCTGGGAGACCACCGCAAGCTCACCGTCACAACTAACGACTGCATAATCATTTCCGCCACGCCGATACCGGGCAACGAGAAGCTCGTCACCCGCGTGGTAAACGAGCTGATGAAGCTGGGCGCGGACGTCGTCTACGAAAAAATGTACGACATCCATGTTTCGGGCCACGCCTGCCAGGACGAGCTAAAGATGATGCTCGCGCTCACGCGGCCGAAGTTCTTCATTCCGGTGCACGGCGAGTTCAAGCACCTTACAAAGCACGCTTCCGTGGCGATCTCTATGGGGATAGACCCCGCGAACGTTATGGTGGGAGATATAGGTAAGGTAATCGTTACAGACGGCGAGACTATAAAGACCGACGGCGTGGTGCAGTCCGGAAAGGTGCTGGTGGACGGCCTTGGCGTTGGCGATGTTGGCAGCATAGTCCTGCGCGACCGCAAGCATCTGGCGCAGGACGGGCTTATCGTGGTCGTGACAACGGTCGACCGCCGTAGCGGGGACATACTCTCCGGCCCCGATATCGTCTCGCGCGGCTTTGTGTATGTGCGCGAGTCCGAGGATATGATCGTAAAGGCGAGAAGTATCGCGCGGGAGAGCATTCGCCGCTGTATGGAGGGCAACAGCCGCGAGTGGGGAGTTATCAAGCAACGCGTGCGCGACGACCTAGGCGACTACCTGTGGCAGGTCACCAAGCGCAGCCCGATGATATTGCCGGTTATACAGGAGATATAGAAGCATATAAATTGTTCAGCCGCCGGGATTCCCGGCGGCTGGTATATTTCAGTTTAGATTTTCCGACATTGCCCCGTACCTCTCCGTCGCCGTCTTACCGCCGTCATGGGCTATCCACAGCGCCTCGCCGCCGTAGCGTTCAAGGATAGCCCTGCCCTGCTCAACCGGCAGCACGAACAGGCAGGTGGAGAGCATGTCGGCTAAGGCGCTGTCCTCGGCGACTACGGTCACCGCCGCGTGTATTTCGGCTGGCATGAGCGTTTCGGGGTCTATGATGTGATTGTATTCCCGGCCAGCCACCGTGTAAAACCGTTGATAGTCGCCGCTGGTCACGACGGCGGAGTCGCTTAAGTATATCGTGTCGGCCAGGCTTGCGGGGCTTTCGGGGTCGCGGACGCCAACGCTCCACATGTCCCGGGGGCCGCCCAACGGCGCGCCGACTGCGATGATGTTGCCGCCCGCGTCGATGATTGCGGAGGACATGCCTGCGGCCTTAGCGTCTTCGACCGCAATTCCGGCCGCAAAGCCCTTGGCGAGCGCGCCCACGTCCAGGCTCATGCCGGGAGTCGTAAGAAAAGCCGTGGATTTTTCCTCGTCGAGTATAAGACCGTCTATACCGCAAAGAGCCTTGGCCTCAAGCAGCAGGTCAAGCGGCGGAAGCTCTGCGGCTTCGGGATTGTCGAGGCCTCGATCGCGGTAGTCGTGCCAGATCTTTAGCACAGGGCCCAAAGCGATGTTGACGGCGCCGCCGGTTTCTTCATAGGCCAGTTTGCCGAATTTTAAAAGCGCCATAACGTCCACGTCAATCTGCACGGGGGCAAGCCCCGCGTTGTCGTTTACAGTCTTTAGATTATTTACGCCGCTGTAATTGTTGTAGATATCGTATTTTTTGTGCAGCTCCTCCATCCTGTTTCGTATGATTCCGGTGTGGGAGTCGAACTCCTCTTGCGAAGCGGCGTATATTTTGACTGAAACATAGGAGTCGAACAGGTCGAATATAGTCGCCGAGTACAGCTGCGGCCCGCGCGCGCAGGCCGCGAGCGCGGCCAAGGCAAGCGCCGTGCACAGTAATTTTATTATTTTTATCGCTCTACCCATTTGTTTATAATCCCCAACGTTGTTTTAAGCAAAGCCCCTGTAAACGAGCCGGTGACGACGCCCGCCACGAGCAGCGCCGGCAGATACGCGGGCAGGATATTCGCCCGTACGGCAACTGACGCCGCCGCAAGTTGGCCGAGGTTGTGCGCCAGCGCCCCCGCCACTCCGGCCAGCAGATACGAGAGCCTGCTTTTTAGCAAAAATGACAGCAGCACGAGCGCTAAAATCGCCGCCATGCCGCCGCAAAAACTCAGCGCACCGGCGAAAGCCCCGCGCGTAAAAACCACGAAAAGCGCCTTTAGAGCGTTTAAAGAGGCGGCGCTTTTCTTACCCACATAAAAAAAACAGTACATTGTCACAACATTCGAAACGCCCAACCTGAAATGCGGCGGCAAAAACGGCAGCGGCGGCAGGGAGTGCTCAAGCCACGACAGCGCCGCCGCCGCCGCCAGCAGCATACCGGTAAGCGCGACGCGCCGTGTTTTTTCTGAAATGTTCATGTTGGCATTGTAGCACAATTAAGCCCAGTTGACAATTGACAGTTATTTTAATCATCAATGCGGTAAAGTTATCATTAAAACTGTCAACTATCCACTGTCCACTGTCAACTGATTTTTTGTGCTTGTATGCGCTGTTAAAAACTGATATAATATTTTAACAGCCATTTTATCTCAAACAAGAGGTTTGCCATGTATAACCGCTTTAAGCTTTATTCGCCGGTAATACAAACGCTCATGGCGCTTGCCGTGGCGCTTGTCGCCGTCGCGTTCTTTTTTGACAGGACCATGTTTTATGTAAGCGTAGCTATCACGCTCGTAGCCTTTGCTGCGGTAATGCTCATGCTGCGGCGTGCGGGTGTGAGGACCCGCGCCATGCTGCGTGAGATTGGCATCGGCATAGAGTCCGCGGGCGAGGGCAGCTTTATCGACTTCCCCATGCCGGTCGTCGCCGTCTACGAGGGCAGCGAGATTATCTGGTGCAACGAGGCCGCGTCCTACGGAGTATTCGGCGGGATGGACATGCGTGGAGAGGATATCCTGGAGGTCTTTCCCGGACTCGATGTCGTCCAGAAGTCGCAGGCGGCAGGTATAGACGTCTCTTACGGGGAAAAACGCTTCACCGCGTTTGTCTCCCGCGCGGGAAAAGCGGGGGAGAGCATATCTGTGATATATTTGGTGGACGACACCGCGCTTAAGTTTTACGCGGGAGAATATCACCAGACCAAGCCCTCGGTCGCGATTATAGTGCTGGACAACTACGAGGAGATGATTCAGGACCTCAAGGAGGCCGAGCATGTTCAGCTTACCAGTGGCGTGCAGGAGGAAATTGAGCGTTATATCCAGGAAAACCACGGGTTTATAATACGCGTGGCGCGCGACCGCTACTTTGCGTTCATAGAGGAGCGCGGAATGCGGGAGATCATCCAGAATAAATTTGACCTTTTGGATCACGTGCGCGGCCGCTTTACGGGCGAGAGAATGAGCGCGACGCTCTCGATAGGCATTGGCGGACTGGGCCGCGGCGCAAGCTCGCTTGCCGAGGCCGAGCGCATGGCCAGAGAGGCCCTTGACATGTGCCTGGGCCGCGGCGGGGACCAGGCTGCGATAAAGACCCAAAACGGATATGAATTTTACGGCGGCGTCTCCAAGGGTATAGAAAAACGCACAAAGGTCAAGACAAGAATCATCGCGAGCGCGCTTGCCGAGCAGATAGAAAACAGCTCCAACGTCATTGTGATGGGCCATCGCTTTGCCGATCTGGACTGTCTGGGTGCGGAGATCGGGCTTTACAAATCTGTTAGAGATATGAAAAAGGCCTGCGCCATTTGCATTGACCGCGAAAGGAATCTCGTGGGTGAAATTCTGGACAGGATGCTCGCGGGCAGCTATACCGAGCAGGATTTTATAAACCCCGCCGACGCCATGCAGCATGTGAGCGACAGGACATTGCTGATAATCGTGGACACCCATGTGCCGAAAGTGCTTGAAAGCGAGGAGCTTTACTGCGCGTGCAAAAATGTGGTTGTCGTGGACCATCACCGCAAGCTGGTTGAGCATATTGACAACGCCGCTATATTCTACCACGAGCCATATGCCTCCTCGGCCTCGGAGATGGTCGCGGAGCTTATCCAGTACTTCCCCTCGCACCCGCATATTACGCGGGCCGACGCCGAAATAATGCTGGCGGGCATTATGCTGGACACAAAAAACTTTGCCTTGCGCACAGGCGTAAGGACCTTTGAGGCGGCGGCGTATCTTCGGCGGCTTGGGGCCGACACCGTAGAGGTGCGCAAGCTGTTTTCCTCCACGATGGACTCTTATCAGGAAAAGGCCAACCTCGTCTCCAACGCCGAGATATACAAGGACTGCGCGATCGCGGCATCGGACTTTTCTTTTTCAAACATCAAGCTGGTAGCCCCGCAGGCAGCCGACGAGCTCATGAATATTTCCGGCGTGGAGGCCTCGTTCGTGATATTCAATTCCGACGGGGTGATTAACTGCTCGGCAAGGTCCATGGGAGGCTTTAACGTGCAGGTGATAATGGAAAAGCTGGGCGGCGGCGGGCACCACACCATGGCGGCGGCGCAGTTCCCCGGCGAAAGCGTGGAAAACGTGCGCAAGCTGGTCATGGAGGCAATAGACGAGTTCCACAAATAACTATTACGAAAGGGTTTGATATATATGAAGGTCATACTTACTCAGGATGTACAGGGGAGCGGAAAAAAAGGCGACATTGTGAATGTTTCCGACGGTTACGCGAAAAACTATCTGTTGAAGCGCGGGCTGTGCGTCGCCGCCAACGAAAGCAACCTCAAGCAGATAAACGCCAAAAAGGCCGCTGACGCCAAAAAGGCTCAGGCCGAAAAGGACGAGGCCGCGGCGCGCAAAAAGGAGCTTGAGGGCAAAACAGTAAAGGTCCACGCCAAGGCCGGCGAAAACGGCAAGCTGTTCGGCTCGGTGACGGCGCAGGAGGTCGCGTCCGCGCTGAAGAGCCAGCTTGGGTTCGAAGCCGACAAGCGTAAGATAACGCTTGAGGGCGAGATTAAAAAGTTCGGCACATACGAAGCCGAGCTCAAGCTGCACAGCGGAATCTCAGCGAAGATATACGTACTGGTTGGCGAAGAGTAGATTTAAGAAAGGTCGATGTCTCTAAATGGCGGAATACTCTGGCTATGCGGCGTCAGCGCTGGACTTGGAGCTGCCCTACAACCTCGAAGCCGAGCAGTCGGTTCTCGGGGCTGTTCTTGTTGACCCGGCATGCGTCGCGCAGGCGCTTGAGACCTTGCGGCCCGAGAGCTTTTACAGGCCGGAGCACTCCGCGATCTTCGACATTGTAATGCGGCTGTTCACCACCGCGCAGCCAGTGGATTTCATCACGGTGCTTGAGGTCGTCCAGAGAGAAAGCGTATTCGAGAACGCGGCCGACGCCAAGGTGTATCTTGCGCAGCTGGTGCAGATTGTGCCATCTACAGCCAACCTTGAGGCGTATGTGAAAATAGTCAAGGAAAAGCACGATATCCGGCAGCTTATCACGGCGGCAAGGGAGATAATAGAGGACTCCCGCAGCGGGGCGGCGGACGCTCAGACACTGATGGACAGCGCCGAACAAAAGATTTACGATATACGCCAGGGCCGCGACGGCACAAAGCTCACGCGCATAGACGCCGTGCTTCTTGAACTCTACGACAAGCTGCAAAGGCTCGCGAGCGACGAACGTGAAAAATATATCGGCATCCCCACCGGCTTTTCGGGGCTGGATAAGATCGCAACGGGGCTTAACAGATCGGACCTATTCTTAATAGCGGCGCGTCCCGGTATGGGCAAGACGTCCTTTGCGCTGAACATTGCGGCGAACGTGGCGTTAAAGGCGCGGCAAAAGGTGGCGATTTTTTCGCTGGAGATGAGCCGGGAGCAGCTTGTGGAGCGCATACTTTCAAGCTACGCGCTGGTGCAGAGCAACAAAATGCGCACGGGAGAGCTTTCCACCGAGGACTGGGTGCGAATAGCGGAGGCCGCCACGCTTATGGCCAAAGCGCCGATATATATCGACGACACGGGCGCTGTCACCGTGCCGGAAATGAAGGCGCGCCTGCGACGGCTCAAGGAGCTGGGGCTTGTGATAATAGACTATTTGCAGCTTATGGGCAGCCCCACAAGAAGCGAAAACCGCGTACAGGTAATCTCTGAGATTACCCGTTCGCTCAAGATAATGGCCAAGGAACTCAACGTGCCGATTATTGTTCTGTCACAGCTTTCGCGCGGGCCGGAAGGCCGCAGCGACCATCGGCCAATGCTGTCGGATCTGCGTGACTCGGGGTCTATTGAACAGGACGCCGATTTGGTGCTGTTTTTGTACAGGGACTCCTACTACAACCCCGAAAGCGAGGAGCAGAATATCGCCGAGTGTATAATCGCCAAGAACCGCCACGGCGAAACCGGAATGGTGAAGCTCGGCTGGGACGGCGAATACACCCGCTTTACGGGATTAGAGACTTTTCATTAATAACAGGAGTATTTTTTTGGACATCGATTTTACAGTCCAGGTCCGCAAAACCATAACAAAATACGATATGCTGCAAGCCGGCGCGGCCGTTTTGGCCGGTGTTTCCGGTGGGGCTGACTCCGTCGCGCTCCTGCGTGTTTTGCTGGAGCTAAAAGAGGAGTACGACCTTGAGATCGCGGCAATGCACCTCAACCACGGGCTACGTGGCGAAGAGAGTGACCGTGACGAACGATTCACGGCGGAACTCTGCGATAAGTTAGGCGTCGAATGCGTCTGCGGGCATGCGGACGTAAAAAGGCTTGCGAAAGAAAAAGGGCTTTCCACTGAGGAGGCGGGCCGCGAGGCGCGGTACGCCTTCTTTGAGCGTGAGCGCGCGCGGCGGGGGGAGCATGCCGTTGTCGCTGTGGCGCATACGCTGGACGACAGTGCGGAGACCGCGCTGCTGAATCTTGCGCGCGGCTCGGCCATGCGCGGACTCTGTGGCATACCGCCCGTGAGGGAAAACTTGATAAGGCCGTTAATAGAGTGCGAACGAAAAGACGTGGAAGCTTATCTTGCCGGTTTGGGGCAGGAATATGTTAACGACAGCAGCAACGACGGGGACGGTTACGCCAGGAACCGCGTTCGCCACGGGGCCGTGCCAGTGCTTTTAAGCGTTAATCCCGCATACCTGCGCGCGGCGTTGAGAAGTATGGACGCCTTGCGCGCGGACGCGGACTATCTTGACAAGCTTGCCGCCGGCGAGCTTGAACGCATAAAGCTCCCGGACGGCGAAAGCTTCGACAGGCAGGCTTTTTTAGAATTGTCGGCGCCGCTGCGAATGAGAATATTGCTTGCGTTGCTCTTAAGGCGTGATATTCCGGCGGACAGCGCGAGGCTTGCGCGGCTGGATGATCTGATAACGGCGGGTTCGGGCGCGGAGCAGTTGAGCGGCTCTCTGCGTTTTTATGTGAGTAAAAAACGTTTTCGGATAGAGGCGGAGCCCGTTATTCTTGACAAAAAGCTGCGGCTTGTGTATATGAATGATGAAAATTGTGAAGAAAATATGAAATCTCGCGAAAAGCTATTAAACAATGCGCTGGATTGTGATAAAATAGTTGGCATATTGTTCGAGAGGAAAAGACTTCCGGGAGACAGGCTCAGGCCGGTGGGCCGCGGATGCACGAAGACCATTAAAAATCTTTGCCAGGAAGCCGGCGTTCCCGCCGCCGCGCGGTCCAGGTTGCCGGTGCTGGCGGACGACCTGGGTCCGGTATGGGTTTTGGGTTTCGGGGCTGACGAACGTACCGCGGCGGACAGCACCACTAAAAGGGCTGTCGTCGTCGAAATAATAGAGGAATAATCACAATATATCATAGGAGACGCGAATGCTTAAGGATATTAAGTCAATACTCATTACGCGGGAGCAGCTTGCCGAAAAGGTCGCCGAGATGGGAGAGCAGATTACCCGCGATTACCGGGACAAAAACCTGCTGATGGTGAGCGTACTCAAGGGTTCGGTCGTGTTCATGGCGGACCTTATGCGGTCAATAGGAATTCCCGCCGGTATAGATTTTATGGCGGTGTCCAGCTACGGGAGCGGGGCAAAAACCTCCGGTGTGGTCAAAATAGTCAAGGACCTTGACGTTAAGCTTGAGGACCGCGACCTGCTTTTGGTAGAGGATATCCTTGACAGCGGCATGACTCTTGAATACCTGAAAAGAGTCCTGAGCAGCCGGACGCCCAAAAGCATTCGAGTCGCTACATTACTGGATAAACCCGAGCGCCGCCGTGTGGATATCCGCCCCGACTATGTCGGTTTTGCCATTCCGGATGAGTTTGTAGTCGGTTACGGACTGGACTACAACGAAAAATACCGGAATCTGCCGTTTGTGGGGGCGCTTAAGCCTGAAGTTTACGCGGAAAACCCGGCGGACAAATAACATAGTAAACACTGGGGAGTGAATTGATTGCCGAAAAGATCAAAAGGGCTTGGAATATATTTTGCGCTGTTGCTGGTATTGATGATGGCGGCGTTGTATGTGCTGAGCATGGAGAGGACCCCGCCCACGCATAAATACACCACGATCGTGGGATATTTCCAGCAGGAAAGAGTGCAGGCCTTTGAATTTGACGTAGGATCCTCAGAACTGCGCATCACCAAGATGGACGGCGCGGTACTGACGGAGCCGCTCGTGTACAAGGTGCCCTATGCGGCGCTGTTCATAGACGACGTCATGCCGCACGTCTTTGATTACAATAACGTGCACAAGGACGCGCAGATAGAGGGTGACCTTATTCCGGCGCAGGAGCTGCCGGCGTGGGTGAATTATCTGCCGATGCTGCTTCTTGTCGGCCTGATGGTCGTGTTCTGGGTCGTGATGATGCGCCAGACGCGCGGCGGCGGCAACGTTGCCGGCTTCGGCCGGGCGAAAGCGAAGTCCGCTCAGGACGGCAGGCGCGTCACGTTCGCCGACGTGGCCGGAGCCGACGAGGAAAAAGAGGAGCTTATAGAGATAGTCGAGTTCCTTAAAAACCCCACCAAGTTTAATTCGCTCGGCGCGCGTATACCTAAGGGCGTGCTGCTGGTGGGCCCGCCCGGAACGGGCAAGACTTTGCTTGCAAGGGCCGTGGCCGGCGAAGCCGACGTGCAATTCTTTTCTATCTCAGGCTCGGACTTTGTCGAGATGTTCGTGGGCGTGGGCGCCTCCCGCGTGCGCGACCTGTTTGACCAGGCTAAGAAAAACGCTCCAAGCGTTATATTCATAGACGAGATTGACGCCGTGGGCCGGCAGAGGGGCGCGGGACTCGGCGGCGGACACGATGAGCGCGAACAGACGCTAAACCAGCTGCTTGTCGAAATGGACGGCTTTTCCGCAAATACGGGCGTTATTATAATAGCCGCCACAAACCGCAGCGATATATTAGACCGCGCGCTCTTGCGTCCCGGCCGTTTTGACAGGCAGATCGTAGTGGGCTTCCCGGATATAAAGGGCCGCGAGGAAATTTTGCGCGTGCACTCCAAAAACAAGCCTATCGGGCCGGACGTTGACCTTAAGACGATAGCCAAGACCACGGCGGGCTTTACGGGCGCGGACCTGGAAAATCTTATGAACGAGGCGGCGCTTCTGGCTGCAAAACGCAGCCTTAAGGCAATAACCATGGCGGAGATAGAAGAGGCCACCATCAAAGTGGTGGCGGGTCCGGAAAAACGCAGCAAGGTGGTTACGGAAAAAGACAAGAAGCTTGTCGCGTACCACGAGGCGGGACACGCACTTGTCACCTACCACTGCCCAACGCAGGATCCCGTGCATCAGGTGTCGATCATTCCGCGCGGAATGGCCGGGGGCTTCACCATGTCGCTGCCAAGCGAGGATCGCAACTATATAACCAAAACGCACATGTACGAGGATATAGTCGTTTTGATGGGCGGGCGCGTAGCTGAGCAGCT
>QMCE01002203.1_pt1 | contig 10745 bp, 11 predicted proteins | sample 1821851 | NCBI WGS metagenome assembly QMCE01 (sample SAMN09453174, study PRJNA476694) | Termite gut metagenome, whole genome shotgun sequencing project. | isolation source: worker | host: Odontotermes sp. | place: South Africa:Pretoria | collected 2016-01-28
CTCCCGACGCAATCGCGATTATCGTCGCGGGCATCGCGTCCTTAAATTTACTAGCCGACCCTTTCGGCGTGTTCGGGGATGTAATAATGCGCTGGCCGTCCGCGAATATGACCAACAACCCAAAGACGGCCAAGTTCACCTACATCGACGCGCGGCGGGGCGAGTTCGGCGCGTTCATCGTGGGGCCGAGCGGTTCCTCCGGTATTTCGCCCGCCGTTGTGGAGAAGTATACCGGGCTTAAGTGCTACAATATGTTTAGAATTGGCAACTGCAACCCCCAGTTCCAGAGTTGCACTGTTTCCAATATACCCATCTAAATTTACAAAAAAGACAATGTCTGATTTTTTAATTTTTTCAAAATGGTCATAAGTACACCCTGCGGCCATTAAATAACGAGACTTTTCTGGCATATCTGGTTGAAAAAGATGTCGTGCGTCTGGAAATAAAAATACATAAAATCCTGCATTTTCCAATGCTGTTGCAAGCTTTTTTTATATACTCGTGATTTTTGGCGCTTCCGCAAACGGCTATTTTTTTCATAATCCGGCCCAAAATTGTAAAGCTGTATCTGGTTGGGGCGCACGGATTCGAACCGCGATAAAGAGAACCAAAATCTCTTGTCCTACCGTTAGACGACACCCCAATAGTTTTGGGCAGGGTTCACAGTTGGCATAACCCCTTTGTCATTCCCGCGAAGGCGGGGACGACACCCCAATAGTCGACCAATTATAGCATTACTTTACACAAAATCAAGTGGCTTTTAGTGGGGGGATTTTAGTTTATGGGTAAGACTTCCCGCAAGTGAGGGCTTCGGTTTACGAGTAACGGATTACGCTGTTGAATATTTACTAGCCTTGACTGGTTGCTGGTTTCTGTGATATAATTGTGTTCAAAGAGAGAATATCAATGAAATCAGCACTTGTTTTTGCCAGTTTGTTTTTTGTATCAACCGCTTTCGGTGCCGCTACGAATATTTCTAGCCCAGCTTATGCAAGCCCTGGTGCGGGACAGGCACGCTCTACCTATTACAGCAACAACAATCGTGGGTATCAAGGCTTGGCAAATGCCTATAAAACGAATCAGATTAATACTTATTATATGGTGACTCAGCCTGACGTGGACAGCAGCTGTCGCACAAAAATATACAATTGTCTTTCAAGTTATTGTGGTGATGTAACAGCGGTGCCTGGCCAGCGTGGTAATCGTTGCGATTATGCGTCGGAATCTGAACTTTATAATTACGCTATGCTTTGTCTGCAAAAAGATAATTCTGTTTTGCTGCCTCAGTTTGGGGTCGGAACTAAAAATATGCCTGGTGGAATGAATACTGCGGCAAGGTTGTGCCCGTCTTATGTGCAACAGGAAGTGATGAGCTATTTGTCTATGGCAAATATGGCCGAGCAGTTGAATAAATCAAGGTCCAGCCAGTGTGTTGAACGCAGACTGGAGCTTGAGGCCGCAATGTCATGCCATTCCGTCGCACTTTCATACGGAAACGAAACAACAAGCCGCCTTAATTCAATGCTTACCGACTTCTGCGGCAGCGGAGTCCCCGGTGGTTCTGCGGACATGGTTGCAAAGTTTGCTAATGCGGGAAATGTTGGTGCAAATATATGGGGTTGGGCCGAGAAAATGGTTAACCTTGATATGAATAAAAAAGGCTCTGATTGGCAGGTTGCAACAGACGCGGTCTTGGCGGGCTATATGAATAGAATGAATCTTGCGTGTGGCGAGAATATGCAGATGAATACGGTTGCCCAAGGTGGTGGCGCAAGTGAAGGCCCAACTTCGCTGCAAACATTGGCTGCGCTTGCGATTGGTATGAAATACCCGGAAACAGAAAGTGCTGCACCTAATCCGTATGAAACGCAAAGTATGTGGCAGGAAGTAATTTCTGCAAGTGATGTGTATGACTATGCGACGGCGAAACAGGTCGTCCAGGCTGGATTAACTAACTCGTCGACAACCCAGAATCCGTTTTTGTCAAGCAGTCAAATGGATAATATGCAAACTGCATATAAACTTGGAACCAAGGTGTTTGTATTGCGCGACAGTGCAAGATGCTATACAATCCCGGTTGCGGCGCTGGACAGTAAACAGCAGTCTTTGATAGCGCAAACGTTTGCAAGCTGTGTGAGTAATTAAGTAGCGGATTGTATGCCTGTTTGAGTTTGATAAAACCTCTTGAAAAGATTTTGCTTTGTGCGTAGAATAGTCTCCAAAGGAGCGAACTATGCCAAAAAAATCAAAAAAAGAAATTGAAGTAATTGACCGCGGTGGGGCCAAAACCGTTGCAAAAAAAACTAATGTCATTGTTTGGACAAAACGTATTTTCTGGATTATAACTGTGCTGTGGTTGGCTTTCGTTGCGATTGCTCCGCTTTATATGAAAAAACATTACTCGGAGCCTATAAAAAAGTCTATAGTCGTAAGTATGTTTTTTGACCTTCAGCGTAATATTGCAGAACAATATGAAAAACTTCTTGACGGTATAAAAGATTCAATAAACCTTGAAAAACCAATTGCGTTCGCGGTGGATAAAGTAAAAATGGTCCAAGATGGCGTTGATAAGGTAACAGACGTTACGGCAACGGCCAAGGGTGCAACAGATACTGCAAAAGAAAAAAACGAAAAAGCATCAAAGCTTACGGGGCTTGCAAACAGGTTTGGAATTGGAACAAGTGGGGCGGACTCTGCAATTGACAAGGCCAACCAAGTTATTGGAAAAGCGGATTCTGCGATTGCCAAGGTTGATGACACCGCAAAGCTTGTTAACGAAAAACTTGATAGCGTCAAAAATGAACTTGTCCGAGTTTCCCAAGTTGAAATCGACAAAATGATAGACGATGTTATAAAAAAACAACTTGATAAACATACCGGACTTGGAACAACTTTGCTTACTAATTATGGTATTCAGCACGTTTATCCGTGGCGTCCTTCAAGCTGGCCAGTTGCGACAAAGATTTATAATGACCTTGAGCGGTCCAACCTTGGCGTAATACAAATCATCACAAATACAGTGAACAAGTACTTTAACTATGTCGCATGGGGGCTTGTAATTGCTGTGTGGCTTGCCGGATTGTATATTTGGTCAATGGCGCTTAAGAAAATGAAAGCTGTTGTGTCGCCGTTTATCGTGTGCCCGCGTTGTGGACATGTGTTTACTGACAAGCGCACTGCGTACGGCCTTTTGAAAGCGCTCCAGCCTTGGACATGGTTTTAGGGTCAATTATGTCGGGCCTTTCCATGGCCCGACCTTTGTAAAGGAATTCCACCCAATGAAAAAAACAGATAAGAAAATTGCGATTCTTGCGGGTGCGCTTCGTCTTCCGTTTCTGGTCCGGGACGAACTTCGTGCAAACGGTTGGGAAGTCTATGTCATAGGCTTGAAAAACTTTTATGAGCCCGCGTTAAATCCAGATTTAGTAATTCGCCTTGGTGCGGGCGGGACCGCTGCGCGAGAGTGTAAAAAACGTGGGATAAAAAAACTTACGTTCGTTGGAGCAATCGGTCACCCAAGCTTGTCAGATATAAGACCTGATTTGTGGTCTGTGTCGGTCCTGGCAAATGTTTTGAAGAATCAGAAAGGCTATGACTCAATGGGTGCAGCCTTCGCAAGTGCGATAGAGCGCAAGGGTTTTGATGTAGTTGCAGCCCAAGATATTTGTCCAAAATTGACTTTCAAGAAAGGTGTTCAGACAAAAAAACAGCCACCGAAAACAGAGCTTGATAATATAAAACGGGCCATAAGTGTTTCAGAAGTCATAGGGGCCGAGGATATAGGAGCCAGCGTAGTGGTAGACAAACAAGTTCTTGCGGTTGAAGCAGCGGAAGGCACGGCAAGAATGATGGAAAGAGTCGTTGAAATTCGTAAAGGCCGGAAAGGCAGCGGAGTCTTTGCAAAAATGACAAAACCAGGTCAAGATATGCGAATAGATATACCCGCCATAGGGACAGAAACGGTAAAAATGGTGGCGTCTGCGGGCCTTTGTGGCATAGTGGTAAATGCGGGCAGCTGTTTTGTAATAGACCGAGAAGAAGTGATAAAAGCGGCAGACAAAGCACGTATATTTATTGTTGCAGAATGATTTTCCGAATGCTAACGGTGTTTCACACCATTATTTTTATTTCCACGATTGGTTGCTGTTTATGCAAGTCCAGCGGAATCACGCGGTATTCAATTTTTTCAAAATCTATTTTTTTCAAATCAATTTTTCGTATTGACGTGTCGTACATAGTTCGATAATAAATTGCCATACTTGTCATATCCGTTACAGACGTCCATTGTGTTGCGCTTGGTATATCAATTGGGGGTTTGGCGTTTTTGAACTCTATTTCAAGTGGTATATCAAAGTTATTCAAGATGTGGAATGCGTGGGTTACGGCATTGGCTGCGTTTTTTGGTTGCGAAAAAGCAGAGAAAAATACAGCGCGGACGAATCTTGAAGGAGGGCTCATATCTCCCGGCAGTCCAAGAAACCCAGTTCCTGCACCAAATGATGAAAGTGGAGTTTTGTTTAAACTTTGCGGCGAGGCATTTCCCGGACGTAAATTTACATAGTTGTTTAAATTTGTTATTTGCCATTCAAAGTTTGGTGAATTAGTTAAAACCCCCAATTCGTTTTCGTAGAACCGTGGTACTCCGTTTATAACTTCAAGAACTACTTGACGGCCATTGGGCTCTGCTATGCGCCAGTGTAAAGTGTCCGCCCTTGGGTCAAGTGTGACTATGCGAATATCATTTATCGCGTTTTTTACTTCATCGATGGTTTTAAAGTTTGATAAAATCCAAGACACAAGTTGTAAATCTGAAATAGTATTTTTGGCGTGTTTTGGGTCAAATGTGATATAGCCGCCATACCCTGGGAAATAAAACAATCCGACGGAAAGCCCGGTTTCATTTATTCCTTCTGCGATAAATTCTGGTTGTTCAACGGAAAGCCCTACGTAACCGTACTTGGCGGGAAAGCCAAGCCCATTTGTTCCATCGGGTAATATTGCATTTTGGTTATGTCCAATGGGCACAATAACATAGCTGCTGATAAGCTCTGACGCGCCCCATTCTATGGTCCTTGCGACAATTTGTGAATTATCCAAAGCGACAAGCTTAATTCCAGTGCAAGCGGACGATTCATAAGTCATAAAAAAACATAAAAATAAAAAAAATCGTTTCACACACTTATTATAATTATTTACAAGAATATCAAAACAGGAAGTTAATCATTCATGCAGTGAATTACCGTTTATGAAACGCGTTTTTTCGCTTGCGCCGTACCCCGTAATTGTTTTACTATTAAGGGAAGAGGGCAAATTATGTTTCGCAAGTTTTTCATTTCGCTTTTTGTCGCGGTCATGCCACTGAATTTGTTGGCTCAAGAATGGGACAGTGCTCCGTATGATGTGGGATTTCAAACTGTATACACGGAAACTCCGGTCCAGTCATACTTGGCATACCCAAATGACCCGAACTTTATCCCCGAAGACCACTTTATGCAAAGGTCGGACTCGATAGATTTCGACCGGAATATTGATGCTGCACGTATGCAGGAAGAAATGCAAAATCCGGGCGTTATATTCTCGGAAAGACCGGTCGTGGTGTGCCGTGACTTTGGATGTACAAAACTTAATGACCGTATCACACGAACGTTTTTGTTTAACAGTCTTGCAAATAGCTTTATGTTGAACCAGCACTCTCGCGTTAGTATATGCGAGGCTGACCCCTTTAACCGCAGCTGTTTGCAGTCAGGGATAAGCTTTCCGGTAAGGGCCGGTGCGGCAAATGCCCTCGTGAAAATTCCCAAAGGTACCGTGTCCCAGGTTAATATATCGCGAGGTCTTTCCAAAGCAACGGTTGGCATGACGTACGAGTTCTTGGTTAACGGAATAGACAGAAGGTGCGAGCCTACTGTCATGGATATAGTCGTTCCGACAAACTCTCAAGCGACGCTGGTAAATCGTGAGTTCGCATGTAATATGACAAGTGACGGAATGACAAATGTGTCGCTTATGTGGAATATAGATTATATAGATTTAGATTATGGAATAGTGGGTGGATACTACTCTTTGGGGCTCCAGGGTCCAACAAGTGGTGGCGGAACCGGATATGCGCTTATGAAATTGGAATTTACTAACCGGGGCCTGCGCTTCAGCGCCGCGGATGGCACCGCGCTTGGGAATTCGGGCATAGGCAGTGGTCTTCAAACAATTCAACCGGGAGAATACGCGGTTGAACCGATGAGATAGTGGTTAGTAGTCTGGAGTTTCCATGAAGTCTTTCCTGCAACTCAAAACTGCTAACCACTTATCACTATGGACTTTATCTGTCTTTGTGATATAATCCCTATTGTTGCAGAGAGAGAAAAATTATGAGTATAAATATTTTTCCAAAAACCCTATTCGGATTTTATTGGCAAATGGTAAAAAAGTTCTGGCCGTTCGCTGTTGGCCTTATCGGGATTCAGGTTGCGTTTGACGCACTGTATAAATCGTTGCCTGGGCTTTCGATAAAGTGGATTTCGGATTCCATAGAGGCCGCAGCCCCTAGTCTGCCGCTTATTCCCCAAGTCCTTCCCGTTGTGATTATTTTAACTGGCCTTTTTGTGTTGATGTTCTTTGCGGACTGGGCGGCCAGTTTTATAAGTGGCAAGTATGCCCCGCTTATAAAGTCCAAGGTTGGGGAAATATTGTACGATAAAATGTCGCACCAGTCGGTTGCGTTTTTCAAGGATAATTCTGCGGGGTATCTTGTAGAGCAAGGAAATCTTGTAAGAAATAATTTTCAAAAAATTTGCGTTACCCACGTACAAAAAATACTTGGACTTATCGCCGCGATTGGAATTAATATGACGCTTATGTTCACTGTTCATTGGACGGTTGCCGCGTTGTTTGCAGTGTGTGCATCAGTACGTATTTTTCATTGCAGTTTTCGTATGAAAGGCATGATAAAAAATTGGGTAAATGCGTCCAAGCTTGCGGCCCAGGTTACGTCAAAACACGTTGACAGTATTTCAAATTTTATGAATATAAAATTGTTCGCAAGAAAAAATGATGAAAGACTTTACCTTAATAAAATCAGACTGAAACACGCGCGAGCAAGACAAAAGGCAAATAAGTCAGAGCTTTACTTTTGGCTTTTTCCGTTTGGTTTTGAACAGATGTGCATGATAGCACTGCTGTTTTTGCTTTTACACTTGTACGGACTTGGTGTAATGAACCTTGGAAACTTTGCGTTTTCGTTTACGGCGTTCGCAACGATGATGAGCATGATTCGTGGAATAACATGGACTATGCCAGATATCATAGATGATATAGCGTCTGCGCACCAGGCATATAACGCGGTGGCAAAACCATTGTCTATATATGATACCCCAAAAGCGAAATGTATTGATTCGAAAAGTTGTGAAATACAGTTTGATAATATTACGTTTGGCTATGGCGAAGAAACAATTTTCAAAAACCTTAATATCTGTATAAAACCGGGCGAGAAAGTTGGCCTTGTGGGGCTTTCTGGAAGTGGTAAATCAACATTGTTGTATCTTCTTATGCGCTTGTATGATGTCAAGGGCGGTGCGATAAAAATAGGCGGTCAAGATATTCGTAAAGCGACAGGTGATTCTTTGCGCGGAATGATTTCGTTTGTGCCCCAAGATTGTACACTGTTCAACAGAACATTATCAGAGAATATAGCGTATGGGGCAAAGGCTGCAAAGAAATCGGACGTAATAGAGTCAGCAAAAAAGGCCGAGGCTCATGATTTTATAATGAAAATGGATGAAAAATATGATACTGTTGTTGGTGACCGTGGTGTAAAGCTATCCGGTGGCCAGCGTCAAAGAATAGCCATAGCGCATGCGATATGTAAAAACTCCCCAATAATAGTAATGGATGAGGCCACAAGCGCGCTTGATTCAAAAACAGAAGTGGCAATACAAAAAACATTGAAAAATACACTGCGTGGAAAAACAGCGCTCGTTGTTGCGCACAGATTGTCGACGCTGCGCCAAATGGACCGTATAATAGTATTGGATAAAGGAAAAATCGTAGAAACGGGTAAACATAGTGAACTTGTGAAAAATAAAAAAGGTATATATTGTAAACTTTGGACAATGCAGTCTGACGGTTTTATAAAGTAATGATATGTTTAAAAAAAAAGGGCGCCGACGGCGCCCTTTTTTTTTTGTTCGGATTCGGAGATTTGAGTCTTTTGGATAGATTTACCAGCAAAGCAAGTGGGTTCTTGTTCTGCTTCCCAAAAGGGGGGGCGAACCTTGTTAAGGTTAGAAAAAGTCAAATTCGATTCGGTAAAAAATATTACATTATGACATGCGTCTTAAAAATAAAGCATAAGAATCAACTCCTAATTGTAATATTTTACAAATTCTATTTTTTATACTTAGGTCATAACGCAATGGGAATAGTTTCCGTTGCTTAACAAAGAGAGAGAAAAATGTCTTACACATTAAATAAAAGAAACCTGAACTTTGATGTAACTAAATTCACGGACCCAGAACAACTTTGGTTTTGGTTTATTGGCCGTAAATTCAGCGCAGGATTGCCTGGAACAGTGACGAGTAATCGGATATGTGCGCCGATTGATATAGAAACAATGGTTACGCGAATGTATCTTGCCGGGAAACTTGGTGACGAGCAACTGGCGGTAATGAAAGAGTTTGGTGACCGTCGCCGAGCACCAAGTCCACACATCTGGGCCGAGAATAGGAAAGCGTCCTTGTGGCGTTCAGGCATGGAAGCATTACAGACCGAGGCAATAAAAAAGGGCTGGATAGAATAGCATCAAGGGCGGGATTAACCCGCCCCTTTTTACTTAATCGGTGACCCATATCCGAATTAATAATCTGCGCTGTGGAAATAAAGGCCACTCGCCGGAGCCGTCGGACCCGCGGCACTTCGTTTTCTCGCGTCAAAGATTTTTTCAATGTCAAAGTCTTTCCCAAGTCCAATCTGTACCAGTGTTCCGACCATGTTTCTCACTTGGTGGTGTAAAAACGAGCGTGCAGAAAATTCAAGTATTATATAATCTTCCTTTTGACCAAGGTTTACTTTGTCCAAAGTTTTTATTGGGGATTTTGCCTGGCACTCGGTTGCACGAAAACTTGTGAAATCATGATTCCCAACCAGCTTTTCGGCCGCACTGCGCATTGCTTGGATGTCTAACGGACGTGGTACCCACCACACTTTTTTATCAAGCACGGGCGGGGAATTTCTGGCAAGAATTACATAGCGATAATTTCGTCCCTTGCATGAAAACCGAGCATGAAAATCATCAGACACAACCTTGCAATCCAACACAGTTACAGGTGAATTCATAAGATAAAAATTAAGCGCCCGTTTTACTGTTTCACTGGTCTCATCGCTTGTTATATCAAAATGAGCAACCATCCCAAACGCATGAACGCCTGCGTCAGTGCGTCCCGCCCCATGTACGGTTACACGTTGTGCACAGAACTTGAATATAGCGTCCCTGACAAGAGATTGCACAGACGGCCCTTGGGTGTTCTCCTGCCAGCCGATAAGGTCGGTTCCGTCGTATTCAAGAGTTATCTTGTACCTTGTCATTTTTGTCTTTCAAATTCAAATTTCGCACAAGTCCCATACAAATCAACTTTGGCGAATTCTGTCGGATTAATATTTGCGAGGTTCGAAACGGTACCGTTATGCATTGCGTTGACCAAAGCTTTTTTTAGCACCCCGCACCCCACAACAGTTTTGTCGGCTGTGTCATATTTTGTTCCAGATTCACAATACCTGCAAGTTTCAAGAGATTTCCAATTGCTTTGTCGGTATTTATTTTCCACGAGAACAGATTCTTTTGAAAAAGAGGTATGCAACGGTTTCGAGAGTTTTTCATACTCAAGATTTTCTTTATTGAACTCTTCAAGCTTGTCTTGATAAGCATATCCGTTTCCAAAAGCAAGACCACAAACAATGTTACCAATAAGTTCACCTGCTTCTTTTATAATGTTTGCCATTTTATTCTCCTATTTTTATTTCTTGAGTGTGAAGCCCATTAACAAATGATTTCCAATCCATGGGCTTTTTTCCCGAAGGTTGAAGCTTTGTAATTTGCAATTCTCCGTTTAATATCCTTGTTTCAAGAATCTTTACGTCTGCGCCGTTTATTTTTGTCCGCCCACCTATGCTGCGCACTTGGTTATGTATCTGTGCGGGTGTTCTTGACCAGTCTATTATTTCATCGTTGCCCGAAAATTTTCTTGTGAATGAGGGTTCTCCGACCTGGGGGACAGGGGGATATTTTTCTGGGAACTTTAAAAATTCGCTTAACATCTCGGAAGATATTTTTGCAACTTTGTCTTCAACATCGGCATTAGTATCGTTTTCCCCAATTTCAAATTTGCGACGCATATAAACATCCCCTGCATCAACCGCATGTGTTATTTGCATAAGACAAACCGCACTTTCTGTGTCGCCATTGTAAATTGCGGAAAGCATGGGAGAGGGCCCGCGATATTTCGGCAGGTCTGATGGATGAATATTTATGCAGGGCGCCGCACAAAGAACATTGTCGCGAAGAATAACGCCATAAGAAATAACAACGATGTAGTCAATTTCTGGGTTGCGAAGCCCGTCGTTAGTGGTCGAGCCCCCCCCCGCTGCGCAAAGAGGCGCTTTAATTTTTTTACCGGACTGTTTGGCGTCGGCGGAAATGACGGGCTGTTGCTGCCGCCATCGTTGAATATAAACCGAATGAAGCTCTACGCTTTGGG
>QMCE01007452.1_pt1 | contig 10744 bp, 12 predicted proteins | sample 1821851 | NCBI WGS metagenome assembly QMCE01 (sample SAMN09453174, study PRJNA476694) | Termite gut metagenome, whole genome shotgun sequencing project. | isolation source: worker | host: Odontotermes sp. | place: South Africa:Pretoria | collected 2016-01-28
AGTTGGAAGGAGTAATAAATATATGCAATACCGACCATTGGGCAAAACCGGCCTTTCCGCCAGCGCTGTCGGCTTGGGCGCGGAGCACCTGGACAACAAGCCGTACGCGACCGTGGAGGAAACCATACACGCCGCGCTGGACGCCGGGATCAATATCATGGATCTGTTCATGCCCGGCGAGGAGGTGCGCTCGCATATCGGGCGCGCGCTCGGGAAGCGGCGCAAGGATATGATCATCCAGGGGCATATCGGCTCGTGCGATCTGCGGGAGCAGTACGACCGCACGCGCGATGTAGCCGTATGCGAGCGCTACTTCGAAGCGCTGCTGCGCTGCCTGGATACGGACTATATAGACCTCGGCATGTTCTTCTTCATCGACACCGAGGAGGACTACAAGGCCGCTTTCGAATCGCCCTACAGCGATTACGTCCAAAAGCTCAAGCGCGAAGGGAAGATTCTGCACATTGGCGCGAGCAGCCACGACCCGGCTATCGCGGCGCGGATGGTGGAAACGGGGCTGATCGAGGCGCTGATGTTCCCCGTCAACCTGGCGTTCGACCTGCTGCCGCCCAATGCGGACGACATGTTCTCCACGCTGGAGAACGGCTTTAAGCCTGGGGACCTCACGGGGTTCGACGAAACGCGCCAAGCGCTGTACCGGCTCTGCGAGGCCAGGGGCGTCGGCATCACGACGATGAAGACGCTCGGCGCGGGCAAGCTCATCTCCGCCGAGCATACGCCGTTTGAAAAGCCGATGACGGTCGCGCAGTGCATACACTACGCGCTCTCGCGCCCGGCGGTGGCCTCGACGCTCCTCGGCTGCGCCTCCCGCCAGGAAGTCGAAACGGCCGTCGCGTACTTCGCCGCGTCCGACGAGGAGAAGGACTTTTCCCCGGCGGCGAACGGCCTGAAGGCGATGTTCAAGGGCGCGTGCGTCTATTGCAACCATTGCCTCCCCTGCCCCGCCGAAATCAACATCGCCGCCGTGCACCGCGCGCTGGACCTCGCGCGCCTCGGCGCCGGCGCGGAAAAAAGCGCCGCCGCGCTGCGCGCATCGTTCGAAGCGCCGCCGTCCGATTGCATCGAATGCGGCGCGTGCGAAAGCCGCTGCCCGTTCGGTGTGCGGATCATTGAGAACATGCGGGAAGCGGCTAAATTGTTTGCGTAAATATCTTATGTTCTATCCCTGTCCCGTCGCGGCGGCGATCGCCTGCGCCAGATACTGCATGGCGTTCGCCGCTTCCTCGAGGGTATTTTTATTGTGGCCGACCTCGACGAGCATCGCCCTGTCGGAAACGTGCTGATTGTAGCGCCCCGTCTTTACCCGTACGGGCTTGCCCAGCGTCGGGCAGATTTTATTCAGCTCGTCGGTGACGTCCAGCGCGAGCTGGTAATTTTGCTTCCATTCCGGGCGCTCCTTCCAGCCTACGCCCGTTACGCCCTGGCCCGTGCCGACGACGAACATCAGCCGCGCGACGCGCTTGCCGTCTATTTCGACGAAGTCCTTGTTTTCGCCCTCGCTTTCGTCCGCGTCGCGGTGTACGTCGATGAACACGTCGATCGACGGATATTGCTCCTTGTACTTCTCCATCGTCTCCAGCGAGCGGTTGTAGCTCGTATAGAAGTCCGGCGGCTCGTGGTTCGTAATATCGTGGATGACGGCGAAGCCATAGTCCTCGTGCATCTCCTTCGCGAGCAGCGCGCCCACGGCGATGATATTCTTCGCGTTATCCTCCGTACGCCATTTGCTGGAGGGTTCGTATTTATTATCGTCGGTCTGGGTGTAGGCTTCCGTCGAGTGCGTCGAGTAGATCAAGACGCGCGGCTGCGCTCCCGAGAGGTCGATCGCGGGCAGCCTCTCGTTCTCCATATTCAGAATTTCGACCTTGACGCTTTCGGATATGTTCGGGTCGATCTGCACGACCTCGACCTTCGGCTCCTGCGTGGACGCGGGAGCGGGCTTCGCGGCGCGGGGCGAAGGAGAGGGCGCGTTTTCCTCCGGCTCGGGCAGTATAATCGCCGGGGGTACGCCGTCGGGCAGGACGGAGCCATCATCTATATCCAAGCCGCGCAGCGCGGGAATCTGCCACGCCAGGAGGTTTTCCGGCGCGAAGAAATTGCCGCCCAAGAGCCCGTTCAGCCCCGTTTCCGCCGCGCCGACGATGAAAAACGCCGCCATCGCAATCAGCAACAGCGCGACGGCGGCAAAAAGGGCGATTCTCGCTTTCGAGCCCGGCTTCATACGGTTCATGCGCACCTTCCTCTCGTGCTAGACTATCGTATGCGCGAAAGGAAGAATACATGTCCTTTGTCTATATACAAATCGTTTATCCGTATGGGGCGAAGCCCCATACGGATAAATTTTATTAATATTGCATTAAATGTTTTGTACGCTTGTACCGTTGAGGGTATGCCGCCCGCGCGCGGGTTAGCTGCGGTTTTTTACGGCGATAACCTCCATAGAGCCGTTGTAGTGGCCGGAAATGGTATAATCGACGGGCATGAGGCCGCACGCGGCCAGCAGCTTATAGAACGACTCGCGCGAAAAGTAGTTGACATGGTATTGCTGGCGCTTCATCGGATCCTTGTGCCCGGACACTATGGAAAACGCGCTGTCAAAATTCGGCGTGGACACCCAGAGCGCGCCGTCGTCCTTCAGCAGCGATTCCGCCTTGCGTATCGCCAAAACGGGGTCGCTGACGTGCTCCAAAACGTCGCCCATGATGATCACGTCGAACCGCGCGCCGGTTTCGTACTCCACAAAATCGGCCGTCTCCGCGTTCAGCCCGTACTTTTCGCGCGCCATGCGCACGTGCTTTTCGATCACGTCTATGCCAAAGGCGTCGAACCCGATCTCGCGCGCCGCCAGCAGGCATTCGCTCGCGCCGACGCCCACCTCGAAGAGCGTCATGCCGCTCGCGTACTGCGAGATGCGCCCCAGAATCTCGGAATAATAGTTGAAAAAAGCGTGGTTGGGACTGCGCGGGGAATCGTTGAGGAAGAACAGCTTTTTAGGGAAATGCCGCGCAAACATATGATGGCACGGCTCGCAGTACATCCACAGGCGTATGGGGTTGAAGAAGCTGTTGTAGCCCGCCGCCTCCGGGAGCGGATAGCACCATTTGGGCGTGATCCCGGTATTGCCGCAAAGCGGGCAGGCGAGGCACTCCTCCTCGTCCTTCTTGCCATCGAATACGTAGTCCCTGTTGGGATGCTTTTCGACGTATACGTACTTCGCGATATTCGGCATCGCGGAAAACGCGTTGTAATAGAGCTTGTACGCCAGCATCGGGTCGCCCTGGGCGTTCGCAATAGCGGCCAGCCGGTAGTCGCAGAACGGCGCAAGCGCGGGCGATTTTTTTCTGACCTCTAAGTACAGCGCCGCCGCTTGGTCGTATTCTTCTTCGGTTAAAAAGACGTCCGCTTTTTTGAATTCTTCTTGTGGGGTCATGGGGTTGCTCCTTTTTTGGGTTGTTGGAATAGTTATTTAAGTTTTCTTCGCGCCGCAGTATGCACTTCACCATTGTCATCCGTCTTCGCGATTTCCGCCAGTAAGCTTTGGTCGGTCAGCCTTTGTTCCGCTTGTTCAGGTATGCGCTAATTAACTAACCCCACACTGTAGGGGCGCGCATCGCGCGTCCGTGACCCAAAACGGTATTCTATTCTCGTAGGGGCGGCCTTTGGCCGTCCGCGACCCGAAACAACATTCTAATCTCGTAGGGGCGAACTGTGTTCGCCCGTGACCCCAAATATGACCCCACATTGTAGGGGCGATTCATGAATCGCCCGCGACCCCAAAAATCCGACATCCACGAAATCGCGGACGCGCAATGCGCGCCCCTACAGGATTAGAGCAATAAATCATCCGCCCCTCACGTCGCCTGGCAAGCCGTACACTTCGCGCCGCAGGAGGCGCTCTGAAGATTCTCAGCGCCCCATTCGCCCAGCCGTACGAGGATCGGCACGATGCTGCTCCCCTTCGCCGTCAGCGAATACTCCACCCTCGGCGGAATCTCGTTGTACTGCTCTCGGCGCACCATGCCCGCCGCTTCCAGCTCCTTCAGCGACTGCGAGAGCATCATGTTCGTCACGTCGCCCAGCTTGCGCTTTATCGCGGAGTATCTGCTCGGCTCGCCCGACGCCAGTATGCATAGAATCGGCAGCTTCCACTTGCCGCCCACGATGTCCAGCGAGTAGCGTAGCGGGCAGAGCGCTTCCTTTAGATTCGGCTGCGTTAAATCCAGCTGTGCCGTTGCCATAAATCCTCCTGTCGCACGATGATATGCTCTATAATACCTAATCATTAATTACTGCGTACTTTATGCTTTTTTATATTGTATTTATAATCATATTACACTCTGGAAGCATTTACAAGTATCGAAAATGAGCAAGGCTATCTTGGAAGGAGACATAACATGCAGCAGGTACTGGATTTTCTGAACAAAGCGGGCGTCTACTATCTGGCGACGACCGAGGGCGATCAGCCCCGCGTCCGTCCCATAGGCTTCGTTATGGAGTGCGGCGGCAAGCTCGCGTTCTGCACCGGCAACAAAAAGGCCATGTGCAAGCAGCTCGCGTGGAATCCCAAGGTGGAAATCTGCGCCTACGACGGCCAGGGCAACACGCTGCGTATATCGGGCAAGGCCGTTTTCGCGACGTCCCCCGAAACGCAGCAAAAGGCGCTGGACACCATGCCCGCGCTGGCGAACATTTATTCCGTCGGGGACGGCGTATTCGAAATCTTCTATCTGGACGGCGCAAAGGCCGTCTGTTCCAGCATGACCGGCGAAACGAAGGAATTGCCGCTGTAGGGGCGGCCTTTGGCCGTCCGTGAAAATACAACCCTGTAGGGGCGGATCTTGTGTCCGCCCGAAAAAGACCTCGTATCTAATTTAAAACAACATAAGGAGCACAACATGAGCATCTACGATTTCACCGTCAAGGACATCCGCGGCAACGTCGTTTCCCTGAAGGACTACGAGGGCAAGGCGCTGCTCGTCGTCAACACCGCCACGAGGTGCGGGCTGACGCCGCAGTACACCGCGCTTCAAAGCCTGTACGAAAAGCATAAGGACAGCGGCCTCGAAATCCTCGATTTCCCCTGCAACCAATTCCTAAAGCAAGCGCCCGGCACCGACGAGGAGATCGGCTCGTTCTGCACGCTGAACTACGGCACGACCTTCCCGCGCTCTTCGTATGGCTGAAGGAGCAGGCCCCGGAGGATAAGGGGGACGAGGAGACGAAGAAATTCGAAAAGATGGTAAAGGCGATGACCCTCGGCAATAGAAATGGCGATATCAAATGGAACTTCGGCAAATTCCTGATCGACCGCAAAGGGAACGTCGTCGCGCGGTATTCCCCCGCGTATCTGCCGGAGAATCTTGAAAACGACGTCGAAGCGCTGCTGAAATAGGGGCGTCGGCTATGGCAGAACAGAGCGAACAATCGCTTATCGAAGCGTTTCGCATGATGTGGGGCAACTATCACGAGCCGGTCCGGCTGATTCATCGCACGTTCCGCGTCGTCGCGGGAAACGCCGCGTATCTGAAGACGGGCGGGCGGCTTGGCGGTAAATGCAACGCGGAGAATCCCGAGCTGCACGCCGGCTGCCGCGCTATGGAATGCCTGCGTGAACGCAAGACCACCTGCAAGGTCAGCGACATGCTCGGCGTGCGCTGGGATTCGTATTGGGTGCCCGTGGACGACGCAAACGATTACTTCGTTCACTTTACCAACGGCATGAACGAGTTCTCCGAAAAGCTGACGGCGATTCAGGGTGTGAGGGGAGCGCCATGAAACAGATCGAATTCGTCTATGATACCCAGATGCTGCTCGAAGGCGCGGATATCCCCATCGACGATATCCGCGAGCATTTCGAGCACGAGCCGCCGGGCGACAGCCTTATGGTCGTGGGCGACGAAGAACTTCTGCGCATCCACTTCCATACCAACGAGCCCTGGGAGGTCATGAAATATCTCTCGCAATTCGGCGTGATTTTCGACGTGGTTATCGAGAACATGCAAAAGCAGAGCGAAGCGTTTGCGGATAAGACGGGGTTATGAGAATTGTAAGGGGCTGTCGCCTTTACTAGTGCGACAGCCCCTTACAGCGTTTTCCGTTCCTAATCCCTAACCTTAATGTGCAATTCCCTCATCTGCTTCGCCTCAACCTCGCCCGGCGCGTCGGTCAGCGGGCAGGTCGCGTTCTGAATCTTCGGGAACGCGATCGTATCGCGGATGGACGTACGATTGCCGAGCAGCATCGTGAGGCGGTCGAGGCCGTAGGCGATGCCGCCGTGCGGCGGCGGGCCGAACTTAAACGCCTCCATCAGATAGCCGAAGCTCTGCCAGGCCCGCTCCTGCGAGAAGCCCAAAACGCCCAGCATCTTCTCCTGCAATTCCGCGCTGTGTATGCGGATGCTGCCGCCGCCGATCTCATTGCCGTTGAGGACGATGTCGTACGCTTTCGCGCGCGCCTTGCCCGGGTCGGTTTCGAGCAGCGGGATATCCTCGTCCATCGGGCTTGTAAACGGGTGATGCTTCGCGGTAAAGCGCTTCTCCTCGGCGTCCCATTCGAGCAGCGGGAATTCCGTAACCCAAAGCAGGTCGTATACGCCCTCGGGGATCAGATTCAGCTTTTTCGCCAGCTCCAGGCGCAGATTGCCCAGCGAATCGAATACGATATCGTCCGTATCCGCGATGAAGAACAGAATATCTCCCACCTCGGCGTTCAGCCGCGCGAGTATAGCGTTCGTCTCCTCTTCGGTAAGGAATTTCGTGATAGGCGACTTCAGGCCCTCGCTCGTGACGCTGATCCAGGCCATGCCCTTCGCCTTGTATATTTTCACGAAATCCACGAGCGCGTCGATCTCGCGGCGGGCGAACTTCTCGACGCAGCCCTTCGCGTTTATCGCGCGCACGCTGCCGCCCTTCGCGATAGCGCCGGAGAACACCTGGAAGCCGCAGTTCTTCGCTATATCGCTGAGATCGCGCAGTTCGAGCCCGAAGCGGGTGTCCGGCTTGTCGGAGCCGAAGCGCTCCATCGCCTCCTTGTACGTCAGCCGCTTCAGCGGCAGCGAAACGTCAACGCCGATGCTCTCCTTGAACAGGCGCTGTATCAGCCCCTCGTTGATGGCGAGTACGTCGTCGATGTCCACGAAGGACATCTCCACGTCGATCTGCGTGAATTCCGGCTGCCGGTCCGCGCGGAGGTCCTCGTCGCGGAAGCACTTGACGATCTGATAATAGCGGTCCATGCCGGAGACCATCAGCAGCTGCTTATAGAGCTGCGGGGACTGCGGCAGCGCGTAGAACGCCCCGGGATGTACGCGGCTGGGTACCAAGTAGTCCCTCGCGCCCTCGGGCGACGATTTGCCCAGCATGGGCGTTTCGATCTCGATAAAGCCGTTTTCGTCGAAATAGTTCCGCGTGGTCTTCGCGAGGCGGTGGCGCAATTGCAGCGTCTTCTGCATCTCGGGCCGCCGCAGGTCGAGGTAGCGGTGCTTCAGGCGCAGCATCTCCTGCACGTTGACGTCGTCCTCGATATAGAAGGGCGGCGTCTCGGATTTGCTCAGCAGCTTGAATTCGCTCACGCGCAGCTCGATAAAGCCCGTCGCCAGCTTTTCGTTGACCGTCTCCGGGTCGCGCTTGACGATTTTGCCCTTTACGGCGATGACGAACTCGTTGCGGATATGCTCCGCGCGCGCGAAGTCCTCCGCGCTCAAATCGCCCTGGTCGAAGACGATCTGCATGATCCCCGAGCGGTCGCGCAGATCGACGAAGATCAGCGCCCCCAGGTCGCGGCGGCGGGCCACCCAGCCCATCAGCGTCGCTTCAGTCCCGACGGCTTCGAGCGCCGGCTCCGCGCACAGGCTCGTGCGCTTCCATCCCATCAATAATTCAGACATCGGTTTTTCTCCTGACTATGATAAATTCTGTATTCTATCGTTGTAGGGAACGGTTCCAAACCGTTCCGTGATTCCAAATATCCTGACCCCAAATTGCAGGGGCGCGCATCGCGCGTGTTTGGGGTCGCGGGCGAACAATGTTCGCCCCTACAGTTTTAGGTCGCGGAACGGTTTAGAACCGTTCCCTACATAACGAGCGCGGAAATCTCTCCCGCATCCAGCCCGCACTCCGCTTCCCCGCGCGTTTCCATATTCCGAACGCGCAATCTGCCCGAGGCCAGCTCGTCGTCGCCGATAACGGCGGTATGTTTGGCAAACAGCTTATCCGCGAACTTCATCTGCGCCTTTACGCTGCGCGCGCAGTGATCCACCTCGACCGCGACGCCGCTTCCGCGCAGCTCCATGCACAGCTCAAACGCGCGGCGCTGCGCGCTCTCGCCCACGGCGATGAGGAACAGCTCCGGCGCTTCGGCCTCGCCCGCCGGAATCCCCTGCCCATCCATAACCATCAGCAGCCGCTCCATGCCCATGCCGAAGCCTATCCCGCACATCTTAGGCCCGCCGAGCTGCTCCAGCAGACCGTCGTAGCGTCCGCCGCCGCAGACCGTGCCCTGCGCGCCCGCGTGCCGCGAGACGATCTCGAAGACGGTCTTCGTGTAGTAGTCGAGTCCGCGCACGATGAACGGGTCGATCTCGTAGCTAAGCCCCGCCGCGCCCAAAAATTCCTTCAGGCCATCAAAGTGCGTATCGCACTCTTGGCATAAATTATCCAGCATCAGCGGCGCGCCCTTCGCGATGGCCTTGCACTTCTCCTCTTTGCAATCGAGTATGCGCAGCGGGTTCTTCGCGAGGCGGTCGTTGCAGACGGGGCAGAGTGCGTCTCTCTGCGCCTCGAAGTATTCGCGCAGCCTTTGATTGTAAGCCGGGCGGCATTCGGGGCAGCCGATCGAATTTATGCGCAGCGCGAGTTCGGTCACATTAAGGCGCTTGAACAGCGCCATCGCCAGCGCGATGATCTCGGCGTCCACGCTCGGCTCCTTCGCGCCGAAGGCCTCGACGCCGAACTGGTGATGCTCGCGCAGGCGGCCGCTCTGCGGCTGCTCATAGCGGAATACCGGGCAGTTCAGGTAATACATCTTCACGGGCTGCGGATTGGCCGCCAGCCCGCTTTCGAGGAACGCGCGCGCTACGCCCGCCGTACCCTCGGGCTTCAGCGTGATCGAGCGGCCCTTCTTGTCCTCGAAGGTGTACATCTCCTTCTGCACGATGTCCGTCGTATCGCCGACGCCGCGCAGGAAGAGCTCCGTATGCTCGAATACGGGCGTGCGGATCTCCTTGTAACCAAATGCCTTCGCGACGGCGCGCGCCTCGCGCTCGATATGCTGCCATCTGTGGCTCTCGGCGGGCAATACGTCCTTTGTGCCCTTCGGCGCTCTGTAATCCATTATTATCACTCCTAAACAAATAAAAAACGCGATAATTCCATCCGCAAGGGACGAATTACCGCGGTACCACCCTAATTGAGCCGCATGGCTCCACTTCAGCCCGTAACGAGGGCAAACGGCGCTGCCTACTGACGCTGATTACTAAAAATGTTGGCCGCGAAACACGCTGGCCCCTTAGCACTCATGCGCTTTCGGGAGCGCGGCTCCCGGGAGTTCTTCGCGTTTTGCCTTGCGCGCGCGGCTTTCAGCCCGTGGCCGCGCTTCTCTTTCGCACGCATAAAACGTTACTCGCCCGATCTTCGCCGTTCGTTTGCATTATAAGCAAAAAGACTAGGCGTGTCAACCCGATGGAGAGCAAAAAATAAGACGTTGTAATGCCCAGCAAATGTAACGATATGCATATGATGTTTTACAAGGAGGATAAAAGCAAATATCGACATAATAATTGTATTAATGGATATTTTAGTGATATAATTTGGAAAAACAATATGGGACGACTAGTTTGAAATTTATTTAGAGGATGGTGTACAGTTGAATAGCAGGATAAATGAGGCTTTATCTTCTTTAAAGTCTGTGATTACTGTCGGAGATTATCTTGAGCTGGTCAATAAAAGAAGACCAGTCTTTGTTCGTAGATTTGGCGGGGACAAAGATGCTATGATACTTACCCGAGAGGATTACAGAAGCTATAGAACGGCTATGAATACTATCTTTAACGAGATAGCCAAGAAAGAACCGCTGATTTCGTATCAATTTTTTGAAGACAGTTTTTTCGAACTGCTTTTGTCAGGTTCAGAGAATTTGTTCAATGATTTGATTAATAAATTTTCAAAAATCGAAAAAAGAGAATGTCGCTTCATCAAACCGCTATATGGAGTCGAGATGATCGAAGAAAAAACTATTTCTTCAACAGCTTGTACGTTCATATCGAAATCGCACATACACGAGCATATGAAAGCACATTGCTTAGATGAGCGTGTCGTTGAAGACGCTTTCCAACATATAGGTATGCGTCATTATTGTTTCGAGGAAATCACAGTTTCGGCAAAGGATATCACTAAGGCGCGTGAAGGCGCAGATGCCTTGTACAAAAAGCTGGATAACGCCTTGCGGTATATGATGGGTGATAATAGAAGGGACATGGGGCTTGGTGTTTTTAATTATCCGGCTAATATCAGGGGCGAAGCAATTTGCTTTGCTTCGGATGGCTCTATATTGCTCCCCCGAATAAACAATGTACAAATCACGCGGCATAAACAGTAGTAGCTGCCTTGAAAAATGATCGCACTTTATCGGGGAGTGTAATCGCCTCTGTGTAAATGGAATAATCCACCAAACTTAGTTCAAACTATAGCTGCGGCATAAACGGGGCAACGCTGAGGAGCGACCCCCA
>QMCE01769672.1_pt1 | contig 10741 bp, 10 predicted proteins | sample 1821851 | NCBI WGS metagenome assembly QMCE01 (sample SAMN09453174, study PRJNA476694) | Termite gut metagenome, whole genome shotgun sequencing project. | isolation source: worker | host: Odontotermes sp. | place: South Africa:Pretoria | collected 2016-01-28
TTTATATTTACTTATACGTAACTTACACATAATTTAATATTTGTGTACTTCTGAAGTTCGTATTTTAAATTTCAGCGCCCCGCATATCAGCATAACCGTCGCAGGCGCTCGCAGCATGAAGACGGAGTTGTCCGACAAATCCTGCGGTAAGAAATACGGTAAGACCATCGTAACGAGAATGCCGTATCCTGCGCCTACCAAAGACGAGCACATGGCTTGAAGCGTAAATATCCGGGCTATACTGCCGCCATTCATGCCTGCAAAATAAAGCGTCTCATGCGTTTCCTTCTGTTCCAAAAAGGAGATGCGCCTCCACGCGAATAATACCACGCCCGAACATAGCAGTGGGATAACGCCCAAAATAAATAGATACGTCATTTGTGTTGTCCAGCTATCCCACCGGGTTTGCAGCTTCGTGTCGGCATTTTCGGCTTTCAGCCTCAGTGCGGATAACAGCTTGCTAACTTCCTCCGCACACCCGATGTTTTTAATTCTAACGTGTGCTAGCGGATATATTGCCGCCGTCCCGCTTGTTTTGAATAACGCCTTTGCCGCGTTCAGGCTGATATACGCCATAGCTTTATCGCCCTTCCCGCTCTCCAAAATGGCGCAAACCCTGGAGGTGACACCAGCACTTTCTTCGCCCATAGAAATCAGGGCGCTTGTATTCATCCAATCGATATCCGGCGCTTTATCGGTGTTAGCTTTTTCACCTGGTTTCTTAAACAGCTTGCAAGCGGCCTCATTCATTATGATATAGGGCATGACGCTGCTTTCGGGTAATGCGTCGTTGTTCAAATACGAAGGTTTAATGCCTGTCAGCGTTAATTCGGCGCTGTAGCCGCCCATCTGAATCTTTACGGGCATTTGAACGATAGGCGTCGCCGCCTCTACGCCGTGCGTTCCCACTATACCGGCGAGTATGGTGTCCGTAATACCCGCCGCGTTTTCAGCAGATACGATAAGCTCAAAGGGCTGACTTTTTTCCTGCTGAATGGTTATTAAAGCGACGCCCGCGAAGCATAAGCAAAATACACCGGCGGCCATGAAAGCGGCCATAAACGCAGCCCATTTGCTTTTGGAGCATTTCAGAGATAAGTACAATAAATCGCGAAACCGCATATTATTGCACCGGCTTCCTGCGTCGCATGATAATGACCCCCGCCAATACGCCAAGTACCACAATGCCAATCACGATGGAAATCCACCATTGAGACGCCGTTTCCGGCTTCTTTTCAAGCGGCGCGTTCGCCGTGTTAATAACAGGCGCGTTGATGATTGTGGAGATATCCAGACTGTCCGTAAACTCCTGCCCGCCCGCGTCCTCGTATATCAGTTTCAACTTGCCGTTTGTGTAACCGTATTTATCGCCGCCCTCGTAGCTTTCGCTCATGTCCTTCGTACCTACAAAAACGTCCATCTTGCCGTCCTTTGCCGAACCGGGTTCCAAGTTGCCTATAAACGCCATGCCGGAGGGCATTAGCCCTGGCGCGGAAAGCTCCACCCGCGCGTTGAATGCCTTGCTGCGGCCAAGGTTCATCACTTGGATGGTAAGCGGCATCGTATCGCCCGCGTTGGCTTCCTTTGCAATTTGCGGCGGCTCCATCCTTACATTCAAAGCCTGCTGCACCGCGACTTCGACCACGCCTGCAGAAGTAATCGGCATAGCATCGGCATCGTCATAGGAAATAGCGAGAACAATCGTATATTTTTGTGCGGGCGTTTCCAAGTTGGTTTTGTAGGTCAGTTCTATATCGGTTGCCGCTTCCTTTGCCATCTTGCCTACGAACAAGGTGCTGCTCCCGTTCATAAGAGTCAGGTTAGGCGAATCGCACGACGCGTTTATTACCATGTTTTGCACTGCCTTATTCTCGTTGGTGTTTTTGAGCGTGATTTTTGCCGTAAACTCCTGCCCCGCCAAGACGGGAGACGGCGTAACGGTATAGCTGTCGATAATGACTTTGGGATTTGAAGTTGGTTTTTCGGGGGCGGGCGTAGCCTCGACAGCGTTGGGGTCTTTGCCGTCCGTTATGGTAACATAGGTGGTATGGGATTGCGTCACTTCGCTTCCGTCCACGGCATTCCAGCCCTTCGCGTCGATTATTACAGGATATACGCCGTTGGTCCTGTCCGATTTAAGCGGAAGGCGAAAGGTTACAAGAAAGGATGGAACGGTAAAATTGCCGTCTACCGGATTAAGCAGACGCCACACCGTCGTTTGATAACTCTTGAACACGAACGGCGCAGAAGCGGGGTCGCCAAGCTGCGGCGTTACGATAAGCGCATTGCCCTTCAATGGGCCGGTCGCTATGAGTGGCAACACAATGGTGGCGTAACCGTCGCTAACGACAGGCTCGTATCCGTTCTGATACGCCTTATCCATTCCTTCATACCGATTGAGATTGTCTATTGCGATGATTATTTTCGGCGCTGGGATTTCCTGCGTCGGTTCCGGCTGGGTGGGAATAGCTGGTTGCGTCGGCTCCTGCGTGGGTGAAGCCGTAGGCATCGCTTTTTGCGTCGGCTCTGGTACAGGTTGCGGCGTAACGATTGGCGTCGGCTCCGGCACGGGTGATGGCGTGGGTTGCAGCGTAGCTGTTGGCGTTGGCTCCGGCGCGGGTGAGCTTTCAGATTCCTCCGAAGATGATGGAGCTGATACGGGCTCATCAATCTTCGCTTCCGGAGCTGCTTCCAATTCCGCGAACGCCGTCATGGGAGATACTGTAATCAAAACTATTAACGCAATAAGCAAATGGAATATCCTTTTCATATTAAGCCTCCGTAAGTTTGCCGTATTGCATGTATAAGCGCCTGTCATACGGCCAATCGTCGTTATGTTTATCTGAAAAGCGAACCAGCGTAAGCTCGCTGAATCCCAACATCGTAAGAAACGGAAATCGCGCTTTTTCCTTTTCCGTCAAATTAGCATCGATGCAATCCATAAGCAGAATTTTAGGCCGCGCTATGAGCGCGCGGGATAAGCTGCCTAACTGCAATTCAAAGCTGGATAGCTGTGCGGGGTATGCGTTTGCAAGGTGGCCGATCCCATGATGGTTCATCTGTTCCATCGCGGCGCGTTCCCGTTCTTTTACAGGCGTTTTTCTGAGCGCAAGCGGCAGCGCGATATTCTCAATCATCGTCAGTGCGCATATAAAGCCCGACCGGGGCATAATGCCGAAAGTATTATTGCGAAACTTCGCCGCGCGTTCGCCGCTCATAGCGTATACTTCCTGCCCATCCACAATGATGCTTCCGGCGCTGGGCGGCTCACATCCCGCTACAAGCTTCATAAGCGATTTTTTGCCGCTCCCCGACACGCCGGTTATCAGCACGTTTTCACCTTGCCGAATGGTCATGCTGCAATCACTTACGGCACGCCTGCCGTTTTCGTACATCTTCACGACATTTTCAAGAACTATCATGTCCATTACCTCACCGCCGTCATGATCCCGGCGTCCATCTCGCAGACGGTATCGCAAAGCTCGTCTATGTCGAGCTGGTTGTGGCTGGCGAGTATGATGGTTTTGCCTTGCTCACGCAAACCTTTGATAAGATCGCGCATATGGGCGACGCCGTGTTTGTCGAGGCCGTTAAACGGCTCGTCCAGTATGAGGATGGACGGATTCTCCATGATAGCCTGCGCGATGCCCAGCCGCTGCCGCATACCAAGCGAGTATTTCCCCACCGGCTTCTTCATTGCGGGGTCTAATCCCACCCGTTTGATGGCGGATATTATGGTATCCTCCCGAACAATTCTTTTCAGGGATGCCAGTATTTGAAGATTCTTTACTCCGCTCAGATTGGGCAAAAACCCCGGCGTTTCGATGATGATGCCCATATCGTCGGGGAAATCCATATCTTTACCCACCTGCTTATAGTTGACGAAAACCTTGCCGCTGGTCGGCGGTAAAAAGCCGCAAATACACTTCATCAGTACGGTTTTTCCGCTGCCGTTGTTGCCTACGATGCCATGTATCTTTCCTTCCTCAAAATCGTGGGATACGCAGTGCAGTACGGTTTCTTCGCCAAAGCATTTTTTCACTCCCTGTACGCTGATTACCACATCCATAGGTCAAGTCTCCGTTCCCGTGAAATTGAAGCTGTATTTTTTAACGCCGCGTAGCGTGAAGATAAAGCATACGATAATCAATGCGGCGAATATCAGGTATGTCTGCCATAGGCGGGGCAGCAGATCGTAGCCGAAGTTGTGCATATGGTAGGTAGCCTGATTGAGCGGAGAAAGCCAGCCCACCGCTACGTTCGCCTTATACATCAAGTCGTCAGGCAGTTCAAACAAAGCTTTGATTAGCTGCGGGTTCAACAAAAATCCGAACAGGCTGAAAATAAACACGCTCGCCACGCCCGCCTGCGTGCCTTTCCTTATATTGAACATCAGCATGATAAATGTCATCAGCAGCGCGTACAGCAACATGAGCAGGAATATGGTTCCCATACATTCATAGGGACGGCTCATTTCCAGCGTCTTGACGAGGGCGGGGAGCGCCACGGCTTTGCCCGCGCCCGAATAGCCCAATATCGCCGCCGTTTCGCTCCACATGTCGCCGGTGAAGGCGTTGGTCATGCAGACGATGGAGGTTGCCGCCAGTATGAACGTCATATACAAGCCCGTCGCCAAAACGATGTACGCACCCTGCCCGAAAAGCCACGTCCTGCGGTCTATCCGCATAAGATAGAACGGCGTCCCGGCGCAAATAAAGGGCATATCCGCGAAAAGCAGGATGAGTAGTAGGGAGGATAACAGTATGGAGTTGCTGTCCCCGAACGTCCAAATAAAAGCTTCGACGATCTGCATGGTGGTTTCGTACTCCCGCGCGAATTTTACGGCTTTATCGGAGAGCAGAAAGCACAGGATGAACGCCAGAGCAAATGTGATGAAAACGCGCGGGTTTTTGTGCCACTGCCGGAAGTTGTACCCGGCGACGGAAAGTGCTTGACGCAGCTTATACATTACTGAGCCTCCTTTCCGCAAGCAGGGCAAACGCGAAGCCGACGACGAGTATCAACAGCGCTAGCAGCAGGACGACGCCGATATCCCCCAGCACCCATTCCGCTTTCGGGAACAGCCATTCTTTCGGGTATAGCACATACAGAGCGTTGAAATACCGCTCATGCAGGATGATTAGGACGTAATACAGAATGAACGGCGATGCGTAAGCCATATAGCGGTTCATGGTGAGCGCGGCGAACGTAAAGCCAACCAGCGCCCAAAACATGCCGGAAAACGTGAGTATAAACGCCTTTGTGATAAGCTGCGCCAAGTATGGCTCCGCCGCTTGCCCTTCCGTAAGCGCCAGCTCCATCGGCGTGAACGCTAGGTAGGATACAAAAAAGGTGGCTAAAATTCCGGCGAACAGCAGCAGCCCGCCCGACAGAGCGCAAGCCAATAGTTTCCCCTTTATATACGCCCTGCGGCTGGTGCGGGATAGGAATTGCTTAATGAAACCGCTCTTAATATCGTCCACAAATGCCGTGGTGAGAGGCAGGGCGCACAGGATGGGCAACGCAAGCGTAAAGGCGTCCGATTTTAGCGAATCCAGTATGAATCCGGCATGGAATCCGTATTCAAGCGGCGCGGTGGATCGCATCGCTTCTATGACGCTTTTCATCCCGGCCAGCAGAACGACGGCGACGAGAGCAGCGACGCCCATTATGAAGCCTTTGGAGCCGAACGCCCGCTTTATATCCGATTGTAGGGTGTACCGCCGCGTCATGTCGTTGGCCTCCTTTTGTTTCAATAACGCCGAATTTTGGCAATAAGAAAGCAGGCATGGCGTTTTTCACGCAATGCGAAAGGCGTCGTGCCTGCTTCACATTGTCTGCAATAGGGATTAGTAGCCCCTATCCGTATCGATGATACTACCGTCGATGGCGTTAATGGTTAAAAAACTCGTTCCGATATCAGAGTATGAGTATCCATCCTCGGCTTTCCGCACAGATATGCCGTAAAAATTCCACGCGGGGATAAATAGCCCGCTGTCATCGGAGTTTTGCTCAATAATTCGGTGCAAAGATAGCGCAGCACGGTTGATTTTAAACTCCAAGCTGCTATAAACCTTGGCTGTAGGCTCATGCTTTATGGCCATCATCTTTTCAAAAATTTCTTTAATCTCTATAAAAGGTAAGAGATTCGCATTATCACTTACAGTGTCCGTTATTTCCAAAGGGCAGATCCATTTCATATTGGCGATTCCGTCACCATTTACCGTAAAGACGAGTTCTTCATACCACCATGTGGGCCGTAGCTCATCCTCAGAGTAGCTTTGCCCCAGAACGGCGGAACATGGTACTGCGTTAGCCGCCCGCACACAATATATTTGATAAGCGTACTGCTCCGCGGGACGAACTTTCCCGTCAAAATTACCGGTTTGCTCATCGTCCTGTATGTAAACACTATCCACGATCATGCCGGAGTTTGTCTTATCCAGCAACTTCTGTACCATTTGCATAGCTTCGCTCGGCCTAATCCCTACCTCTGCAATTATCTGCGCATCTATATCCGAATCATCTAATATCGGCTGAGAAGAAGAATTATTAAAATTGGCCATCGCTGCTCTGTTTTCGCAGTCAAAGTACCTAATAAACGGAAATACTCCATTCTCTACGTCAAAAATTTTGCCCTCTGTTCCATTTTTGGATTTTTCATAAGCATTCACTGCGTAATAGGTATTAGTCTGAGGGAGTACCGTGGCTGCTCCTTCAGCATTCGCACCTTCTTCCGCTGCGGTTGTGTTGTAAATCGTCACGGTCTTTTCTCTTAAAATACCGTCGGCACGTATTTCATCAATGGTTTCCGGCGCGGTCTGCAATCTTTTTTCCATATCGGCAAGCTCTGCTTCCCACTCTGCGATTACATTTTCGTACCCTTCCGCGTTTATATTATCCGCAATATCCTTTTTCTTATATATGATCTCATTTTGCAATTCGGCTTTTGTTAGTTCGTTCTTTACCTCCCACATTTCCGTGTCACCGCAGAGGGCTTCAAAGAAGGCGCTTACGGTTTCCTGAGAAAAGACAGCAGGTTTTACCCGGTAGATTGGCATCGCGGTCTTATCTGGAGCATCCACTTTTGCGTCCACCGCTATAGTAAGCTTGCCGTCCGCGCCCTCGGTGCTTGATTGATAGGCTTCGGGAATAGCATACTGCTCCCGCAGACTTTTGTCTGTTTTACTGCCAGAATCATCATTTTGCCTTGCCTTTTCAATCATTCTATCAACATTCTTGCCTACCACAATCGGGCTTTCCGGGTCTTTTTGGCAGCCCGCAAACATGCCTGCCGCTATCGCGCAAGCTAATAAAGTGCAAATCATCCGTCTCATATCTTCAACCTCGTTTCATGATGTCGCCCTTATTATGACCGCCTTATCATAAAAAGTCGTTACCGAAACGTTACCATTTTGTTACCGTCAGAATTTTATGCGCACCAGCGTGCCTTCGCCCTCATTGCTCTCGACGGTAAGCACCGCCCCGTGCGCGGCGATGATCTCCTTCACCAGCGCAAGCCCAAGCCCGCTGCCACCATATTTCTTGCTTCGCGATTTTTCCACCATGTAGAATGGCTCCGTAATGCGCACAAGCTCGCTTTCGGGAATGCCATAGCCGCGATCCCGCACTTCAATCGTATTTCCGGATGCCGTAATCATAATGATTTGCCCCGGCTGGGACGCTTTTGAAGCGTTATCTACTAGGTTGATGAGAGCGCTTTGCATGAGGTCGATATCCATATCGAGCGTATCCTTTCCGCAATCTATTTGAAGCGGGGTTTCGCGCTGCCGAAGGGTTTCGGTCATGCTCTCGCGCACGCGCTCCAGTAGGAGCGATACGGGGGCGCTTTTCTTTTCGATATGCTCATGCAATGTAATCAGCTTTAAGAGCTTCTGCGTAAGCCGCTCCAGCCATTTGCATTGGTTCTCGATATAGGCTAGGGATTGCTCCCGCTCATCCTCGCTTAAAAAGGTGTTTTGCAACGTATCCGCGTTCAATATCATAGTGGTAAGCGGCGTCTTAAACTCATGCGTAACGCCGCCGATAAATAGCCGCTGCCGCATCATGGTTTCCGTAAGATCGTCCACATGCCGTTGTACGGCTGCGGCCATGACGTTGAAATCCTCCGCGAGCTCGCCAATTTCATCGCGGGTTTGAACGCTGGCGCGCTCCGCGTAGCTGCCCGCCGCGATGTGCTTGGACGATTCCCGCAAGGCCATTAGCGGCTTTGTCGCCCGGCGAACGAACAAGATGATTAACCCCGTCCCAATCAATATTGTCGCTAGTCCGATGGCCGCAAACCTCAACGCCATCGTTGTAAGGCCGTTATAGACGGTTGAGATATCCAGCACCACGTATACAAGATAATCGCCGCTTTCTATCGTAACCTCGCTGCCGACAATGAGTATGTCGCGCCCCTCGATTTCGCCCGTATATTGCTGCTGTCCATATTCACCGATAGGCAAATAATCCGCAGGCATGATGGAAACGTTGGAATATATTTCTTTACCGTCATGCAACAGTACCGCTGTAGAATCCACAAACCGCTCAAAGCAATGCTTTATCAATGAGTAGCGGGTTGCAACGGAGTCGTTTTCGCCAATGTAATACGCCGCCATCTCTGAAAACGATGAGGCAAGGTTATTCTGCTTATTGCGGGCGTGCTCGTAGGTCAATTCCAGTATGCTGTTTTTGGATTGCATAAGCAGAAGTACGCTGCAAACTGCCACGATGAATACGAGGATGCCGCTGCATGTAAGCGACAATTTCTTCCATAGCTTCATTACTTGCGCTCCTCCAGCCGATATCCAACTTTAGAGATGGTGCGGATTTCTTCCCCAAGCCCCAGCTTCTTGCGGATATTCGCCACGCGCACATCCACCGTTCGCGTATCGCCAAAATAATCCTCGCCCCAAACCTCATTGAGTATGCGTTCGCGTGAAACCGTGCGGTTCTTATTCTTTATCAAAATAGCGAATACGTCGAACTCCAGCGGCGGCAGCTCAACTGTTTCGCCGCGCTTGGTCAGGGCGCGGTTTCCCGTATCCACGACGATATCATGAAAGCGATAGACGCGATTGAGCCTGCCGGTGCGCTCCAGCACTTTTTCAATGCGGACAAGTAAGGTGACGACCTCAAACGGCTTCACTATATAGTCTTCCGCGCCGTCGCGCAGGCCGCGCACCTCCGATTCAGAATCCGTTTTCGCGGTCATGTAGATTACGGGGATATTATACCGCTCCATATGGGAAAAAAGCTCAAATCCGTCGATGCCCGGAAGCATGATATCCAACAGCGCGAGATCGAAGGCGTGATCCTCTTCAAGATAGGCTGCGGCATCATTGCCATTTTCAAACACTTTGAAATCGTAACCGACATATCTGAGATTAAGGGCGATTGTATCCGAAATGCCCTTGTCGTCCTCGACGATGATTAGCCTGTTCGTAGCCATTATGTCCGTCCTCCTAGAATGTCGCTCTTCAGTTTAGCATAATGGAAAATAAAAAGTCGTTACCATATTGTTACCACGAGCACTATATTTCACTATAAGCCGTACATATAGTCCGCATCCTGTGCATTCTTGCTTATTATAACAATCCTCTTTGATAGATTTTCACGGAGTAAGGTTCATATATTCACGCCGCACTCACTTTCTTTTGTGGGATTATATGTATTTGCCTTGAGGATAGCAAGCTTTATTTTCCACGCTCAGAATAATTGTTCTTAATAATGGAAGCGGATGCCTAAATGTGCTGATGAGAGGTGCTCAAATTGCAAGCGCCGCCGATTGAGACGCCGCGACGCAGATTATCTACCTGAATGAATTTTATGGAGCGTAAATAGCCCCGCCAGTTTGACGGAGCTATCTATCTACATGCGCGATTACGATAAAAGAATGCGTTCTATTTCATCGTATTGCTTTTTTGCGTTGGGATTGTGAGGGGCGCGCATATATAACGCCTTTAGTACATGAACCATTTCTTCGACGGTCAGCCTGTTTTCATATTCACTTTCGGTTATTGACGCTGGTTCCCCGGTGGGTGCTGGCGTAGCGGCTTCAACAGCAGGAGCCTCTTTCGCGGGTTCGGCGTCGGGTTCTACGAGAGCATTGGCCGCAACTTCGCCGGGAGCATCTTCCGGCTTCGCGCGCCGCTTATATAGACGCTTCGGCTTCTCGCTAGGTGCGACGACAGGCATAGAATAGCCCTTGTTCTCCAGAAAGGTTTTCAGTGCTTCGTCGCTCCAACCGGTATCATCATCTATGTCGCCGGACAAATACATAGGATTGTGACTGAATTGCTTTGCAAGATAGAGCGCCATCTTTGGCATGATCGCGCCTTCTTTTCTGATGCGGAAAACGTTGCTCTCTTTTATGCTGTTGCTCTCCAAGAAAGCTTTCCGTTCCGACAAACTTGCCGCTTTCCATAGAGATTCAACACGCTCTTTCGTCTTAGCCTTGTCTACACTGGTATTTACCTGTTTAAACTGGGCGAGAACCGCATCATCAAACATTAGGAGCCTCCTCTTGCGCTGGCTTTTTTAACAGTATATCATATCTACACGGTTTTCCATCTAAATGTGATATAATTTCTTATAACGATGAAAGGGCTGGTAACTTGCCAAGTTAAATGCAACCGTAGCAGACATGGCAGGTTGCGTTAAATCATGCAAAACCAAAAGTATTGGTCGGATGCAGTAAGTTAGGGAAAGATAGCCGAACAGCGCGTTGATCTTGTCA
>QMCE01002205.1_pt1 | contig 10740 bp, 9 predicted proteins | sample 1821851 | NCBI WGS metagenome assembly QMCE01 (sample SAMN09453174, study PRJNA476694) | Termite gut metagenome, whole genome shotgun sequencing project. | isolation source: worker | host: Odontotermes sp. | place: South Africa:Pretoria | collected 2016-01-28
ACCCGGCTCACTCGTAATAGAACCCGCTATGCCTTGTTCGTCGGGCAAAAAGCAGAACAAAAATACCTTCGGTGGAAAATTCAAACAACCTCTAAAACCTAAATCACGAACGAGACCTCGCGGTAGAGGTATTTTTTTATGCCGCCGGAGGTTTCGAGCAACAATTCGCCGCCGGGGCCCACGCCGCGAACGGTGGCGGTGAAGTGCGTCCCGTCGGGCAGGGCGTACAGGGCGGGGGTGTCGAGACGGTATATTTTCGAGTGGTAATCGCACTGTAAAGCATCGTGCCCGCCGACGCGAAGCGTCTCGAAACGCGCCATAAGACAACCGTAAAACCTCTCCAGCACCTCGCGCCGGTCGTAATCGAGCCCCGTTTCCCGAGCCATCGAGGTGGGATTTGGCAGCCACTCGTCGAAGGCCCTCTGATTGACATTTATGCCTATGCCCGCTCCGCTTCGGGCAAGCATCCCGCCGGAGCCCAGAGAGTGGTCGATCAACACGCCCACGATTTTGCGGTCGCCGACGTAGATGTCGTTGGTCCATTTGATGCGTGCGTCGAGGCCATAACCGGAGAAAAGGTCGACGAGGGCCAGTGCAACGGTCTGCAACGCGGAGAATTGCCGGTCGGCGCGCAAAAAAGAGGTGTCGAGCACAACGCTGAAGGTGAGGTTCTCGCCCGCCGCGCTGCTCCATTTTTTACCCCTCTGTCCGCGTCCCGCCGTCTGGCGTTCGGCAACCACCACGTCGCCGTGGATGTATTTTTCATCCTTGGCTTCGTCTATCGTGGAGGTCAATTCGTTGAAATAGTAAAACATTGCATCAAAAGTAGTGAAAAAAACGCTATTTTTGCCACAAAATCCAAAGCCGACAGACAATGAAAAGACTTATGACCTTTGCGCTGGCAGGTGCTCTCGCAGCCGGATGCGCCGAGAATGCCAAACACAAGATAACTATGTTGCCATATCCCGAAACCCACCGCTCCGACGTGGTAGAGAATTACCACGGCACCGAAGTTGCCGACCCCTACCGCTGGTTGGAAGACGCCGACTCGGACGAGACCGCGGCATGGGTTGCCGCCGAAAACAAGGTGACTTTCAACTATCTGGAGCAGATTCCCTATCGCGATTCCGTTCACGCACGCCTCACCGAACTGTGGGACTATCCCAAGCAGGGAGCGCCGACGAAGGTGGGCGAGTGGTATTTCAGCTTTAAGAACGACGGCCTTCAGAACCAGAGCGTGCTGTATCGCCAAAAGGGACCGAGCGGTACTCCCGAGGTGTTCCTCGACCCCAACACCCTGTCGAGCGACGGCACCGTGGCCCTTGCCGACGTGTCGTTCTCACGCGACAACCGGTGGATGGCGTACGCCGTGGCTGCGGCGGGCTCCGACTGGGTGAAGATACACGTTCGCGACGTGGAAACGGGCCGCGACACCGGCGAGGTGATAGAATGGGTGAAATTTTCGGGCGCGGTGTGGGCTCCCGACTCGAAAGGTTTCTATTACAGTTGCTACGAAGCCCCCAAGGACGGGAACATCTACTCGGCGCAGAACCAACACCAGATGGTATATTATCACGCCCTCGGCATGTCGCAAAGGAGTGATGTGAGGATATATCGCGACGATGTCAATCCGCTGAGATATTTCCACGGCGAGGAGAGCTATGACGGTCGGTGGCTCTTCATAAGCGGTTCGGAAGGCACGAGCGGCACGGAACTTTTGTATCGCCCTGTGGGTGCAAGATCCTTTAAAGCGCTTTTCCCCGGCTTCAAATACGATTACTATGTGATCCACGCCGAGGGCGACACCGCGTGGATATACACCAACGACGGCGCACCCAATTTCCGCCTCGCGAGCATAAATCTTTTAAATCCCGCCGAAGGCCTCAAAGACGTGATCGCCGAAGACCCTGCGGCCAAACTCGAAAACGTCACGACGGTGGGCGGATACTTTTTCGCCCAATATCTGACCGACGCGGTGAGCCGCATATCCCGACATAAAATGGACGGCACCCTCGTACATGCCGTAGAACTCGCCGAGAAGCTTGCGACAGCGTCGGGTTTCGACGGAGAGAAGGAGGACACCGAGACCTTCTACACCCTGTCGACCTTCACCGCTCCTCCGACCATATACCGTTATGACCTTACCACCGGTGTGTCGACCCTTTGGAGCCGTCCTGAGGTTGAATTCGATCCCGGCGACTACACCACCGAGCAGATATTTTTCGAAAGCAAGGACGGTACACGCGTTCCGATGTTCGTGATCCACAAAAAGGGCCTGCGCCTCAACGGCAAAAATCCGGCGTACCTCTACGGTTACGGCGGCTTTAACATAAGCGAGACCCCCGGATTCTCGGCCTCGTGGCTCATGTTCATGGAGCAGGGCGGGGTTTGTGTCGACGTCAACCTGCGCGGCGGCGGCGAGTATGGCGAAAAATGGCACGAGGCGGGTATGTTGGCCAATAAACAGAACGTTTTCGACGACTTCATAGCCGCCGCCGAATATCTGGTCGCCGCCGGATACACCTCGCCCGAAAAACTCGCCATAGCGGGAGGCTCGAACGGCGGATTGCTGGTTGGAGCCGCCATGACCCAGCGTCCCGACCTCTTTGCGGTCGCACTGCCCGCAGTGGGCGTGATGGACATGCTCCGTTATCATAAATTCACCGTCGGCTGGGGCTGGAGCGTCGAGTATGGCAACAGCGACAACGCCGGGCAGTTCCCCTACATATATAAATACTCGCCGTTGCACAACTTGCGGCGGGGCACCTGCTACCCCGCGACTATGGTCACCACCGCCGACCACGACGACCGTGTGGTTCCGGCCCACTCGTTCAAGTTCGCCGCCGAGTTGCAGCATTCGCAGGGCTGCGACGCCCCGGTTCTGATACGCATCGAGACCAACGCGGGTCACGGCGCGGGCAAACCCACCTCGAAACGAATAGACGAAGCCGCCGATACGTGGTCGTTCGTCTTCGAAAATACTAACACCAAAGTCAATTTTTAAAGAATGAAAGTCTACAAATTCGGAGGAGCCTCGGTACGTTCGGCCGAGGGAGTCAAAAATCTCAAATACATCGTCGAGGACGAGCGTTCGGGATTGTTCATCATAGTCTCGGCTATGGGCAAAACCACCAACGCGCTCGAAGTGGTCGTCGACCACTTCATGGCGGGACGCAAAGAAAAAGCCATCGGAGAGTTCGCCGCCATCGAAGCCTACCACGCGGGCATAATGGAAGGTTTGGGTCTGCTTGAGGAAAAAAAATCGCCCGCACGGCTCACACCACCCGCAGCAGTGCAGAAACTCTACGACGAGGTGCGCGCTGTTATAACCCGCGAAACCCCCGTCGAACGCGATTTCGAGAAGTGGTACGACGCTTTGGTGAGCTACGGCGAGCTGATCTCCACCACCATCATATCGGAATACCTCAATTCGACGGGTGTACGTAACCTGTGGGTCGACATGCGCCGCACGTTCGTCACCGACGACCGCTTCAAATATGCCAACGTCGACATGAAGGCTTCGGGCGAGCGGCTTAGGGCCGTGGTGGCCGAGGGAACCTCCGCGGGGATCGGCGTATTCGTCGGACAGGGCTTCATAGGCGCAACCCCGGCGGGCGAAACCACCACCCTCGGACGCGAAGGATCGGACTATTCGGCGGCAGTGGTCGCCTCGGTTCTCGACGCCGACAGCGTGGCCATCTGGAAAGACGTGATCGGAGTGCTGAACGCCGACCCGAAGATATTCCCGGAAAGCACCTTTATCCCCGAGCTGACATATCTCGACGCGGTAGAGTTGGCCTTCAGCGGCGCGCAGATCATCCACCCGAAGACCATCAAGCCACTGCAAAACAAGAATATTCCCCTGCACGTGCGCCCCTTCGGCGACAAGTTTGCGAGCGGCAGCGTGATCCGCGGCCAGATCGCGACCCCCATCGAGGTGCCGATACTGATACTGAAACGCGGGCAGGTGTTGATGCAGATCCGCCCGAGGGACTATTCGTTCGTGCTGGAGGAAAAATTAGGCGACATATTCGCCATCCTCGAACAGTTCAATACCAAGGTCAATCTGGTGCAGACCTCGGCAATCTCCATGAGCCTGTCGATCGACAAGACACGCCGCCTCGACGAACTCGTGGCCGCGCTCGAAGGGCACGGATTTTTCGTAACCTACGACGAGGGTATGGAGATGCTGACGATCCGGGGCTACACCGATCCCTATCTGGAACGTTACAGCCGCGTGCCGGGCATTCATCTGGCCCAGCGTACCCGCAAAATTCTGCGTCTGGTGCGCAAAGAGACCGAGTAAATAAACCCTTAAATAACTCGTTTATTATGACAAAAACCCCGATTTTAGCCCTCTCGATGCTGCTCGCGGTGTCTTGCGGGATTCAGGAAAAAGACCTGCAAAAGTTCGACTACACGCCCGACTACGCGGCGATAGGTGTCGACGGGTCGCGCATCGCCCGCATCGACTCCCTCCTCAAGGAGTATGTCGACAAAGGCATCATCCCCCACGTCCTCACTTTCGTGGCACGCGACGGAGAGGTCATTCACAACAAGGCTTTCGGCTGGAAAGACCTCGAAAGCCGGACCCCGTTGGAGAAAGACCACATTTTCAGGATGTTCTCCCAGACCAAAGCGATCACCACTGTGGCCCTTCTGACGCTGTTCGAACAGGGGAAATTCCAGTTGGACGACCCTGTGGCGCGCTACATCCCCGAGATGACCAATCAGGTGCTGGCGAACCCTTCCGACCGCAACAGTACGGAAACCCGCAGGGCGGCCTCACCCGTCACCATCCGCCATCTGCTTTGCCACTCTTCGGGCATTCAGGGGCCGCGCCGCACACCCGGCGAGCCGGCCAAAGTGTATGAAACCCTTGAGGAGTGGGTGCGCGACCTTGTGGCGGCCCCTTTGATCTTCGATCCCGGAACAAACTGGAACTACCACCCCGCAAGCGACGTGTGGGGCTATCTGGTGGAGTATTTCTCGGGTAAATCGCTGCAAGAGTACGTCAAGGAAGCCGTTCTCGACCCGCTCGGCATCACCGATATGGCGTGGTATTACGACTCCTCATACGCAGACCGCTTCGTGACCGCATACCGCGAGGGTGCCGGGGGCGCGCTCGAACCCAACGAATGGTGGAGCGGCCGCAATCCATTCCAGCAGGATCGCCGGTTCGCCAATGCCGGAACGGGCCTGAGCGGAACGATCGAAGGTTACGCCCGCTTCTGCCAGATGATACTAAATTACGGTGAGTTCAACGGTAAACGGATTCTGGGACGCCGCACGGTGGAGATGATGCAGCAGAACCAATTGCCCTATCCCAACAGCGGCGGCAACGATTTCGAGTTCGGTATCGGCTTCCAGATCTATCCCGCAGTTATAAGGGAGCATGCGGCTATGCAGAACCTCACGCCCATGGTGTCGCCCGGAGTGCTGCACTGGGGCGGCGCGGCCAACACCGACTACATCATCGACCACAAGGAGAACATGGTCATAATTCTCTACACCAACCGCACTCCCGACACCAAAGTGTGGGAGAAATTCATCAACACGGTCTATCAGACGCTTGAGTAGGCCTGCGGGATGGTACACAACGACAGAGGGCGCTAATCGCGCCCTCTGTCGTTGTGGGTAATGATGCCAAAAGAGGCGCTTATTACCTTTCCCCCCTCCCGGCATCACCGCCGGATCACTCGTAACGACCCGATTTCAGCATCGCCACCTCCCTGTCGGTGAGGAAGCGCCACTGGCCGCGCTTAAGGTTTTTCTTGGTCAGACCGGCGAAGTAGACCCTGTCGAGCTTGTGAACGCCGTAACCCAACTCCTCGAAAATGCGCCTCACGATGCGGTTGCGTCCCGAGTGTATCTCGATTCCCACCTCCTTGCGATTGTCGGGCTTCACGAAATCGACGGCGTCGGGGATTATCACACCGTCGTCGAGGTCGATACCGTCGCGTGCCTTCAGCAAATCCATATTGGTGAGCGGCCTCTCCAGAGTGACCTGATACACTTTCTTCTTGTTATGGGAGGGATGCGTCAGTTTTTCGGTCAGGTCGCCGTCGTTGGTGAGAAGCAACACCCCCACCGAACTCTTGTCGAGCCTGCCGACGGGATAGATGCGTTCTGAGCAGGCGTTGCGCACGATATCCATAACCGTCTTTTCGGCATGGGGATCGTCGAGCGAGGTGACGAAACCTTTCGGTTTATTGATTATGATATAGACCTTGCGTTCGTTGGAAAGGCGTTCTCCCTTAAGGCGGACATCGTCGCCGGGCTGCACCTTGACCCCCATTTCGGTCACTACATTACCGTTGATCGTTACCTCGCCCCGGGCGATGAGTTCGTCGGCTTCGCGGCGCGAACACTTGCCCGACATGGCTATGTAGCGGTTGAGGCGCAATTCCTTGCCCCCGTCGGTGGTATTGTAACTCGGATAGAACTCGGGCTTGGCTCCCGGGGCCATGCCGCCCCCCTCGCCTTTTTTGGCGAACGGTTTTTTCGGCCCGAAAGGCTTCTTGGGACCGTAAGGCTTTTTAGGGCCGTAGGAATTGCCTGCTCCGGACGCCGGACGAGGCCCACCTGCGTTTCCGTAAGGTTTTCTGTCGTACGGACGCCCTCCCCTGTCGTTAGAGGTGGACGGGGTGTCCCAACGGTTGAAATCTCTTTCGGATTGGGAATTGGGATTACTATATCCGTTATGCGTTCTGCGCCCCGAATTTCCGCCTATGAACTTGTTGTCGGCGGAGAAATTGGGATTGTACGAACGCCGTGGGGGTGTATGTTCGCCCCTGTCGGAATTTTCGGGCTTTACAAACCTCTCGGGTCTGTCGTCCCGCCGGGGGTTTTCAAACTTTTCGGGTCTCTCGGGTCTCTCGGGTCTCTCGGGTCTCTCGACTCTTTCAGCCTCGCCGTTTCGTTCGATTCTGGGTGAGCGTGTCACCGCCTCGACCGAAACGGTCCTGTTGCGGCGGCGTTTGTCCTTGGCAAACTCTCCCACGCCACTCTCTCTCTGGTTGTCATCGGAATCTCTCACTCGGATAATTTTTAGAGCTAATTATATGGCAAATGTAATACTTTTGCAGAGATATGAAAACATGTAACTGCAATTTTGATACCATTCCCGACAGAAAAGGCTCCGAAACGCTCCCGCTCGACGCGAAAAACCGTGGTTATTCCCTCACCTGACCGTCTCCGCGGATTATGTATTTATAGGTAGTGAGTTCGGGCAACGCCATCGGCCCCCGGGCGTGCAGTTTCTGGGTGCTGATGCCTATCTCGGCACCGAAACCGAACTGCGCGCCGTCGGTGAATGCAGTCGAGACGTTGGTGTAGACGCAAGCGGCATCGACCCGTGCGGCAAACTGTCCGGCGGTAGCTGCGTTTTCGGTCACTATCGCCTCGCTGTGGCGCGAAGAGTGGCATGCGATATGCTCCAGTGCTTCGTCGAGTGAGTCCACCGTGCGCAGCGACATCTTGTAATCCATAAATTCGGTGCCGAAGCTCTCTTCGGTCGCACGCGCCAGCAATTCCGCCGGATAACGCCCCTCAAGGGCATCGAAAGCGCGCCGGTCGGCGTAAACGACTACCCTCCGCGTGGCAAGCGGCGCGCATATCGCGGGCAGATCGTCCAACCGGGCCGAGTGAACGATCAAGGTATCGAGCGCATTGCACACGCTCACGCGTCGAGTTTTGGCATTGAAAACTATCGCAGCACCCTTCGCCGTGTCGCCTTCCGAGTCGAAATATGTGTGGCATATCCCGGCTCCGGTCTCGATGACGGGTACACGCGAGTGGTCGCGCACATGGTTTATCAGCGACGACGAGCCGCGAGGTATGATCACATCGACCAATCCAACCGCCCCGAGAAGAGCTTCGGTGGCCTCTCTTTCGGCAGGCAGCAACGTCACCACGTCGGGATTGAGCCCCTCGGCCGCAACCACCCCGCGTATCAGTCCCACTATCATTTCGTTGGAGTGGCGGGCGTCGCTTCCTCCCTTCAGCAGGCAGGCGTTCGAACTTTTGAAACAGAGCGAAAAAACGTCGAAACTTACGTTGGGCCGCGCTTCATAGATCACACCCACAACCCCGAAGGGCACTCGCAGTTTGGTTATGCTCATCCCGTTGGGCCGCGTTGTGCGCGACAGCACCTCTCCCACCGGCGAAGACAATCCCGCCACGTTCCGAATATCGGCTGCGATACCCTCGATGCGCTCCCGGGTCAACAGCAATCTGTCGTACAGGGGGTTCGAGGGTTCCATCCTCTCGAGATCGCGCCTATTGGCCTCAAGTATCTCCTCCGTGCGGGCTACCGCCTCGCCGGCGAGACGCACGAGCACGCGGTCGATAACGGCCTCGTCGATCAAAGCCAACTCTCCGGCTGCCTTGCGCGCCCTTTGGAATATATTGTCGAGATTCATGTCAATAGAGATATAAATAGTCGTAGTGTATAAGAGGCCGGGCGCCTTTCATTCCGGTGCTCCGGCGTGCGTGCTCGCTGTCGGTGGAGACTCGGCCCACTCCGATCTGTTCTCCGTCCGGCGCAAATATTTTAACGATATCGCCCTTTTCGAACTCTCCCTCGATACGCTCGACCCCCACGGGCAGAAGGCTCACCGCTTTGTTTCCGCACAGCGCTTCGACGGCGCGTGTACTCACATGTATTTCTCCCTTTGCGAATCCGTCGGAGTGCGCTATCCATTTCTTGACTCCCGAAACGGGGCGTGCGGCAGGTACGAAACGCGTGAAAGGCACACCGGAATCCTCGCGCCTCAGCACGATGTCGGTTAGTATCCCCTCGCGTTTGCCGTTGGCTATTATAACCTCTATCCCTTCGGCGGCGACCCGGCGTGCGATGCGGCTTTTGGTGAGCATCCCGCCGCGTCCGAACGACGAGTGGGAACTCTGAATGTACCGCGAAAGGTCTTCCCCTTCGGGAGCGATCTCCCGGATAAGTTCCGAGGCCGGGTCGGCTGGGTTTCCGGTGAATATGCCGTCTATGTTGCTCAGGATCACAAGTGCGTCCGCCGACATCATGGTGGAGACCATGCCGCCGAGTTCGTCGTTGTCGGTAAACATCAACTCGGTGACCGAAATGGTGTCGTTCTCGTTGACTATGGGCACGACTCCGGCGCCGAGCATCACCTCCATGCAGTTTTTCTGATTGAGGTAGTCGCGCCGGGTGGAAAGGCTCGTCTTGGTCGTGAGTATCTGTCCGCAGGCTATGCCGTGGTCGCGAAACAGGTTGTAGTAGCGGTCGATGAGCTTGATCTGCCCCACCGCCGAGAATAATTGCCGCTCGGAAACCGCGTCCAGCTTCTGGATATACTTTTTCTGCGTCGCGCAACTCGCCGCCGGCGCTCCCACTTCACCCCTGCCCGAGGCCACCGCCCCCGACGAAATCACTATGGTCTGCACCCCCCGGTGCCACAGGGTTGCGATCTGGTCGACGAGAGCCGAGATGCGCGTAACATCGAGCGTACCGTCGGCGCGTGTCAGCACGTTGCTGCCGATCTTTACGACCAGACGTTTCATCATTTGCTGTTCATGTAACTTTCGCGGATACCCACAATTATCGAATTGGAGAAGCCTTTCTCTTCCATTGCGTTGAGCCCGCGGATGGTGTATCCTCCCGGAGTTATGACGCGGTCTATCTCGACCTCGGGGTGCTGGCCGTTCTCCATCAGGAGTTTTATAGCCCCGTTCATCGTCTGAAGAATTATCGTGTGTGCGTCGTCAGCGGAAAAGCCCGCTTCGATGGCTCCGTTCATGGCCGCCCTCACATATCGCATGACATAAGCTATGCCGCACGATCCCACTGCCATGGCGGCGGGAAGAAGCCTTTCGGGAACCGTCATCGTGCGCCCCATTTCGCCGAATATCGCTTCGGCGAGTTTTATCTGCGCGTGATTGGCATTGCGCGAGGCAATGAAAGTCATACTTTCGCCTATTTGGATGGCGATGTTGGGCATGATACGGAAATGGACATGGTCGGACAAATACTTCTTTTTCTCCTCGTTCAGGTTTTCCATGAACATCCTGTCCATATCGTCGAAAGAGACCCCGGCTACGGCGGAAAAAAGTATCTGGTGTTTGAAATCGACAACCTTGCTCGCTTCGGCGATGATATCGGGTACGGCATGGGGCTTTACGCACAAGATGGTCATATCCGCACTCGTCATAGCCGAGCGGAAGTCGCTGGTCAGCACGAACGGCAGACCCGTCTTGCGCATCTTCTCAAGCGCTTGGGGATTAGGGTCGACACAAGTTATGTCTTCCGCACTGATAAATGTTCCGTTTGCAAGTCCGCAGGCGATAGCTCCTCCGAGATGGCCCACTCCGATGATCGTAGCTTTCATTTTCAATTAAAGTATTGTGCAAATATACTAAGAGTCCGTTTAAAATTTGTAACTTTGTGCGCGAAATATTTTGGGTCGACGACAATTCATGTAAAATATCATTTTTTTAATCCCACAAAAATTATGCAAATCGTATCAGTACATGCAAGGGAGATCCTCGATTCGAGGGGAAATCCCACCATCGAAGTGGAAGTTTCGACAGTTTCCGGAGCTTTTGGCCGTGCTGCGGTTCCCAGCGGAGCCTCCACCGGCGAGAACGAAGCCCTCGAACTTCGCGACGGCGACAAGAGCCGCTACCTCGGTAAAGGCGTTACCAAAGCCGTTGCCAACGTCAACGACGTGATAGCACCCGAGGTGATCGGCCTCAACGTCACCGATC
>QMCE01002207.1_pt1 | contig 10739 bp, 7 predicted proteins | sample 1821851 | NCBI WGS metagenome assembly QMCE01 (sample SAMN09453174, study PRJNA476694) | Termite gut metagenome, whole genome shotgun sequencing project. | isolation source: worker | host: Odontotermes sp. | place: South Africa:Pretoria | collected 2016-01-28
GTTTCCGAAAGAAGCCGCACGCTCTCATCGTCAAACGCGCCGTAAAGCGTCACGTCCGCGTAACGCTGGTCTGTAAAATATTGTTCCGCCGTTTCCTCGTACCGCAGACGGATGGTGAAGAGGGTGATGAAGAAGCAAGATCCCACCGTTAACAGCAGGATCAGCCCCAGCAACTGCGGGATATGCGAACGCGTTTTACGCAGAGCCAGCCGAACGGAGGGTTTCATCACCACGTCACCTCCGACGGCGCGAGCGGACTCTCGTTTTTCGTCACGCTCACGATTTCCCCGCTGCGGAGTGAGACGACTATGTCCGCGATTTTTGCGATTTCCTGATTGTGGGTTATCAGCAGGATGGAGGTGTGTTTTTCGCGGCGGATCCGCACCAGCGCTTCCAGCACCATCACGCCGGTATGGAAATCCAGCGCGCCGGTGGGTTCGTCGCACAGCAGCACTTTCGGTTTTTTCGCGATGGCTCTCGCGATCGACACCCGCTGCTGTTCGCCGCCGGAAAGCTCCGCCGGATAATGGTTCATTCGCCCGGACAAGCCGACCGTCTCCAACGCCTTTTCCGCCTCTTTTTTGGGCAGACCCGCGAGTTCGGTGGAAAATTCGGTGTTTTCCAGCGCGGTCAAGTCCGGCAGGAGGTTGTAGCTCTGAAACACAAAACCGATGTTTCCGCCGCGGAACGCCGTCATCTGCCGCTTTGAGAAGGCGGTGATGTCGGAGTCGTAAAAGCGGACGATACCGCTCGTCGGTTTGTCCATACATCCCAGCATATTCAGAAGCGTTGATTTGCCGGAGCCGCTCGCGCCCAGAATGGCGACGAATTTATATTCGGGAACGGAGAGGTTAACCCCGTTGAGCGCCGTCACCATCGCGCCGCCTTCCCCGTATGTTTTCACCAAGTTTTCGACCGTGTATAAGTTCATGCCGCACCTCCGAAAATATAGAGTACAAGACCGTCGACCATCCGCTCGAAGGTTTCCTGCACGTCCTCCTTCAGCATCATGCCGCTGCTCTTTACCAAATACAACGCATGAAAATAGTTATGCACGACGCCCGGCTTCACCGTCTCTGTGTTTATCCCGGCAAGGGTCATTAAGCGGCGGTAACCTTCTTTCTCCAATTGTCGGAACGACCGCCCTTCAAACTCCGACACGGCGTCAGAGTAGCCGTCAATGATATCGAGATCGGAATTTCTGAGAAAAACCATCTCCGGCAGCGCAAACAGCCGGATTAAAAAATCACGTATGCCCGTCCGCAAGTCGGGGGTTTCTATAATCAAGCGCTCGGCTTGTGCGAAAAATTGCTGATGTATATGCCAGACCAACGCGTGCAAGTAAGCCTCCTTTGACGCGTAGTGCTGATAAAACGTCCCTTTGGCGAACCCGGCCGCGTCCGCTATGTCGTCTACGCTGATTTTTTTGATGCCACGCTCAAATACGATGTCACGCCCTTTTTCCAGCAATCTCCGGCACTGTGCGTATTTTTCTCTTTCGGTAAGCGCTCTTGGCATCTGGGTTCCTCCTTATATAATGACCAATATGACTGGAATGATAATAATGGTCATTATAGCGTATTTCCTCAATAATGTCAAGAGGGGAGAAGAAATTGATTGCCAAGGAAAAACAGATAGGGAGACACCCTTAATATGGAACCTGTAAGCTGCTTACTGGTTTAAAAAAAAAGGAGTAATTAACATACGGGTTTCGACAAAAAATTCTAAAATCCTGTATTATAATGACAGAGCATGATAAACAACCCATATTTTTGACGAAAGGGAAATATGCCATGCTCGGAGAAAGATTACAGGAAATCAGGAAGGAAAGAAATCTTACGCAGAAACAATTGGCCAATAAACTGGAAATTTCCATACATACGGTTGCCTCCTATGAACGAGGGAAAAGCTCCCCAGATGATGGAATCATGGTTCAAATAGCGAAAATACTCGATATATCCATTGACTACTTATTGGGGTTAACAAATTATGGGTGCAGCTATCAGAAACCGCAAATCATTAAGATACCTCCGGATACGAGCAAGGAGACCGTTAAGGAAATTCAAAAATACGCAGATTATTGTATTAGAGCCGATTATGATAAAAGAAAGCAAAGTCTTCGGCAGAAAAGAGGTGGTTCAAGCAATACGGCAGAAAGGGGTGACTAAAATTCTTCGCGCCACTTACCATTATCTCGGCAATCCCCCAAAATTGAAAGGAGACTGACCATGAGAAAATTTAAGACCTTTTCACTCGTTCTCGCGGTATGCTTATTGCTGAGCATGTTCACGTTCCTCCCGGCTTCCGCGGCGGTAGAAGATGAATGGCAGGACGGCGCGATTCTTTATCCGGCGCAGGAGCAGCTTATCCCGGCAGGACCGATTTGGGTAAAATGGAACGCATTACCGAACGCCGTGCGATATATCGTCTATTTAGACGATAACCCCGGCGAAGCGGTAACCCCCGGCAACGGCGGTACTCTCGAATATGAATTATACACAACCGATGTCGATACGCATTATGTATGGATTGAAGCGCAAATGGCAAGCGGGCAGAGCATCGTGACCAAGCCCCGTACATTTTATGTCACCAAAAAGGGTATTGGTTACTTCGGTGACCTTTCCAATATGCAGAACATGAACCTGAGCTGGTATTACACATGGAATCCCAATCCTTCCAACGACGCCGCGGTCAGCGGACTTGATTTTGTACCCATGTTCTGGAATGGCTCCGCGAACGCGGGGCAAGTCGCGAATTATAAAAGCGTTCTCGGCAGCAACGAACCGGATCATACAGGACAAGCCAACACCCCCGCCACAACAGTGGCGAGAAGCTGGTGGCCGAGTTTCGTAAATTCCGGTCTGAGAATCGGCTCCCCCGCAGCCGCGTGGGAATACGGCAACGAGCCGGGCCAATGGCTGTACGACTTCATGGAACTGATCAAACAGCCCGACGGTTCGTATCCGGTCGATTTCATCGCGATTCATGACTATCCCGGCTGGCCCGGCAACACCGACGTCGGCGCCGACCAGATTGAAGGATTCAGAGACAAGATCGAAGACCTTTGGAACCGCTATCACAAACCCATATGGATCACCGAGTTCGCGGTGGCCAACTGGCCGAGCAACCAAGATGACGTGCAATCTTGGGGCTATACCAAACAACATGTTTACGACTACATGGACAAGGTACTCGCCTATTTGGACGAAACACCGTATGTTGAACGCTACGCATGGTTCTCGTTCGGCGATTCAGACGGAAATCCGAACGGTGAGAGCGCGGGCAGCCATGCAGCCCTGACACAACGCGCTACCGGTCAGCTTACCGCTCTCGGCGAGCTTTACCGCGACAGTGGCAACCCCGCAAGAACCCCCATTTCCAATTCTGCTCTTCCTCCCGCGTACGGCCAGGCGGCAAAGAGCGTCATTGACGTGAAAGCCGGAGTGGGCGGTTTCGTTACCGGCGGCGGCGCGTATGATCTCAATTCGACCGTCGTCCTTACAGCTACGGCGAACGTGCACTATCTGTTCGACGGTTGGTACGAGAACAACGCTCTGATCAGCGCCAACGCTGTCCTGTCCTTTACGGCGGCGGCGTTCAGAACGATTGAGGCGAGGTTTGTCATAGATCCATCCAATCCGCCCCCGCTTCCCACGATTCGTATCTATGACCCGGGGAATGTGTTCGGAGACGGCGCGTTTATTTATTCCGGCGTTTGGATCGACCAATGGTATGAGATGTGCGGGCCATGGCCCGGAATTCCGCTGCAAAGAGACGGCGACTGGTTGGAATTCGATATCGACCTCAACACAATCAATACGTTTATCATCAACAACGGTGACTCCGATCCTCTGACGCAGATTAAATACGTATGGGCTGAGGATTTGCACAACAATACCGACCTTTACTTCTACGTCGATCCGGACGCGCTCGCGTATAACGGCGATAATGGAAGTAAGGATCATTATCTCACCCAATGCAAGACCTATTGTGACGCAATCGAAGGCAGAGGCATTACTCCCGGCGATGCCGTCCTCAACATTTACGATCCCACGAACCAGTTAGGCGACACGGTCTATTGGTACGGGCTCGACACAAACTGGTGGGAATGGCCCGCGGGATCGTTCCCGGGCGCAGCATTGCAAAAAGACGCGGACGGTTGGGTTTCTCTTCAGTATGACCTGAACGTTCTCAACATGATCATCTTCAACAACGGTACCGAAGACGTCAAATACTTGTGGTCGCGCGACCGGCATGTGTTTAACGAGTACTGGCTGGTCGTAGACCCCAACATGCCCGTGCATTACGCCCAAAACGGTACCATTGAGCGCTTCCTTGTTCCGTATACCAGCAAAGCAGACGCGCTAATCGGCGGCGGCGAAGAACCGTTGCCCGGAAGAGGCGGCCCGTATGTCCCGCCTGCGCCCATCGAACCCGGCGTGCACAGTATCAATATCAACGCGGCGTTCGACAACGATGGGGGAGCGAATGCTGTTTCCACAGTCACAAGCATTACCATCAACGGCACGTCTATTTCCACCGCGCCCGCGGGTGTGGCTTCTCCGGCCGGTTCCACTTACTACTTCAACCTTGTCGATAACGGAACGGCGCAGGCAGCCGGAGACAACGGCGCAGACCCGGACAGCGCTCAGCTTGCCGCGATTCCCATAGTCGATACGCTTACACTGGAAATCACGGGCAACCCGGCGGCGCTCGCTGCCGGAGGCGTACTTGCCGGAATGTCTTCCGCGGACGCATACAACACCATTATGAACAGTTGGGGCGGAAAACCGTGGTATGGCATTTACATCTTCGACACGTTCTACTCTCCCGATATCACAAAGTTTGTGGTGGATGGCGAGACGCTGACGATCACCTTTATAATTCCGATTGAAATCGGCTGCGGTCCTGTTGATCCTCCCGATCCTCCCGAAATAGAAAACGTCGCCTTGAACAAACCCGTTACGGTTGACGTAGCTGCCATCGGTAATGTGAGTTCCGGCAACGACGGCAATCTCGCAACCAGGTTTGAATCCGAGCATGGCGTCGATTTCGGTATGACATACGTCATTGACCTCGGCGCGGCGCATTCGGTCAGCGAAGTAAGAATCGCTTGGGAAGCCGGCGTAACAGCCGCGACGAACTACATCATCGAGGCGGCGGAATCCGAGAACGGGCCGTGGACAACTGTTTACAGCCATAACGACATCGAGCCCGTTTTAGAAATTACCGAAAGTTTTGACGAAATCACGGCGCGTTATATCAAACTGACGGCGTATGAAAAACCCGGCCCTTGGGGTTACTCCTTCTGGGAATTCGAGGTTTACGGTTATCCGTTGGAACCCGTTCCGCCCATTCGCACAAATGTCGCGTTTGGGAAAACCGCCGTTACAAGCGATCCCGGTAACGGCGCGGAATCCTTCGGACTGGACGGCGACCTAGGAACACGTTTTGAATCCGCGCAAGACGCAGGGAATTTCGAACTGACTTATACGATTGACCTTGGCGCGGTTTATTCCGTAGACGAAGTGAGAATCCTTTGGGAAGCTCTTACAACGGCGGCGTCCGTATTCATAATTGAGACCGCCGAATCCGAAAACGGCCCTTGGACAGAAGTCTACGCAAAGACAGACGGTGACCCCGATATGGAAACAATCGAGACCTTTGACGCCGTAGACGCCCGTTACGTAAAACTCACGGCATACGAAAAGACCGGCCCGTGGGGATACTCGTTCTGGGAATTTGAAGTTTACGGAACCTAAGCAGCTTGTCCTTTCCTTTTAAACCGCCCCCGCCGGATTTATTCCGGCGGGGGCGGCGATTGCAGATTAGTGTTTTGGCGCGGGCAATCGGGCTTGTTTACCTTCCGGCAATCCGTTCTCTTCGTTATACTGCATTAATAGATCTTCCAGCATGCTCGCCTGTGAACTCATCTCTTCCGAAGCGGCGGCGCTTTCTTCGGCGGTCGCGCTGTTCTGCTGCACCACTTGCGCCACTTGGTCAATCCCCTTGTTGATCTGTGCGATTCCAAGACTCTGCTCTTCGGAAGATTTTGCGATCTCGGTGACGATTCGGCTGCTCTCGTTGATACCCGATACAATTTCGGTCAGGCTGGACGCGGTCTCGTCGGCAATCCGGGCGCCAAGTTCCGCTTTTTCAACCGAGTTTGCGATCAGCGCGCCGGTGTCTTGAGCCGCCACCGAGCTCTTGGTTGCGAGATTGCGAACCTCCTCAGCAACGACGGCGAAACCTTTGCCGTGTTGTCCGGCGCGCGCTGCTTCAACTGAGGCGTTGAGGGCTAAGATGTTGGTTTGGAATGCGATATCTTCAATAGTTTTAATGACCTTGCTGATATTCTGGCTCGCCGTGTTAATTTCGCGCACCGCTCCGGTCAGTTCATCCATCTGGGCACTGCCTTTCTCGGCGTTATGCTTAATCGTGTTGGCCAGCGTCGCGGCTTTACCGGCCATTGCGGCGTTCGCCTTGGTTTTGTCCGCGATCTCGGCAATTGAGCTTGATAGCTGCTCCACAGAGGCAGCTTGCTGTGTGGAACCCTGAGCCAGCGTTTGCGCGCCGTCGGAGATTTGACCGGAACCCGTGATGAAAGATCGGCTTACTTGCTCAATATTTTCCACAAGCGCGGCTCCGGCTCTTTGCGTTTTAACCATGGCGGTTATATCCTGCACGACTTCAATATGCCCGATTTTTTTCCCCTTTAAGTCGGTCAGATACGCTATGTCAACCTTGAAATTCGAATCCATCTGATCAAACGTGGTTGAATTCTGGCCGCGTTTCAAACAGTTGACGCCGCAGTTCTCTGTGCCGCATATAGCAGCGCCCCATTTGCTGCAAGGTTTTCCGAGCATTTCGGCGCGTTTTACGCCCAGCATTCCTTCAACAGGTCTGTTGAAGAATGTCCAATTGCAGTCATTATCCGTAACAGAAAGAGGGAAGGGGATATTGTCAAGAACATCCTCATACCAGTGCAGCTTGCGGACGATCCAGCGGGTAAGGATGAAAGCTACTGCAAAACACAATACCATCGCAACCGCAATTAAAGCAACAATAAGAAAATTTAGGCTGGAGGCCCTTTGATCCACTTCCAGCGACAGCTCTTCGGATAAAACGCCATACCGTTCTCCTACTTGAGTCAGCAGCGATGTTACTTTTCCTACCTCAGGCAGGATACCGTCCAGCAGAAGCGTTTGCGCTTCCTCCAGCGATCCCTCATCCATAAGCGACATGACTGTTGCCGCTTCGGTATGTATAAACCGATGGGGGTCATCTATTTGCGCAAGGAGTGAAAGAACCTCGGTATCGGTAATGCTTTTCGCTTCATGGCTGATAGCCCATGTACCGAAGGCGCAGGCTGTCGGGTCAAGGGAACCGGTAAACGCCTCCGAGCTTCCTTTCAAAACCGCTTCCGTTAACCCATTGCGCCAAACGTAGTGCGCGTTTAACACATTGACTATGTTTTCGCTGGTGGTTTGCATGGATTCAAGATTATCGGTCATATCTGTCAACGTTTGGATAGATATCATCCCTGTTACTCCCAGCGACAATCCTATCATTGCTATTAAGGTGATTCCCAAAATGATTTTTGTTCGGATGCTCATAGCCGCAGCGTCTCCTTATTTTTCTGTATAGTTGTATCAAGGCTGCTTTTGTTTTCAGGTACGTACGAACCTCTATGGCACGATTGCTTGTAATATAGCATACTTTGCGATATATTACAACAATTTTTTATAAGGGAGCAGGGGAGCGGCCAATTAATGTACCTTAGCCCGTGATCGCTTTCGCGATCATCTGAGCCAAGCGCGCTATCTCCCCTTTACCCTCGACCATCACGCGTACAAGCGCTTCGGTGCCTGACGGACGCACTAAAATACGCCCGTCCGCGCCCAAGATTTCTTCCGCTTCCGCTATGGCTTCTAAGACAGTGGGATTCTCCGCTAACGTCGCCTTGTCTTCCCAACGAACCGGGATATTGAGCAGGATTTGCGGGTATTTAGGAATTTCGCCGGTCAATTCGGCAAGGCTTTTTTTTGTATTCGCCATCACTGAAAGCAGTTTCAACGCGGTCAATTGACCGTCGCCTGTCGTGGAGTGCCGCAGAAAAATTACATGTCCCGACTGTTCGCCGCCCAATAAGTGTTCGCCCTTTTGCATCTCTTCGAGAACATAACGGTCGCCGACCTGCGCACAGACCAGTTTAATTTTGTGTTCCCGAGCCCAAACGTGCAACCCGAAATTACTCATCACGGTTGCGACTATGCTGCTCAATCCTTCATGCAGCGCGCAAACTGCCATAATGCGGTCACCGTCTGCTAAATTTCCGGACGCGTCAACGCAAAGGCAGCGGTCGGCGTCGCCGTCGAAAGCAAACCCAATGTCGCAGCGCCGCTCAACAACAAGTTTTCGTAATGCTTCCATATGGGTGGAACCGCAGCGGTCGTTGATATTCACGCCGTCCGGCACATTATTGATTACGATCAGCTCCATCGGATCAAAACGGCGGAACAGCGCTTCCGCCGTTACCGAAGCCGCTCCGTTGGCGCAGTCCAGCGCGATGCGCAGACCCGACAAATCCAGCGGAACATTAGAAGCTAAATAATCTGTATATTCTTCCGAGGCTTGCTCAAACGGCCGTATGCGCCCGATTCCATCGCCGGTTTTAAGCGGCAGACCGTTTTCAACCAGTGCTTCAATCCGATCCTCTAACGCGTCGGATAGTTTATAACCGTCTTTGTTAAAAATCTTTATACCGTTGTATTCAAACGGATTGTGCGACGCGGAGATGACGACCCCCGCGTCGGCGTGACAATTGGTCAAATATGCCACAGCCGGTGTCGGAACGACACCGGCCAGCAGAACATCTGCTCCTGCCGAAGCAATACCGGCGGCCAGCGCCGCCTCCAGCATATCGCCGGAGATACGCGTGTCTTTTCCTATAATAATCAACGGTTTATGATGTTCCGTTAATACCGCTGCTGCTGCCTGACCCAGCAAAAACGCCAGTTTGGCGTCCAATTTCTCATTCGCGATGTCGCGCACCCCGTCCGTACCGAATAACCGCCCCAAGCGCATCCCTCCGTTAAATAGAATATACCACAATCATATGCGGGAACTAATTGTGTCACTCAAAAAACTCCCCGCTCCGGCACGTTCGCTATCGGCGAACAAGGCGTTTGCATCTCAATTGTCAATTGTCCATTGTCAATTGGCTTCACGCCTAAATGTTTATACGCCTTGTCAGTGACACAGCGACCGCGTGGGGTACGAGCCAAAAAGCCCAATTGCATCAGATACGGTTCATATACGTCCTCGATCGTGACCGATTCCTCACCGATATTGGCTGCCAATGTCTCCAAGCCAACCGGGCCGCCTCCGAAGTTATAGACAATGGCTTCCAGCATCCGCCGGTCTACCGCGTCGAGGCCGATACCGTCGATATCCAAACGCTTCAGCGCCTCATCGGCGACTTCGCGCGTAATCACGCCGTCCGCGCGTACTTGCGCGTAATCCCGCACTCGTTTTAAGATACGGTTCGCGATACGCGGCGTTCCGCGCGAACGCGCTGCAATTTCTTTCGCTCCGTCCGGCAGAATCTCTACCTTCAAAATAGCGGCGCTGCGGGTGACGATTCTCGCAAGTTCTTCCGTGGTGTATAGGTCAAGCCTTGTCACCATACCGAAACGGTCGCGCAGCGGCGCGGTAATCTGTCCCGCCCGCGTCGTCGCACCGATCAAGGTGAATCTTCGCAAATCCACGCGGATCGAACGCGCCGCCGGACCTTTGCCGAGAATGATATCGAGCGCGCAATCCTCCATCGCGGGATAGAGAACCTCCTCTACCGAACGGTTGAGGCGGTGTATCTCATCGACGAAGAGAATGTCCATATCGTCGAGGTTTGTCAAGAGCGCCGCGAGGTCGCCCGCTTTTTCAATAGCCGGGCCCGAAGTGATGCGGATATTGACACCCATTTCGTTCGCGATAACGCCGGCGAGGGTCGTCTTGCCCAGTCCGGGCGGCCCATACAGAAGTACATGATCCAGCGGTTCCCGCCGTTTTTTCGCCGCTTCTATGAAGATGTTCAAGTTATCCTTGAGCTTCTCCTGCCCTATATACTCCGTGAGAACGCGCGGACGCAGACTGCCCTCGTTATCGTCCGCCGAGGTCAGTGTCCGCGCCAGCAGGCGCTCTTCCTGTTCTTCTTGAATTTCTTCGCGGTCGTCAAAATCTATCGGCATGAACGCAAGCCTCCGGCAGCCTTAGAAATTATGTAGTGTCTGTGCGTCTACACTGCCATGTGGTTTAATTATGAGACATAGCGGATATTTTGTCAACTAGATTGTACGGCGTCCGAGTTTATGACCTTAGTGTAAAATAATCGTGGGCAAAGAAGAGGAAGGGGTTTCCCCCTTCCCTGCAAACAAGAAATCAGTTACAATGGGTTTGAAGAACACATGAACTGATGAGGAGGATGCAAGATGAGCGTATAAGAAAAAGCTGTAGATTTCAAGAGGTTTGAGCAAGAAGGTATGTGTCAAGTTAATGTAGGAGGAATACAGAGCCGAATTTGTCAAAGGAAACCGTTTCCGCCGCAAGCAAAACCGCGAGTGGCAGAAATACGGGAGGGAAATACAGCGGCATAAAAAGGGAAACAACGCCGTCTGGGATACCCTGTCCGATGACGAGAAAAAGAGACGCGCCGGGGTATTGCGCCAGATGAAGGAGAA
>QMCE01002209.1_pt1 | contig 10739 bp, 4 predicted proteins | sample 1821851 | NCBI WGS metagenome assembly QMCE01 (sample SAMN09453174, study PRJNA476694) | Termite gut metagenome, whole genome shotgun sequencing project. | isolation source: worker | host: Odontotermes sp. | place: South Africa:Pretoria | collected 2016-01-28
GATTATCAAGTTTTTCGGAGGTGGCGGCATGGCGAACGGACACGGAGGGAAGCGGCCCGGCGCGGCCCATCATGGGGTGGTTGTGAGAGTTCATGGCGTCCCCCGTCGCGTATTCCCATCTTTCCCACAGGGTGGTGGCGCCTTTCGACAGCATGAAACCCCAACCGGGATATGTGGTTTGAGTCGCAATCTTGTAGGCTACCTCCGGATGTCCCTGTTCGGTGAGTACCTCCAACAGATATTTGGTGCAGAGGTTGCCGGTCGTCAGGTGGTAATCGTGTGCGACGACATCTTCCACAAGATTGGCGAGCGTACGCGGCGCCCGGTTTTCGTCGGCAAGCCCCATGTACAGGGCAAAGGAGTTGCACGCCTGATTGTTCGAGCCGTAACCTCCCGCCTGTTCGTCCCAGTATTCGCGATTGAAGGCGGCGTATATCTCACCGGCGAGTTTCCTGTAGCGCTCTGCGTCGGCATCCCTGTCCACCACTTTCGCCATTTCGGACAGGATGCGTGCGCAATAGTACAGATACCCGGTGGAGATCAATCTGCCGGGAGTGTCCCTCGAAACTCCCGAGCCGTCGGGGCTCATCAGATAATCTTTCGGAGGGCACCAGTCGCCATAATAGCTGTAATCGACGATGCCGTTCTCCGTTCGCGAATAGAGATAGTCCACCCACGCTTTCATACCGTCGAAATGGTCGGCGATCATCTGTCGGTTGCCGTAAAATTCATAACATTTAAGCGGCAGGAGCAGATAGCTGGCCGATACCGGGTCGGCAGGCCGCATTCCGAAGAGGAAAGGAGCTACACAGGTGATGGTGCCGTACTTGTCCTGAGTATCCCGTATGTCGTTCATGAATTTCGGATAGAAACGCGACATGTCGAAGTTGTACATGGCGTGCTCTATCCTCACGGTCAGATCGTTTAGCCAACCCATACGTTCGTCCCTCTGAGGGCAGTCGGTGGGTACGCCGTGGAGATTGCTCGCCTCGGTATTGACCACCATCCGGTGTATGTCGTTCAAAAGAGGATTGCTGCAATTGAACGTGCCGGACACGTCCACTGCCGAACGCACCACCTTGACGAGTATGTCGCCTTCCTGCGGGGGTGTGGGCAATCCTTCCACCTGCACATAGCGGAAACCGTGGTAAGTGAAGGAGGGCTCCCATGTTTCGACTCCCTTCCCGCTCATAATATAAGTGTCCTCGACCTTGGCGTTTCTGAGATTCTCCTGATTGACCAGGCCGTTGTCGTAGAGTGTTTCAGCAAAACGCAACGAGACTTTTGTCCCGGCATCCCCTTGTACTTTCAGGGAGGCCCAGCCAGCCAGATTCCTGCCGGCGTCGAACACATACACTCCGGGAGCGGGTTCGTTCATAGATACGGGTGTGATGGTCTCCACGATCTTTATCGGGTCTATCTTTTGCGCTTCCATTGCGCCCGCGGGATCGCCCGTGTTGTGAGCCCAAGCCCACTCTTTGTTCATCAGCCCCGGCGGCACACCCGGTTTATGTATATCTGGAACATCCCTTCGGGCATCATAATGCTCGCCGTCGAAGACCGTGGCATAGACCACCGGCCCGGCGGTCACCGAGCGCAGTCTGTCAGACGTCAATATCTCGCGGCTGCCGTCCCGGTAATCCACCTCTATCTGTATCCTCAAACGCGGGGTTCCCAGCCAGCCGGGCGCCACCGGAACCACGATGCTGTTGGCTCCTCCGATGAGATGTTCGCCAACATCGTAGGTCACATAGTAGGCCCGCTTGCTGTATGTGCTCTGCGCCGGATCGAGCACATGGTCGCCCACCTTTTGGCCGTTTATATACAATTCATAATAACCGAGCCCCGCAATATAGGCCCTCGCCCGTTCGATGGGCTGCCCGGGAGTGAACGTACCTTTGAAATAGAGGGTCCTGCCTGGCATTCCGGGAACATAACCTATCCACCCCGACATCCAATCGTCCTGACTCAACAGACCCATTTCAAAAAAGGCCGGTTCCGACCAACTCTCCCTCCCACGGTTGTCCGTGACCTGCACTTTCCACCAGTATCGTCTGCGGCTCTCCAACTCCCGGCCGTCGTAACGGAGCCCGGCGGATTGGGAGGATTCGACCATTCCCGTGTCCCACACATCGCCGCTGTTATTATTAATAAGGTCGGGGGATGTCGCGACGATGATCCTGTACGCGGCTTGCCTTACGGTGCGCACACCGGAAGATAAACGCCAGCTTAATTGCGGAGCCACGTCGATCCCTATCGGATCCGTTGCATATTCGCTTTTTAATCCGTCCACTTTGAAATCGTCGGCCCTGCCTTTGCCTGTGGCGCCGGGGAGTTCGAGACAGATCGACATCAGGAATAGGACGGAGGCCATTTGCAGCATACGATAGAGTTTCATTTAAGGTAGTTTTTGTAGTTAATAGGATTCTGAATTCTTATACAGGCAAATGTATGGACAATTGAAAAACGGAGCGGTGAAAATCTCTTCACTTTTTTGTAGTTTTGGACAAAATAGCATTGCGCGCTTGTATTTTCAGGTCGAAATATGCAATAAACGACCAAACTACGTGTTATATTTGGACGTCTGTTCCGATTTGCATAACTTGGCTGTTAATAAACCAAAATTGTACCATGTGTAAATTCAGCTGTCAATTATTGATACTCGCAATCCTCTGTTCGTGTATGCACCCCGGCCCGAACTCCGGGCGGAATAATTTGACGTCCCGGAGGAGCTCTTCGCACATATCCTTCCTGAATGTCAACTCGTTCTGCGAGGATTCGCTGGGTTATATGTGGATAGCGACCCTGGGCGGGCTCAACCGTTACAACGGCTATGAATTCATGCAGTATATGCACGACGTGGCCGACTCCACCTCTCTGAACGACGATTTTGTGTTTTCACTGCTGTGCGACTCCTCGAACCGGTTGTGGGTGGGGACGACGGTGGGGGTGAACCGTTACGATTTCGCAACCAACAGTTTCGAGCGTTACTCCGGAATAACGGCCCCCGTCTACTCTTTTTACGAAGACAGCGGCGGGCGCATCAGGGTCGCCTCGACCGCCGGCACGGGTTGGGTCGACACCGCAAACCGGAGGGTCGAGCTCGATGGGCCGCAGCGGAACGTCAACCTCTACTGGGAGGACTCTTCGCGGCGGCTGTGGGTGGGAATGAGCGAGGACGAGGGACTTGCGGTCCGCAAGGACGGCGACCAGTGGGAGTACTATTCGCTGCCCGGAAACCGGTGGGTGACCGACAGGTACGGCGATCCCCAGGGTATGTGGTGGCTTGGTACTAATGCCGGACTCGTTATGTTCGACCCTGTTTCGCGAACATTCAAAGATCCTCCGCCAGCCTTTCGCGACAACGACAGACTGGGTAAAACCCGAATAAGTTTCATCCGTGAGATAGAGCCGTTAAAACTGTTGATAGGCACCACAACCCAGGGAATGTTCCTGTACGACATCCTGTCGCAGACCATGCAGCACAACGAACCCCGCCAATTGAATCCCCTCTACTCATCGCAGCTCCTGTCGTGCTATATAGACAAGAAGAAAAACGTCTGGGTCGGCTCCTACGACAAGGGGTTCGCCGTCGGGAACCGATACCTCGACTATTTCAATTCCGATCATACCCTGAGCGATCTGTTCAAGAACAAATTCATTACCCGCGTGGTGGCGGACAGGTACGACAACCTGTGGATCAGCACCAGGTACGACGGCCTGTATTGCTATACTTCGACCGGGAAACTCACCACATACAACGTGCGCAATTCGGCGCTGTTCCCCGCCGGCAACGATTTTCTCGAATCACTCTTCATCGACTCGCATGACCGTATATGGATAGGTTTCGACAACTGGCTGGTCGTGGGTGACATATCGGCCGACGGACATATAAGGTCGTGGAAAAGAGCCGATCTCAAACACGTCCGCGTGGTCAAGGAGGATCATCACGGCAATATCTGGCTCGGTACATGGACAGAACTGTTAAGGATCGAGCGCGGACAACCGCTCGACGCCATGAAAAAGATATATCCGACCGAGGGCGTTGCCAACATTCCCGATATATGTGTTCTACGATCCGGCGACCTTCTGTTTTCGTCGTACGGAGAAGGGGTTTTCCGGATAGGGGAGGATGGAGCCGCTCCTGAATTGCAGCATCCGGCCGTCGAGGCAAAGCCTGTGACCGACAGGTGCATCACAATGTTCGAAGATTCGGAACAACGGCTGTGGATGGGCAGTTACGGGAACGGTGCGCTGTGTCTGTCGGAAGGGAAGTACACCGTATTCAACTGGAAAGACGGGTTGCCCGGCAACAATGTCCTCTGCTTTCAGGAGGATATAAACGGGTGTATGTGGATGAGTACCTCCTACGGTATATCGAAATTGAAGTTTTCCGCCGCCGGCACCGTCTTTACCAACTATTTCAGCAGCGACGGCACCCTGGGCGACCAGTACCACGAAAAGGCGGGATGCAGGCACTCCGACGGCCGTATATTTTTTGCGGGCAACCACGGATTGACTTTTTTCAACCCCGACAACATTCTGCCCAACCGTACCCCGCCCGTGGTGCGTCTGGAAGATTTGAAGGTATCGAACCAGAGCGTCCAACCCTCACCCGATGGCCCGGTATTGACCAAAAGCATCGCCCTGACCGACAAAATAACGCTCGACCACACCCAAACGAACATCTCTCTGGATTATGTGGGATTCGACTTCATAGCACCAGGCAAGTTGACCTATAAATACCGGATGGAGGGTATCGACCCGGAATGGAACGATGTAGGGAGTTTCCGTCGCGCCTCCTATTCCAACCTGCGCCCCGGTCGGTACACATTCAGGGTCAGCGCCGTCAACGGCGACGGGGTCGCAAGCGTCCGGCCGGCCTCTTTGCAGATAGTCGTCAAGCCTGCCCCATGGTTTTCCTGGCCGGCATGGCTGTTGTATTCACTGTTGTTGGTCACGGTCGTCGTCACGCTGGTCAGATTCTGGTTCAAGACCAAGATGAACGCCCAATTGCTGGAGTTCGAACACAACGAACGGGAACGGGAGAAGGAGATCTCCGAAATGAAGATCAACTTCTTCACCAATATTTCCCACGAACTGCGCACCCCACTCACCCTGATATCCGCCCCGCTGGAACAGTTGATGTCGCTCCGTTCATCCGACAGCACCGGCATCCGGCTGTTGCATACCATCTCGCGCAATGTGCAAAGTATGCTGCGGCTGATCGATCAACTGCTCGATTTCGGAAAGATAGAGAACGGAGTCCTCTATTTGAGGGTGGACAGGGTAGAATTAATGGAGCAGATACGGTGCATTCAGGACGGTTTTACCTATACCGCCGAAAGGAAGCACATCCGTTTGGCGTTCAAACCCCATACACCCCGAATGGAACTTTGGATCGATACCGACAAGTTGGAAAAGATCCTGCACAATCTGCTCTCCAACGCGCTGAAATACACTCCTAAAAACGGTTCGGTAACGATAGCGACGAGCGAGGTGAGCGCTGCCGAAGCGATCGGAAAATATCCGAAACTCGACCCCGGGCGGGAAATGCCGTTCGTCGAGATCACGGTTACGGACTCCGGCCCCGGCATTCCCGCCGAAAAACTCGATGAACTGTTCGTGCGCTATCGCCAGATCAACGGCTCTTCGGGGTTCAGGCCGGACTATGGCGGCAGCGGAATAGGCCTGCACTATACCAAACGTCTGGTTGAAAAACATAACGGACAGATCGTTGCCGGGATAAGGCCCGAAGGCGGTATGGCGTTTTCGTTCATCCTCCCGACGGAAGATATTTACTCCGAGATCGAAAAGACGCACGGTGAGACCGGCGTACTTTCGGGCGGTATGGAAACCGGGCAACCGAAACAGCCCGAGCCCGCCGGACAAAAGCACCCTTATACCGTCCTGATCGCCGAAGACAACATAGAGTTGATGGATTTTATAAGGACTATTTTGAGCGATCATTACCGGCTGATCGAGGCGTTGGACGGGGACAAGGCGTGGGATCTGGCTCAAAAAGAGTCTCCAGACCTGATACTCAGCGATGTGATAATGCCCGGAATGTCGGGCTATCAACTATGCTCGCAGGTGAAACAAAATCCCGCACTCAGTCACATTCCCGTGGTGCTGCTCACGGCAAAAACGGCAATTTTCGATCAGGTGGAAGGTCTCGAACAGGGCGCCGACGCCTACATCTGCAAACCTTTCAATGTCGACTATCTGCTCCTGACCATTAAAAACCTGTTTATGAGCAGGGACCGTCTGCGTCAATTTTTTTCCACGCCGCAGACCGACGGAAATATCTCCATTCCGGTATCGCTGAACCCGCACGATAAAAAATTCATGGACAAACTTACCGGCCTGCTTGAACAGCAACTTTCGAACCCCAACCTCAATATCGACTATATAGCCAGGGATCTGGGATTCAGCCGGACGGGACTCTACCGGAAAATAAAGGGGCTGACAGATATGTCTCCCATAGATTTTATGACGAGTTACAGGCTCAGGCAGGCAGCAGAGATGATTATCGATAATGAACGGCAACTTTCCGACATCGCGGAGCAAACGGGTTTCAGTTCATATTCATATTTTTCCAAATCGTTCAAGAAACATTTCGGAGTAACTCCCAAGGAGTACAATATGACTCACATCCCGGACTCTCCCTGCCCATAGTTTAACTTTCGAGAGTGGCTATTATTGTCTCCAACTCTTTACAAGGGTTCTCCACCGCCAGACGGAGATTTTTTCGGCCTGACGGGAATTCTCGATCTTTGAGAAATAGCCGTGCAGGCGTTCCGGCAGTAGTCGTTCCTGCCGCAATCCACTCTAATAAAATTTTACCGTCAGAAAAGATTCAGGGTCTTGCTGCGAACGAGCATACAGGCACCTGTGACACCGGCCATCTCGCCCAACCGTGAAAGACGCACGTCGGTCTCACGGCTCACCAGCGTGAGCGAGTATTTGTTTATCGCACTCTTGATAGGCAACATCAGATAATCGCCTGTGGCCGCAAGGGTGCCTCCGATAACAATCAATTCGGGATTGAACATATTGATTAGTCCCGAAACCGCTTTGCCAAGGTCGGAGCCTATCTGCTCCATGACCTCGATGGCGAGGACGTCTTCGTTGTTGACGGCATCAATGATGTCTTCGAGCGAGATGGGTATATTCTCGGAAAATTTTCCCGATAGTGCCGAGACGCGCCCCTCTTTCAACTTCTCCATAAAAAGACGATGCACGGCACTGCCCGAAGCTCCTGTCTCCAGACATCCCCGTTTACCGCAGCGACATATCACTTCGTTGTTGAAAAATGGGAAGTGGCCAAACTCACCCGAGAAACCCGATTTGCCGTAGAAAAGTTTTCCGTCGAGGATCATGCCCATCCCCAGGCCCCAACTGGCATTAATAAAGAGCATATTAGGGGATCCTTGTCCTCCCCCACACATATACTCTCCGTAAGTCATCGCCCGCGAGTCGTTGTCGATAAAGACACTGCACCCGAGCTGCTCCTCCAAAAGCACGGTAAGGGGCTGCTCTCCGAGAAAATAGTAGCTGTAACTGTACCCCGCTTCGGAGTTGACCCGTCCCGACAGGTTTATCCCGACGGCTAATATTTTTTCGGTGGTAATACCCAACTTGCCTATAACCGAATTGACTATCCGGCAAAATTCCTCCAATGAATCGTCGCTGTTCTTCAGTGTGAACGGAACCGTTTGAAGATTGATCATCTGGCCCTTGAAGTCTATCGTTCCCACATCCATAACATCCTGTTTGAAGTCGACGCCCACGAAGTAACCCGCATCGGGCTTGAGACCGTAAATGCAAGGCAGACGTCCTCCGCCCACTCCTTGTTTGCCAAAATCCTCCACAAAACCATCCTCCATCAACTCGCGGATCAACTTGGTGATAGTGGGTACGCTCATGTTCATCTCGCGGCTGAGATTGGGTATACTGAAGTTCCCGCCGGAGATGTAATGACGTACGATCTCCCGCTTAATAATTGCGGTTTTGTTACCTTCCCTGGCTTGTGTGAGAAATGATGTTTTCATGAGAAATCAGTTGATCATACCTACAAAAGTATGAACTTTTTACGAGAGTTCATCTAAAATCTTCCAACATCTGTAAAGTCCTCTCGGAACATGGAAACAACCTTTCCATTTTCCTCCTTTCAGGGTCAACAGGGGCTTGCCTTCGCGTGTCAGATAGCCGAACCATTCGGGATATTCATTGTCCTTGAAATGGCTCCATGTGTAGTCGTGAATCCGTTCGAACCACTCCAGGCACTCTTTAGAGCCTGTGAGGCGATAGCCGTTCAGTAGCGATATGAGTGTCTCGACGTGTACCCACCACAGTTTCTGATCCCATTCGAGTTGCTGGAGAGGGTGTCCGAGGCGATCCATGAAGTAGAATATGCCTCCATGTTCCCTGTCCCAGCCGTACTCTACCATACGGAGGGTCGTCTCGACCGCCTTGTCTATGACGTCCCGCCGTCCGAACCGTTCGGCCAGGTCCATGACGAACCACATGGCTTCGATCGCATGGCCGGGATTGACGACCCTTCCTTCGAAACTGTCTGACAGCGAGTTGTCGAGGTTGATATTTTCGACGATGATGCCGCCCGCCTCGGGGCGCCGGAATACATCCATGATCTCGTGGATACACTCTTCGGCAAAAGGTTCGAGATAGCCGTCGGGTAGCAAATGCTCGATCTCGAGGGCGAGATTGCACAAGATCATAGGCAGGGCGAAATTCTTTAGGTCGCGCGTGCCGGGGTGGAGCTTGTTCCACTTTCCTTTCGGATTCTCCCTTTTGGAAATCACGATATCGAAGGTGCGGCGGGCTATATCTGCATACTCTGCGTTACCGGTGGCGAGACTCAACTGCCCGAAAGCCATGGTGGCGAAGGTGTAGGAGAATACGTTGTACGGCTCGACGAGCGGCGCTCCGTTACGATCGAGCGAAAAATACCAGTTCAGACGGCCGTCATGACCATATTTTTTGAGGAATTCGGCTCCGTGAACCGCTGCATCGAGCCACTCCCGACGTTTTTCCACCCGGTTGTAGAGCATCGACAGCATCCACACCTGCCGGCCTTGCAACCAGATGAATTTGTCGGTGTCAAAGACGCTTCCGTCCTTTTCGAGGCATGAGAAATATCCTCCGCACTCCGTATCTATCGAATTGCTCAACCAGAAAGGGATAACCCCCTCCAACAGTTCGTTACGGTATTGTTCGGCTAATTTTTTGAAATCCATATCGTTCATTGTTTCCAGTGTTGTTCTATCTCTTCGAGGCTGCACCCTGTCGTTTCGGGGACGAGTTTCCATACTATCAGTATATAAGGCACACACATCGCCGCAAATAACAGGAATGTTCCCGCAGGAGTGAGCTCGGAGAGCATCACCGGCGTAAGTTGGCCGATAAGGTAAGTTCCGACCCATAGCGAGAAGCCTGCTATAGACATCGCCATCCCGCGTACCTTTATGGGATACATTTCCGAGAGCAGAACAAATATCACCGCACTGATGGAAATCGCCTGACAGAATATGTAAAACAGGAAGAATACAAGTAGCCACACCGGCGGGATTCCCAGCGTCTCGCCCCTGAGAAAATAGAAAGCGATAAGCCCGAGTCCGGCGATCATGCCCGACACACCCCAATAGACAAGTTTTTTGCGTCCGATGCGGTCGATTATCATTACTGCAATGACGGTGGTCAGGAAATTGACCAAACCGACGAGGGTCTGGTTCAGTAGCGATGAACCCTGCGAAAGGCCGCTCGACTCGAATATGGTGGGGCCGTAATAGAGTACTGCATTAACACCCATAAACTGCCCCAGAATAGCGATTCCGGCTCCGATGAGCACGGCGCGCACCATGTGCGGCTTCAGAAGTTCCCTCCACGAGGCCTTGCTCTCGCCGCCGATAGCCGTGCGTGTGAGCATCATCTCTTCGGTCGCCCTTGTACGCGACGCATATATACGCTCGAGCACTCCGAGCGAACGTGCCTCCCTGCCACGCAGAAGCAGCCAGCGGGGACTCTCGGGAATGAAAAATATCAGAATAAGGAAAAGCAATGCGGGAAACGTTTCCATGCCCAGCATCCCCCTCCATGCTTCGTCGGAGAAGATCAGTCTTGCAGTCCCGCTCGAAAGTTCCGCCGCCGGGCCCTCGGCCCACACGGCAAGGCCGTAATTAGCAAGGTATGCACCCAGAAAACCCACCGTGATGGCAAGTTGATAGAGCAGTACCATAGTCCCTCTGTACTTCGCTACCGAAACCTCGGCGATATAGAGCGGTGAGACGATCGACACGATGCCGATACCCGCTCCGCCTATTATGCGGAAGATTACAAGACTCCTAAAATCGAGAGAGACGGCGCACCCTGCCGCCGAGACGGTGAAGAGCAGCGCCGACAGCATCATGGTCTTCTTGCGCCCCAGATAGTCACCGAGCGCACCGGCGGCGAGTACTCCCGCGATGGAGCCGACAAGCGCACATCCCACATACCAGCCGCTAACCATACTGTCGAGCCCGAATTGCGCACTCACCTGAGAGATGGTTCCCGAAATGACCGCCGTGTCGTAGCCGAACAGAAATCCGCCCAACGCCGCTACTACGGCTAAAAATACTACATAACCCATATTTGCTTTCATCTGATGCCGGTATAATCTTTTTTTCGAGGCAAATATAGATACTTCTCCGCAAAATCACAAGGGTATGACTAATTTATTT
>QMCE01002210.1_pt1 | contig 10737 bp, 6 predicted proteins | sample 1821851 | NCBI WGS metagenome assembly QMCE01 (sample SAMN09453174, study PRJNA476694) | Termite gut metagenome, whole genome shotgun sequencing project. | isolation source: worker | host: Odontotermes sp. | place: South Africa:Pretoria | collected 2016-01-28
AAATTCCTCTAATATGGCGTGGCCGTTGACCCCGGAGAAGCCGAAGGCGCTCACCCCGGCCCGGCGGGGCCGCCCTCCGGCGGGCCAGGGGCTCAGGGCGGTGGGGGCCTCTATGGCCCAATTCGCCCAGGGGAAGCGGGTGTTGGGCGTTTTAAGGTGAATGTTGGCCGGTATGGCCCCATGTTGGAAACAGGCCAGAACCTTGAGCGCGGAAGCCAGGGCCGCCGCCGGTTCCAGGTGGCCGATGTTGGCCTTCACCGAGCCTATGCGCAAGGGATGGGCCGGGTCGCGCCCAGCGCAGTAGGCCTCGGCCAGGGAATCCAGTTCAATGGAATCCCCCAGGGCCGTGCCCGTGCCGTGGGCTTCCACGTAATCCACCTCGTGGGGAGAAAGGCCCGCGTCGCCTAAGGCTTCGCGGACGAGCTTTTGCTGGGCCAGGCCGTTGGGCGCGGTGAGGCCGTTGCTCTTGCCGTCCTGATTCAGGGCCGCGCCTCTAATGAGACCCAGGATCATATCGCCTTCGCGCTCGGCGTCGCTCCGCCGCTTTAAGAGCAGCATGGCTCCGCCCTCCCCTCTTCCGTAGCCGTCGGCCTTGTCGTCAAAGGTTTTACAGCGGCCGTCGGGGCTTATGGCCCCCAGCTTGGTAAAGCAGATGTGGAGATCGGGGGTGAGCATGAGGGTGACCGCGCCCACCAGGGCCAGGTCGCTCTCCCCGCGCCGGAGACTTTGACAGGCCAGGCTCAGGGCCACCAACCCGGAAGAGCAGGCCGTATCCACGGAAAAACAGGGGCCTTCGAAGCCGTAGTAATAGGAAATCCGGCCGCAGGCCCCGCTGGCCGTGGTTCCGGTGAGGGAATAGGCGTCGATTAAGCCGCGATGGTAGGAATCCCGGTGGGCGCGGCTGTATTCGTTGTTGGTGAGGCCCAGGAAAACGCCCGCCCGGCGGCCCTGCCAGCTCAAGGGATTTATGCCCCCCTGTTCGAAGGCCTCCCAGCTCATTTCCATTAAAAGACGCTGCTGGGGATCGAGCTGGCGGGCCTCGCGGCCGGCCATGTTGAAAAAAGCGGCGTCGAAGCCGGTGAAGGGCGCGTCTATGAAGGCCGCTTCGCGGGCGTGCATCGTGCCCGGCCTTTCGCGGTCGGGGTGGTAATAGCGTTCGCGGTCCCAGCGCTCATTGGGGATCAGGCCCACCGCGTCCCGCCCCTGGCGCAGAAAGTCCCAATACTGTTCCATAGTGGAAATGCCGCCGGGGAGACGCAGGGCGACCCCCACCACGGCCAGGGCTTCGCGTTCGGAATGGGAGGCGCGAGGCGCGGGGCCTTTTGCGGGCGCGGCCCCGCCCAGAAGGGGGCTGGCGGCCAGGTGAGCGGCCAGGGCCTCGGGGCTGGCGTGGTTGAAAAGGGCCGCGCTCGCCAGTTCCACTCCGGTCAATTGGGTGAGGCGGCTCTTGAGGCGCATGAGGCTCAGAGAGTTCAGGCCCAGTTCCATAAAGGGAGTGGAGGCTCCGCCGCCCCCGCTTCCGGCTTCCAGAAGGGCGGCGGCTTCCGCCAAAACCATCTCGGTCAGACGCTTTTGGCGGCCGGGGAAATCCAGGGCGGCCAAAGTTCGGGCCAGTTCGGTTTTTCCGGCTTCCGGCCCGGCCTGGGCCGGGCCCGCCAGCCCTAAGGCTTCCTCCAGCGTTTCGGCCCCCTTATCCCCCCGCAGCATCATGGGCGCGGCGGCCAATTCAATGGAGGCGGCCCTGGCCGTTTCGTTCATGTCCCGGAGCAGGGCGGCGTGGGGCGCGACTTCCAGAACCCGGCGGCAGCCCAGATTAAGGGCGCGTTCAAAGGCCAGGTCGAAGCGCACGGGCTCCGCGACATGGCGCCGCCAGTAGGAGGCCGTGAGTTCAAGCCCCTCGACTTCGCGCCCCAGGAGGGAGGAGATGAGGGGCAGTTTGGCCCGGCGCGGCGTAAGGCCCTTCAAAGAGGCTTCGAAGTCGTCCAGAAAGGGGGCGAGCAGGGGGCTGTGAAAGGGCACGTCCACGGTCAGGAAGCGGGCCCGGCCTTTCGTCGCCTCCGCTTTGGCGGCCAGTTCCGTCAGGGCTTCGTCGTCGCCGCTGATTACAAAAGAATTTTTGGAATTATAGGCGGCCGCGGCGAGGCGGCCCGCGCCCTCCCGCACCAGTTCCTCCACCCTTTCCAAGGGCAGGGCCAGATGCAGCATCCGGCCTCGGGGGCCGTTTTTCAGAAGCAGGCTGTGCCGCCAGGCTAAAAAGGCGGCGTCATGCTCGCTCAAGGCCCCGGCGGCCCAGGCGGCGGCCGCTTCGCCGCCGCTGTGGCCCAGAATCAGAAGGGGGGCGACCGAGCGGCTTTCCAAGAAGGTCCAGAGCCCGAACTCCACGGCCATAATGCACGGGTGCCCCACTTCGGCCGCCGACAGATCGGCCTTATCGTCCAGAAGCAGTTCTTTGGGGGACCAGCCGGCCAGGGGCGCGAAGGCCGCGTCGAAAATTTCAACGCCCCGGCGGAAGGCCGCCTCCCTGGCCAAAAGAGGCGCGCCCATGCCCGGCCACTGGGCGCCGATGCCGGAAAAAACAAAGCATATATCATTCATAATCAATGTCCTAAATCAAATTTAAAAGAATTAAGATTAATGATAGTTTTTGTTCTCTGACTACTACCTTGCAGCTCTTAATTCTTCGCATAAGCAATGAAAGTGAAGCCGCCGCCCAAATCGTCATCCCGGCGAAAGCCGGGATGACGGGTGGCAGCGTTTTTTTACGTGCCTTGCCCTAAAAAAATTAAGCGTTACAAGGTTCGCAACAAAGCCAGAGGCTTTACCACTAATCAGCCATTAGAGCGTTTTACGCATTAAAAATCTCAAATAGTCTAAAACGCTCGGCGGCCGGCTTTGCGGCCGCCCTCGGAACTTATTGAAAATCAATGCTCGGCTTGTTTTCAATAAGTTCCGAGTCTTATTTCATTTCTGTCTTCAGAAATGAAATGTGCTCTAAAAAGCAAAACCTTCCATTGAGGAAGCGACCTTAAGGTAGGGCGGCATGGTCGGCGGCGGCGTCAAAGGCCGCTTGAGCAGCACCTTGCCGCCGCCGAAGCGTTCGGCCTCCTCAAAACCGGCGAAGCAATAGGTCACATACATGATCCGGTTGCGGTCGGTTTCCGCGAAATCGGCGTACAGTTCCCGCCCGGCCGCCAGCGCGTGGCGGATCCAGATGTTCAGCATGGCCGAGCCGACCCCCCTGGACATGACCCGGCAGCTCATCAGAAGGAGCTTCAGTATCCAGCGTTCCCCGGCTTTTTCCATGAGAGAGAGGCCGATGCGGCCATAATCCCCGAAGCGATCGGACAGGCTGTTGATGACCAGATGGTGTTTGGGCGAATCCATGAGCGCGGCCAACTGATCGTGGTCGAAAGTGAGGCCGGTGGCGTTGAGCTGGTGGGTTCTTTCGGTGAGGTCCACCGCCCTTTCGAGATCGCCCGGTCCCACCCTGTCCAGGGTGAAGGTGAGGTTCAGATCGGCCAGAAAGGCTTCCGAGGGTCCCTGGAAATTCTCCTCGGCCTGGCTCCTGGCCTGGTCGGTCTGATACATGAGGCGCCGCCGGGCCGAATCTTCCGTAATGAAGCGCGGGCTGAAGCAGGGAAGTTTGGTCAGGAAGACGAGCTCCCGCTCGCTGAAAACCCGCACCTGGGGGTGGACGCTCTCCACTTCGGTCCGCTCGAAAGCCTGATCGTCGATGAAGGCGAAGGCGTCCAGGGAAATGTTCAGCTTTTCGGCTATTGTTTTCAGGGAACCGCTCTTGGGGCCGAAATGTATCTGGGGATAGAGGAAATATTCGGCCAAACCGAAATCCTCAAGGCGCGTCATGGCCGCCTCATGGTCGTTGCGGCTGGCTATGGACTGGAGTATGCCCCGCCGGTCCAGTTCCTGAACAGCCTCCCAAACCCCCGGCTTCAGGCGGCGGCCCCCGCCTTCCAGAAGAACGCCTTCCCAGAGCGTTTCGTCCAAATCCCACACCAGACATTTTATCGTGGGCCTCTTCATGCTTTGTTCTCCTTCCTCCGGCGCGCGCCCCCGCGAAAGGCTTCGGCGGCGATCATAAGTTGCTGCATCTGGTTGCTCCCTTCGATGATTTCGCAGAGTTTGGCGTCGCGCAGGTAGCGTCCCAGAGGGTAATCGGGGGAGGCGCCGTTGGCGCCGTGGATCTGGAAGGCCTCTTCCGCGGCCTTCAGGGCCGCCCGCGAACAGAAATATTTGGCGGCGCAGGTGGTCATGATGGACTCGGGCGAGCCTTCGTCGCGCTGTATGGCCGCCTTTTCGGCCAAACTTTTCGCGGCGGCCAAATCGGTCGCCATATCGGCTATGAGGGCCTGGATGAGCTGATGCTTGCGCAGGGGCTGGTCAAACTGGCGGCGTTCGCGGGCGTAGCTTACCGAAGCTTCCAGACAGGCTTCCAGAACGCCCACGGCGCCCCAGGCCACGGTGAAGCGGCCCCAATCCAGGGCCTGGGAGGCCACGAAGGTGAAGCCCCCGCCCAATTGCCCCAAAAGGGCCGATTGGGGGACGCGGCATTCGTCGAAAGTCAGTTCGCAGATGTCGGCGGCCCGGAACCCGAAAAGATCGCGCATGGGCCGCCGGAAGAGTCCGGGACTGTCCCCCGGCGTCAGAAAGGCGCCCAGCCCCTCTTCAGGCTCCCTGGCCATGACCAGAAAGAGCCCGGCGCCTTTGGCCCCGGAAATCCATTTCTTTTCCCCGTTTATGGCGTAGCCGCCGTCTTCCGCCCTGACCCGGCAGAGAAGGTTGGCCGCGTCGCTGCCCCGTTCGGGCTCGGTCAGGGCAAAGGCGGCCCTGGGCCGCCCCTGGACCAGGAGCGGCAGCCATTTTTCTTTCTGTTCTTCCCGGCCCCACCCCAGGATGGCCTGGATCACCATGTTGTGGACCGTGAACATGCTCAAAAGCGACACGCTGCCCTTGGCCAGGGCGGCGCAGAAACGGCCCAGTTCCGGCGCGGAAAGCCCCAGCCCGCCCCATTGGACGGGCGCGGCGGCCCCGAACCAGCCCTCGCCGGCGAAATGGTTCAGAATATGCAGGGGCAGGGCCTGGGATTCCTCCCAGGCGTTGCTGCGGGGCGCGACTTCTTCCCTCACCCAGGCTTCCACCCTGGCCGCGGTCTCCCGCCCCTTCATGCGGCCCGGCCCCCGTTCCGCCCCACCAGGTCCACAATGGCGTCGATGGATTGGAAGTTGGCCAGCTTCAACTGGTCGCGGCCTATGGTCATCTGGAAGCGTTTTTCCACAAAGGTCACCAACTGCATGGCGAAAAGAGAGTTGACGTAGCCCAGTTCAAACATGTTTTCGTCGTCTTCCAGGCTGTCGTCTTTCACGTAGCTTAAGACGAATTCGCGTATTTGTTCACGTTCGCTCATAATGTGCACCTATTGATATGTATAAAATCCGCGTCCGCTCTTGCGGCCGAAGCGGCCGGCGTCCACCATTTGTTTGAGAAGCGGACAGGGGCGGAACTTTGGGTCGCCGAAGGCTTTGAGGAGCCCCTCCAGCGACAGGAGGATAGTGTCCAGACCGATGAGGTCGCCGGTTTCCAGGGGTCCCATCGGGTGGCCGAAGCAGGATTTGAAAATCCTGTCTATCTCGAAAGGCTCGGCCACCCCGTCGGCCGCCAGCCATACGGCTTCGTTGATGGTGAGCATCAGAACCCGGTTGGAGACGAAGCCAGGATAATCCCTGACCACCACGGCCTTCTTCCCCATCTGCTTCAAAAGCCCTTTGGCCGCTGAAATGGTCTCCTCGGACGTGTGAACGCCCCGGATGACCTCCACCACCGGCTTTAAGGGCACGGGATTCATGAAGTGCATGCCCAGAACCCTTTCGGGCCGGCCCGTCCAGGAGGCTATGCGGGTGATGGAAATGACGGAGGTGTTGGCCGCGAAGGGGACTTCCGGTTCGCATATTTCGTCCAGCCGGGGATATATTTCGGCCTTCAGCTCTTCCTTTTCGGTGATGTTTTCCACCACGAAATCGCAATCGGCCAGGGCTTCCAAGCGGATCGACCAGCGTATGCGGCCAAAAATCTCTTCGGGGCCGGCGGCCTCCTTTTTCTGGAAAAGGCCGGAAAGGCGCAGGGATTCGGCCATGTCCCTCCGGGCCTCCTCTAAAATTTCCTCGCGCAGGTCCACCAGGACCACTTCGAGGCCGGAGGCGGCCAGACTCTGGGCCAGCCCCCGCCCCATGACGCCCGCGCCGACCACGCCCGCACGCTTGAACATCATTCCTTCTCCTTCTTCATTTAAGAAAATGTGGATTAATGAGGATTTTTGTTCTCTGGCGAGGCGCTCGCATTTTTTAAGCGCAGGAATATATGAAATATTTCGAGCATTAAAAAATGCGAGCAACAAAGCCAGAGGGCAAAAAGACCATTAATCAGTCCTTTTTGAGAAATAAGGTAAAAAAAGCCGGTATCAAAACAGGGCCGATGACGGTGGCCGCGATCATGCCGCCGACGATGGAAGAGCCCAGAACATTGCGGCTGGCCGCGCTGGCGCCCGTGGCCAGGGCCATCGGCAGACACCCTAAAATGAAGGCCAGGGAGGTCATGACTATGGGCCTGAAACGCATGGAGGCCGCCTTGTAGGCCGCGTCGAAGGCCGAGGCCCCCTTCTGGTATTCGGCCCAGGCGAATTCCACGATTAAAATGGCGTTTTTCACCGCGAGGCCGATGAGGGTGACCAGGGCCACCTGAACATAAACATCGTTGTCGTAGTCCAGAAGGTACACGGTGAAGAGAGCCCCCAAAACGGCGAAGGGCACGCTCAAAAGGGCGGCCAGAGGCAGGGCCAGGCTTTCGTACTGCACGGCTAAAATCATGAAAACCAGGACCAGGGCCAGGAGCAGTATGCTGTAGTTGGTGCCGCCGCCCATTTGTTCCTGAAAGGAAGTGCCGCTCCAACTGATGGAATAGCCGCTCCCCAGGTGTTCCGCCGCCACTTCCTCCAGGGCGTTCATGGCTTCCGTGTTGCCGTAGCCGGAACCGGCCTGGCCGGAGATGGGGGCGGCGGTGAGGCCGTTGAAACGCGAGATGGAGACCGGCCCGGAACTTACCAGCTTCCGGGTGAGATTGGCCAGGGAAACCATCGTGCCGTCCTCGCTTTTGACGAAGAAATTGTCCAAATCCTCGGGCAGGGCCCGGAAACGGGTCTCCGCCTGCATGGTGACCTCGTACACCCGCCCGTTCATGGTGAAATCATTGACGTACTGACCGGAAAGGCCGGTGGAGAGGGCCTGGTAAACGTCCGCCGGGGAGACGCGCATCATCTTGGCCTTGTCCGTGTCCAGAACCACTTCTATGGTCGGGGTGTCCAACGATAGCGAACAGGAGACGCCGACCAGTTCGGGGCGGGCGGCGGCGGCCTGGGTCAGTTTTTCGCACATGACCGCCATTTCCTCCAGGCTGGCCCCGGTGGAGTTCTGCAAATAGCCTTCCAGGCCCCCCACCGTGCCCATGCCCACGATGGAAGGGGGGTTGAAGGCGGCCAGTTGGCCGTCGGCGATTTTTGAATTCAAGGCGAAGACCTTGGAGGCGATGGCGAAGGAAGTCTGGTCGTCGCCGGGCCGCTCGTCCCAGGTTTTCAGCATGATGAAGGCCGCGCCGGAATTGCCCAGGGTTCCGGCCCCGCCCAGGATGTCCTCTCCGGCGATGGTGAGGATTTTATCCACGGCGGGCTCTTCTTCCATAGCCAGGCGCAGGCTTTCCAGGGCCGCGTCGGTGCGGGGCATGGAACTGCCCTCCTTGAGCTGGGCGGCGGCGATGATGTAGCCCTGGTCCTCGTCGGGAATGAGCCCCTGGGGAACTTTGACGAAAAGGAGGGCCGTGAGGCCTGCGGCTATGAGCAGCACGAAGAGGGAATATTTCGGCTTTTCCAGGAAAAAGCGCACCAGGGAGAGGTAGCCCTCCGTCACTTTTTGAAAACCCTTTTCCAGAACCTGGAAAAAAGCGTTGGTGTGGGATTCCGTCGTCAGGAGCCTCGCGCACATGACCGGGGTCAAAGTCAGGGCCACCAGGCCGGAAATGGCCACGGAGAGGGCGATGGTGATGCCGAACTGGCGGAACATTTCGCCGGTCATGCCGCCCATGAAGGAGACGGGAATGAAGACGGCGGCCAGAACCAGGACGATGGCGATGACCGGCCCGGCCACTTCGCCCATAGCTTCCGCCGTGGCCTCGCGCGGGGCCAGGTTCCTCTCCTGCATGAGGCGTTCCGCGTTTTCCAGCACCACGATGGCGTCGTCCACCACAATGCCGATGGAGAGCACCAGGCCGAAGAGGGTCAGAAGGTTGATGGAGAAACCCAGGAGATAAAATCCGCAGAAAGTCCCCACAATGGCCACGGGCACGGCCAGACAGGGAATGACGGTCACCCGGACGCTGTGGAGGAAGATGAAGATGACCAGGGCCACCAGCACGATGGCCTCGAAGAGGGTTTTCACCACCTCCTCGATGGAAAGTTCCACGAAGGTGGTCACGTCGTAGGGGATGTCGTATTCCACCCCCGGCGGAAAATTCCGGCTCAGTTCCTCCATCGCCGACTTGATGCCGGCGGCCGTTTCCAGGGCGTTGGCCCCGGAGGAGAGGGAGATGCTGACCCCGGCCACGGGCTGGCCGTTCAGGCGGCTTTTGACGCTGTAGTCGGCGGCCCCCAGCACCACGCGGGCCACGTCGCCCAGGCGGGTTACGGCGCCGTTCTCCCCCACCCTGATGATGATGTTTTCAAATTCTTCCGCCGTCTCGTAGCGGCCCTGGGTCGAGGTGAGCCAGGTCATGCCGGCTTCGGAAGGCGCTGGCTCCATGCCCAAAGTTCCCGCCGCGTACTGGGCGTTCTGCTCCTCCACGGCGGAGGCCAGGTCCTGGGTGGAAAGGCCCAGGGCGGCCAGTTTGCCAGGATCGTACCAGATGCGCATGGAGTATTCCTCGGAAATGAGGGAGGAGGCCGAGGCCACGCCGGGGACGCGCTGCAAGGCCTCCAGGACGTTGGCCGTGGTGTAGTTGTTGAGGAAAAGACTGTCGTAGCGGCCGTCCGGGCTCGCCAGGGTGACTATCTGAAGGAAAGAGCCGCTGCCGGAGGAGACGCTCACCCCGGTGCGCTGGACTTCCGACGGGAGCGACGACAGGGTGGACTGCACCTTGAGGTTGACCCGGTTGGCCGCCGTTTCCGAATCGACGCCCAATTCAAAGGTCACGGTCAGACTCATCATGCCGCTGGCCGAGCTGGTGGATTCCATGTACCACATGTCAGTGAGGCCGTTTAAGGCCTCTTCCAGGGGATCGGCCACCAGTTCGGCGATGACCTCCGGGCTGGCGCCGGGGAAATAGGCGCTCACCGAAACCGAGGGCGGCACCAGATCGGGATACTGGGCCACGGGCAGAGACTGCATGCCCATAGTTCCCATGATCAGGATGAAGGCGGAAATGACGGCGGCCAGTATGGGCCTTCGCAGGAATAGATAGTCCTTCATGAGGCCTCACCGCCTTCGCTTTCGCCCGATTCTTCCGCCACCTGGACCTTCTGGCCGTCCCCGGCCTTTTCTATGCCTTCGACGACGACCGTCTGGCCCTCTTCCAGCCCGCTTTTAATGATGAAAAAAGAATCTATGGGGCCGTCGCATTCCACCGTCTGAAAGGAGACCGTGCCGTCATCCGCGACCACGGCCACGCTCTGACCGCCCCCCTTCTGCATCACGGCGGTCTGGGGCAGGGCCAGTTTTTGGGGAATGGTCAAAAGGTCCAGGCGGATGCGCACGATCTGCCCGTTGAAAAGTTCGCTGTCGGGATTGGGAAAAACCGCCCGCGACAGCATGGCCCCGCTCTGCCTGTCCACCGTGGCGTCGCCGTATTCCATCCGGCCCGTCTGGGCGTAGACCTCGTCCTGGTCGATCAGGAGCGTGGCCGCCAGTTCCGTATCCATCGTAAGGCCGTAATCCTTCAAAATACGGCGGACGTTGCGCACCTGGGCTTCGGGCACGGAAAAAAGCACCCGGACGGAACTGGTGTCGGAAATTTTGGTGAGGAGACTGGCTTCGGCGGAAGAGGAGGAAATGAGGGAGCCCTCCATTTGCAGGGCCGCGCCCGCATAGCCGCTCACCGGGGCCAGGACCTTGGTCTTCTCCCAGCGCACCGTGGCCTCTTTCAGGGAGGCTTCGGCGGCTTCCGCCTCGGCCTTGGCGCTCTCGTAGTCGGATTCCGCCGAATCCAGTTCGCGCTTGGCTATGCTTTGGCGCTCATAGAGGTTTTTGGCCCTCGAAAGGTCCTTTTCGGCGGAATCGCGGCGGCTTTCCGCGCCGCTCAACTGGGCTTTGGCCTGATCCACCGCCGCCTGGTACTGGCTGTCGTCAATCTGGAACAGCTCCTGGCCCTTTTCCACCCAGTTGCCCTCCTGATACAGTTTTTTCAGGAGCAGGCCGTCCACCTGGGCCCGGACCTCCACTTCCTCCTGACCCGCCACGTAGCCGGTGTATTCCCGGCTCAGGGTGAGGTCGGAGGGCGCGAGCTTCCTCGCCTTGACCATCGGCCAGTTGGCGGATTCGTCGCCGTCGGCCCCGCCGCCCCCGCAGGACGGCGCGAAAAAGGCCAGAAAGGCCATAAACCCAAGTTTGAATATCATCTTCATATTATTTTCCCCCTAAACTGGCCAGTTTAAATGCATTGTCCGCCGCCTGGCGGTCGGGCTCC
>QMCE01002211.1_pt1 | contig 10735 bp, 13 predicted proteins | sample 1821851 | NCBI WGS metagenome assembly QMCE01 (sample SAMN09453174, study PRJNA476694) | Termite gut metagenome, whole genome shotgun sequencing project. | isolation source: worker | host: Odontotermes sp. | place: South Africa:Pretoria | collected 2016-01-28
GCGTTTTTTCTCGCGCCGTAAAGTCTTTTCCCATGTGCGCACCGTTTGCGCGCGCAGGAAATCCGTCATGGGCTTTATATCCTCGTCCTTATCGTAAGCTTCGAGCGCCGCGTAATACGCGTCCTTTTCATCTTCGTGAATAATGAGCGGGGGATGGCCGCGCGTTATTAAAAAATAATTTAACAGCGTACGCCCCACGCGCCCGTTGCCGTCCGCGAATGGGTGGATATATTCAAAACGCAAATGAAAATACGCGGCGGTTTTTAAAACATCCTCCGCGCTGTCATTTGCGTTTATATTTTCAATTTCGTTAAGCAGTTCGTTTATATCGCCCGACACATCATTCGGCGGCGAGCCGACTTCCTCCCGCCCGGTTACATAATCGTTCTTTTTAAACGCGCCGGGGCGTTCGCCGCGTTCTACGAAGCGCCGCTCGTCGTATGTGCCGCCGGTAAGGATGCCGTGCGTTTCCAAAACAAGCCCGGCGGACAGAGGTTCGCGGTTAATAATTTTTTGTTTTAAATATTCATAGCACAGCTTCTGGTTTTGCAGTTCAAACAAAGCGCGCGGGTCGCCGGTGAAATTAACAGCCCGTCCGTTTTCGAAAATCTCGCGTGTATCGTGGTAGGTAACGCCCTCGTTTTCGATTTTACCGGAGTTATACGCGAAAAGAATCCGAAAATTATCAAGCCGCAAATCAATGTCCGAAACGGCCGCAACGCGCCAGTTCCGCCACATTTTAATAATTTCGATGTAAATTGCCAAATTTTTTAACTCCGCTTCAAATAGATATATTATATTTCACTCAGTATGCCTAATATCGGTTACATATGTTACAATACCTTACGGGTGAACGCAGTGACCGGGAAAGAGCTCGTAAAAAGGCATGTAAAAAGTGGATGGAGAATTGACCGGATTCACGGTAGCCATCATATTATTGAAAAAGATAATGTTACAGTTCCTATCCCTGTTCATGCGGGTAAAGATTTACCGGTTGGAACTGTTAAAGCCATTTTAAAAATTACAGGATTGAAAATTTAGGAGTGCGAATATGAAAAAACTATATCCTGCTGTGCTTCAACCGGAACCCGAAGGCGGTTTTACCGTACTTTTTCCTGATTTGCCGAACTGCGTCACATACGGCGATGATTTGCAAAACGCGCTTGAAATGGCGCAGGAGGCGTTGGGGCTATATTTGGTGTCATTAGAAGAATACAAAAAGCCAATACCAACAGCATCTAACATCAATGAAATAATAGCACAAAGTATTGACACCGTAATCCCTGTAATGGTTGAAGTCAATCAATACCGCCGTAATAATTCCGTGAATACCCTTACCCCAACATCTTATACATCTCCGAAGCTTCTTCTTTCCTGACGACTTCCTTCACGTTTGTTATTTCAAACCGCGTCAATTTATCACCGAAGCGTATTTCCACTACATCGCCGGTGTTAACTTCCGCCGCGGCTTTGGCGACTTTACCGTTAACGGTAACACGCCCCGCGCCGCAGGCTTCGTTGGCTACGGTTCGCCGCTTGATTATACGGCTTACCTTTAAAAATTTATCCAGTCGCATAAAAATCTCCTCAATGTTTTTTGCACAGCGGTTCAGAGTCGCCTTCATGCCGCATATTGATATGCGGTATGCCCGCCTCCAAATATTCTTCCCCGTAAGCGGTAAAGCCTAAACTTTCGTAAAAGCCGCGCACTGCCGTTTGCGCGTGTACCTCCTGCCGCTCGCCGCCCATTGTATAACACGCGTGCATTAACGTTTGCATTATAAGAGTGCCATATTGCTTACGGCGGTATTCGGGCAGTACGGCCACCCGCCCGATAATGAAAGCGTCGTTTGTTACCATAATGCGTCCCGTTGCCGCCGGCGTTCCGTCGTCGTCATACGCTACCAAGTGAACGCAGGACGGGTCGGTTCCGTCCATTTCCACGGCCTCTTCGATGCCCTGTTCCTCAATGAACACCGCCCGGCGTATCGAATGCGCGTCGGTTAAATTTCCTTCCCCTAAAAACCATTCCGTGGTAATCATACTTGTCCCCTTAACAGCGCCTCGATAATCCTTTCGCTGGCACGGCCATCGCCGTACGGGTTAATCGCCGCCGCCATACGCTCGTATTCCTCGCGGTTGGTAAGCAGTTCCGCCACAACGCCGAATATTTTATCCTCGCCGGTTCCGGCCAGTTTAATCGTACCCGCTTCAATTCCCTCCGGCCGCTCCGTAACCTCGCGCATTACAACCACCGGCTTGTCCAATTCCGGCGCTTCCTCTTGCAACCCGCCCGAATCGGTTAAAACCAGCGCGCATTTTTTAATTAAGTGATGCATATCGAATACATCCGCCGCGTCGGTTAGCGTTATCCTCGGATGCCCGGACAGATATTTTTTCGCGACCTCCGTTACCGCAGGGTTGGGGTGCATCGGCCAAACCACGGCCACATCCGGGAAGCCGTTAACGATACGCAGTACCGCCCGGCAGATGTTTTCAAAACCCTCGCCCCTGTTCTCGTAACGGTGGGCCGTCATAAGTATTAAACTCTTGTTTGCGTCAATGCCGTTAAACGCGGCGTTATGAAAAACATAATCCTTTTTTAACGTGTATTTGAATAAATCAATCGCGGTGTTGCCGGTGACGTAAATGGATTCCGCCGGTACGCTTTCCCTTAAAAGCTTGTTCCGCGCGTCAACCGTCGGCGCGAAATATAAATCCGCAAGCTGGGTTGTAAGCTTACGGTTCATCTCCTCGGGGTAGGGTTGATATTTATCGTATGTACGAAGCCCGGCCTCCACATGCCCCACCCTGACTTTCGCGTAAAACGCCGCCAGCGCGGCCGCGAAAGTTGTGGCGGTGTCGCCGTGAACCAGCAGAATATCCGGCTTGGCTTCGGCCAGTACGCGTTCCATTCCCTTAACCACCCTGCATACAATGTCCGTTAGGCTTTGCCCCGCCGTCATAATGTTAAGGTCATAAGCTGGGGTTATGCCGAAGGGAATTAGCACGCCGTCCAGCAGTTCACGGTGCTGGGCGGTTACGCATACGGCGGATTCGATTTGCTCGTTGGAATTAAGCGCTAAGATAAGCGGTACCATTTTGGTGGCCTCGGCGCGCACGCCGAAAGTTGAAAGAACTTTTAATTTTGCCATAACATTCCCGCCTTCGGTTAAAGTCTAATGCATTTAACCACAAGCAAGTTACAGCCGCAAATTTTACTGTTTTGTAAAATCCTCACCGAACCATTCTTTTGATAACGCCGCAAGCGAGCCGTCCTCAATTATTTCGCCCAGCGCCGCGTCGGCCTTAGCCTTAAACGCCCGGCCGTTTTCGTCGTTACGAAAGCAAAAATAGGAATACGAGGACTCCATTATATCGCCCACGCATTTTATTTTTAGCCCCAGTGTTTCCGCGTAGCCGTCCACCACCACCGTATCGTTGACCGTACCGGCAATCCGTCCCGTGCTTATATCGGTAAACAGGCCCACGTATTCCCCGTCGTAATACCGCAGTTCGAAGGGGTTGCCGTTTGCCTCGTTATAGTTTTCCAGCATGTCCGTAAAGAAGTCGCCGGTTACGCATCCTATTATTTCGCCGGTCATGTCGGTTAAACTTGTGCGCGTATTGTCGTCTGCGTTAACCACCAGCTTGGTTTGTACGTAAAGATAGCCTTCTTCCGTAAACAGGTACTTTTCCTCGCGCTCGGGGTTCTTGGCTATTTGACAGGCAATCATCTCCGCTCGCCCGGAATCCAGTTCCAAAAACATGGAATCAAACGGCGCGGTTGTAAACTCAATTTCCGTATCCTCCATTCTTTCGTCAAGCAAGCGCACAACTTCAACGTCATAGCCCGTCAGCTTCCCGTCGTCGTCGATATACGAAAACGGATAATACGCGCCAATCGTCACCACGTTAATTACTTCCGCCGAGCCTCCGGGCGGTTCCGCTTGAACGCCCGCGCACGCGGAAAACACGGTGGCGTATATCATAAGTAAGAAAACAGTAAGCTTTACCGGCTTCACAAATTTTCTCCCATTTCTTATAACTTTGATAATTTGCTTTATTTTATTATCCGATGAGCAAAACGTTAGGACAGTTTGAATAAAAACGCCGCGCTAAAAGATTTGCGCGGCGGTGAATTGTTTGTGGAAGATAATCTGTGTAATTACACGTATCGAAATACCAGCTTGCGTGAGTTGTCCGTTTATGGTAAATTCCCGTTTGCGTTCAGTGTACGCGTAGCTCAGCTGGATAGAGCGTCTGACTACGGATCAGAAGGTCGCGTGTTCGAATCATGTCGCGTACAGTGCTAAATTAATAGGCTTCTCCGTTTCATACAGGGAAGCCTTCTGATTTTTCTAATTCTTTTTTGTAACACACTCTTTCGCGCTGCACTCGTTGATCAGCCACACGGTAGCATAGTTATTGTGTTACATTTATTTGCTTTTTTCTTTTCTGTATAATTCTTTAGCTTCCCTATGAATATTCATTATGTTTTGATTCAAATAAATTAAATTACTTTTCATATTATTCATTTGAACCGCTAAGTCTGTAATTTTTACAAGCTCCTGCTTCTTTACTTTTATTTCGTTCTCCAATTCTTTTAACTGTTCTTTCGCTTCCGGTAATTTTATAAAACAATATCTTATAAGGTTATTAAATTTATCATTCAAATTACTTCCATCATATTTTTCAATAATTGCCGCAATTTCATCATCAAACCGAAATGACCTTATATTAGATTTTACCATTAAATCAACCTTCCTTTTATGTAACACATTTTACCCTTGCCAGGCTCCGGCCGCGGAGCTGTTAATGTGTTACATTTTTTAATTTACTTTTTAATAGCGTCAAGGTACGTAACCCGTTCCCGCCGAAGCATAATTATGTAGTAATTCGCCAATTGCAAATATTTTTCAGTTATCTTTATATCACTGTGGCCCAGCAGGCGGCTCAGTTCATATACGTCACCCAAGCCGTAAATTAAATAATTTGTTGCGAACGTATGCCGGAACAAGTGCGCGTGAATCCTTTTAACGCCCGTTTCCTTTTTCAAACGTTTCATCAGTTGGGATAACGTGACTTCGGTTATAGGCGTGCCGGATTCTGTTAAAAACACGTAATCCTTATAAGTTTGGAAGGTATCTTTATCCCTTTCGGCCAAATATTTCACCAGCACGTTACGGAGCTTCGCGCCCATCGGCACGACGCGCTCCTTTCGGCCCTTGCCGTTTACGAAAAGATAACCTTTTTCAAAGTTCAAATCATCTCGTTTTATTTTTGTTACCTCACTCAGCCGCAGACCGCAATCTAGGAGTAAATAAACGATTGCCGTATTCCGTAAGCCCATAACTGGGTCGCATTTATCAAAGGTAACTAAAATAGCGTCAACCTCATCATCCATTAAAATTTTAATCATCGGCGTTTCGGCCTTGGGTATGCGTATTTTTTTGCTTATATCAATCGGTACATACCCTTGTTCAAAGCAATAACTCATAAACACTTTTATATGTCTGATGTAAGTCTGTATTGAACGTTTTTTTAACTTCGCTTCCTTTTCATGCCCCCGTTCTGAAAATTTACCGTTCAAATAAATCTGATACCGGTTAATATGCTCTATTGTTAAGTCTGCTATTGAAGAAACATCTTGTTTCTCTAAATATTCGTTAAACTTTTTTAAAAACCATTTATAGCCCTTTACCGTTTTATCCGTGTTTCCTCTTAGCTGCTGTTCAATTACAAAACAGTCTACAGCTTCCGCAAGCTTCATTCGTACCATTCCTTATTGATTAATTCGCCGAACACTGTATAATCCTCTTGGCTAGGGTTGGCGTTCGCGTCAGCCTTTTTTTTGCGGTTCCTGATTCTTTTCTCTCGCACTTCCTTTTTTTCCTTGTAATCCTTCATCAACTCGCTTTCAAATTCATCCTTTAATTCACCGTCAGCGTTAAAATACGATATTACCACGCTGTACTTGTCGTTATCGTTCATCAGCGAAAGCAAATCAGTTAAGTCATCCTTAAAGCCGGTTTTAACCTTATCCATGTAAACGGCGTTCCCGGCCACGGAGTTGACGAACCTACGCCGCATTAAACCGAAGTCAAGGTTATTGGAATAATCCCGTAACAGTTTACCATCCGGGTTTATTCCGTTAATCTTTACGCTTCTAAGACGCGCCCACCAATCGCAGTAATTACCGTCACGCTTAACAAATTTAATTGTGTTTTCGGTTAAGAAATCTAAAAACAATTCCCTGTTATCAAGGACTTTGAAAAGCCTTATCAGCCCATCACCAGCTTCTGGACGGTCTACGTAACCCAGCTTTTCAATAACCTCGTCGCTTAAGTAGTAAAACTTCCGTTTCGTTTCCAATTCTATGTTAAACACCGTCGTAATTTCCGGCATGTATGCGTCTGCCAGTTCCTTAATGCTTTTAGCGGTCGTGTTGGTGTCGGCAAGCGTCAATTCAAATTCGCGCCTTACGTTCGGGTTTAAACCGTATTCTATGTAAAACTTAAGCCGCGCCCGGTGTACCCGGTCGAAGTTCTTCTCCTTATAGGCGTATTCAAGGCAGTATTTGTCATAGAAGCTGATTATCCCGGCCTTATGCCATATATCAATGAAATAACCCTTATAACCCTTCTCTATCACCTCCAAGGCTTTGTTATAGAACCGAACAAACACATAATTGCTTTTGCGTTCACCCAGCGCGAAATAATCCTTTTTAAGTTTATCCCTTCCCCCGGTAAGCCTGCCCGTTGAATGGTGGCGTGTAAGTGCCGTCTTCATAGTGTCGCTAACATGACGGTCGCGGAAAAGCTTTTCCGGCGTTTTAATCGCGTTTGTGTGATAACAATAATCAACTCTGTTTTCACGAACTTGATGTATTTCACAATCAAGTTCGAACAACAGGAACTCTAATTGCTCATATGATTTTATAAGCATTGCTTCCCAGCCCTCTACCCAAAGCCCGTACGAACGAATTTGCACGGCGATTCGCGGCGTTTCGTCATTTGGCAAATAATCGGCTATAAAAATGTCATACATGTCTGTACATGTAAGGCAATACTTATAAATACTGTAGGATATTACGTTTACATATAAATCCCACTTATAAAGCTTAAGCTCGTGTGATTGCCGAACCTCTTGTTTTAGTTCGTTAAGCTTTTCAAAAAGCGGTTTTAACTTTTTGTTATAGCTTTCGTCGGCTTTGAGCGATACCGTGTAGTAAATGTTGTCTACGTTGGGAATAAACTTGCAGTTTACCGTTTCGAAATATTCCCTCTGTTTATCTTTGGGAAGTTCGTTGTAAAAATCCGTTCGTTTAATATCAATACGCACCATGACCGTCACTTCCCGAAATATAACTTGACATATAGCTTTCAATAAATCCCCTTATTACCCCCGCTTGGTTATGACCGTTTTGTTTAACCAAAGCTTTGAACGCTTCTACCATCTTCCTTTCTAAAAACACTTGTACGGACGCGCACTTTTTTTCCTTATGCCTATCTTTTGATTCTTGAATCCTTTGTTTCCTTTGTTCGTCTTCATAAAATCTTAACTGAATGTACCCTTCGAAACATTCTTTCATTTTTCCATCACCTTCTTCTTTTTGAGTATTTATTTTTCTCTATAGAGAAAATATTTCGGTGTCAAATACCCCATTTGACACCATTTTAAAATGGCTTTAAATGGGGATTCCTTATTTTTAACCGAACCTTGTAACCCGCATGTTTACTGGCTTAAATGGATGAACGTGATTCCTTCGTTCCTTGGGACGTATTACAAAATCCGTCCCCCTGATACGTTGAAAGTGATTTTCGGCCCGTATCGTGTAATTACTTATGTTTTTATCATCCTGATGTGTTATTATTTAACCGTTGCAGTAAGTAGTTCTTTAGTAAACCAGCCCCACACCCGGCCACCGCTCCGGCAGGGACCCCCGGCTACGCCGCGCCCCGCCTCCGCGCCGCCCGGGCTCGGTATTGCCTTGACTGCTTCAACGGCCGCCGATGAAACGCCCGGTGCTTTTTTTACCCCTAATTTTTCAGCTATAACATTGTTAGCTTCGTATGAGTTATATATTTTTGCTACTGAGCGTTTAAACTTTATGAAGTAAGATCCAACTTTCGTTTTGTTAACGTACCAATACTCAATAACCGCGAACACTTTAACCGGCAGAAGGATAAGCATACCGAAGTTATTTATTTTGCGGTGTTTATACTCGTTTTCTACTTGGGCGCGTATTTGCCGGTCAACTTGCCTGTCGTTCTGCGTAATTAATATAATGTCGAAGCCGTAATGACGATGTACGGCGAAAAACAACAGCCATTCTTTTCGACCGTTCGCGCTGTAATCACGAGAGTTAAAAATGATATGACACTCATCTATGACAACTATAGATTGACCCTCTTTACCTATGCGGTGATAACGTTCCGCAAATTCAATAAGGTACTTGGGCGTTAACTCTTGGATAAACACAAACTCATATATGCCGGTTTTCTTCTTGCCCTTGCGTACTATGTTAAAATCAATCGCCATAGTGGATACGACGTTCTTACCAGCGCGAAGCTTTGTATAAATGTCTTTGGCGGCGTGGTATGACTTTCCGGAACCGGGCGTTCCCGTGTATATTTTAACCATAATTAATTTACTAAGTTTTTTAAGCCCTTAAGGGCCTTTGAATTTTTAAAGAACATAAATATGTAGTACGCCGCTATACAACCACACCATAATTGAAGCAATGCAACCGCTTCGGAGATTGGGAATACCCAGTTCAAAAAACTTAATATTTGGTTATTTATTGACATTTGAGTTATTCTTCTGAATGGGCTTTCCAGTAACGCGCCTAACCCGGCCATTGTTCCCGAAGCTATATCAGAGAAAAACTGCAATATATTAGTGAGCATATATCCATCCCCTTTTTATTTTTAATGCCACTTAATAACCCGGCCGGTCATAACCATCAGCCAAATGGCAAACGATACCCACAACGCCCAGCGGATAGCACTTGCGATATAGGTATATTCTGCGAAATCAAGCACCCATGTGTAACCCATAATTTCCGTTTCAAACCTCGGGGGCGCACTGCTTGAAACTAAGCTTTGAAACATTCGCGTTATATCGAAGGGAATACAGAAGGGAAAAATCATAGACCAATCTAAATCATTATCAATATCATCATCGTTTTGTTCTATTTGCATATCTCCTATTACCGCTTCTGGGATTGCCTGTATCGCGTTTCCTATAGCCGCAGGGGCCGCGCTTATCGTTTCTGGTAATGTCAACACACCTTGTTTTATATCTTCAAGTACCGACAATATTTTTTGAAGTATCGCCATAAGGCCGGAAGGTGTTGTTCCCGGCTCGCTTTCTCCGCTTCCGTCTATTTGGTTTTGTATTTCTTGCAGTTGGTTGAACAAATCATTTAATTCATCTTTTAAGCCCGTATCTGGGAATTCTTCCGGGCTGGCATTTATTATTTGATTCAATTCATCTATTAATTTTTGTATTTCATCTATCCCGTTTGATATATCCGCTACTTCATTTGGCGTTGCGCCGTCTTCCGGGATATTTCCTAATTGTTGTTGTAAATCCGCTATCTTGTCTTCCAATGACGAAATTTTCCCCTCGGCTTCCGTATTAGGCTCCGGCAAGTTATTTAAGTAATTTTTTAACCCGCCTAATTTATCGCCGAGTGAATCCAATACCCCGCCAAAAATGGGCGGAATCATAACGCTAGGTGGGTTTGGTGGCGGAGTTGGATTTGGGCCGTCACCCGGCGGAGGAGTTACACCGGGAAGATATATAATATTATCTAATCTGGTAACTACATCTTGCGAGGTTTTATTTACCAATGAACCATCGGCGTCGGACGGGATTCTTAAACCTACACGGTCATCGGAATCAACGGCTACCCCGCCAAGGTTTGCGATATGAGCAACCGCCGCAGGGCGGTTTGTGATTATGTTTGTGGGGTTTGATACTGTTGCGGTGTAGGGGGAAGTATTTTCCTTATATACTTCTTTATATATTTCACTTTTTTCTATAATATCTAATACGTTTTCATATCCGCTGGCAATAATCTTATACCACATGTCACCATCTATATTTTGTACTACTAATTTTGCCGCTGGATACCCATAATAACTACTTGCAATATATCCTAATGAATTACTATCTGATGTGCTATACATTGTATAATAAATGCTTTTTGTTGGACTAGTATTTACGTTGTCATATTTTTCGTGTTCTATATGATACGTTATCCCTCTTACTGTTAACGTTTCTCCACCGGGTATTTCTAGCATATCTATATCAGTAGTATTTCCATCATAAACAATATTCCCCTCATAAACCCCGGCAACAGTAGCATTACTTAAACTCCCAGTAAGCACTTGCTGGCCTTCTTCTACCGCTACATCGGGATAGAAGTAATCCTTTAACCCTTCCCCAATGCTTTCCGCAAGCTGGCTTAATTGGTCCATACGCATTTCAATTACCATATCGCGTTTTTCGGCTTGCTCATCGAAATAGTTATTCAGAGAGGCTTCATAGTCTATATACCCGCTATCGTCTAAAACGAACACTCTTAGGTTTTGACACAAATCCTCTACAGTGATATTAAAGTCTGGAATTCTAATTGACATATCGTTGTATGCATTGCTTAAGTCATTGCCTGTTGCGATACTTACACCGCCTGCACCCATCATTGCACCGAAAATTATTTCAG
>QMCE01771466.1_pt1 | contig 10728 bp, 2 predicted proteins | sample 1821851 | NCBI WGS metagenome assembly QMCE01 (sample SAMN09453174, study PRJNA476694) | Termite gut metagenome, whole genome shotgun sequencing project. | isolation source: worker | host: Odontotermes sp. | place: South Africa:Pretoria | collected 2016-01-28
GACACAGATTATGCGGATTTATTTTAAACCAAGTCTGTGTTATCAGCATAATCTGCGGATGAAATATCTATTTTTGATAGTGTACTTTACTTTCAGCACAGTACTCTTATCGGGACAACCACGGAATACGAATGAAAGTCCGTTTGACAGTTCGCTGCGCAACGAAGCGAACACGCTATTGAAAGAATGGATGGATACCTTTTTGACTTATCAATGTGACAATCCGAATCCTGCACTTAATGGGGGTGTTCTGTGTCCTGCATGTGCCCGTATGCACGGACGTACCGGTGATGCCGTACTTCCTTTAATGTATCTGGCGGAAAAAACCGGAGATAACAAATACTTGCATGGCGCCAAGCGTTTAATGGCGTGGATGGAGAATGTACACCGCCCGGACGGTTCCTGGATGAACGATGTACATGTTTCGGACTGGAACGGTACGACGGTATTCGCTTCCATAGCCCTCTACGAAGCTCTGCATTATCACGGGCATTTACTGGACGATTCAACCCGTAACCATTGGAAACAACAATTATTGCAAGCCGGCGAGTTCATGATGAACAACCCGTTTATTTACAGCCGCAAGCGCGAAGGTATGCGGAATATGAACGTAAACTATTCGGCTTCGGCAATCTATGCCCTGTACGCCATCGGCGAATTGTTCAACCGTCCCGATTTCAAGGCAGAAGCCAAAGAGATAGCCGCCGGACTGAAAAGCTACTTCACAGAGAATAACTTCTTTCTGTATGGCGAAGGCCCGAATATCAGCTCCCTAACCAGGAATGGTTGCCGCCCGGTAGACTTACTTTATAATGTAGAAGAGTCTTTGCCCAATATGGCATATTACGCGGTGATGGCAGGCGACAAGGAATTGCTGTCACTCGTAGAACGTTCCATGAACACCCATCTGGAATTTATGTTGCCCGATGGCGCTTGGGACAACAGTTGGGGAACGCGCAGCTTCAAATGGACTTATTGGGGAGGACGTACCAGTGACGGCTTCATGGGAGGTTACTATATGCTCGCCGCCCACCACCCGGAATACATAGAAGCCATTCATCGCAATGTCCGGTTACTGAAAAAAGCCACTCACGACGGACTTCTTTACGGCGGTATGCATTACGTTGTATCCGGCATTCCTCCTTGCATCCATCACACTTTCGGACACGCCAAGGCATTGACAGCCTTTCTTGAACTGCCTCCCCGGGAAATAGCTTCTTCCGGAAAACTGCCGCGTGACGCTGCTTACGGTACGAAATTCTTTAAGGATATCCATACCTGGCTTCTGTCTTATGGTTCCTGGCGCGCTACATTCACCGGATATGATGCGGAATACAAGGTAAAAGGAACGCACCCAATGGGAGGCGCTCTTTCCCTGCTGTGGCATACGCAGGCAGGCCCCGTTTTTGCCGCAACCATGAATCAATATCAACTGATTGAGGCTCCCAATATGCAAAGTAATACCCGTAAGTATCTGATGGGCGGCACTCCCCGGATTGAATTGGTGCGGAACGGAGTTACATACAGTAACCTGGACGATTTGAATACGGACATTACCTGCCATACGAAAGATGGAGTTTGCACCTTTACCGTAAATACCCATCTGGTTAATATCAACCAGCAGTCGCCTGAACAGGGAGAAGTGACTGTGAGAATGAATTATACGTATTCCGAACAAGGAATCGACGTAAATGTGGAACATTGCAATGAACCTATCCGCCTCATGTTACCTGTTATAGCGTCACCCGGAGAGGACGTAGAGATAACTTCCCGTAAAGTATGTATTAAGAAGAATGAAGGTGTATTAAGCATCACTTGCGAATCAGGAAATATGGAAGTAGCTCCTACGGACGATGACGGACGAATCTTTAATCCGGTTCCCGGATTCTCCTTTATACCTTTGCGAGTACTGCCGGATAATGCTGGTAAACAAATTAGCATTCATATACGTTTTTATTAATAGATTATATGGATACAGACACGTAGGTATGCACCATATAACTCATTTCATTTAATTCATAATAAATATATGTAAGTACAAAACATTAAATAGTTTATATTATTGCAGACTATAAATCGCTTATTATCAACAGCCATAAACATCATTGATAATATAAACTAATTTTAGTCACTTATATAAGAATACAGCAATTATTGTTAGTGCTTTCAGGAGTGCTATTCCCTTATGTAATGAAGGCCAACATAATCGAAAACATTCATTTTGAACATATCGGTTTGGTGGAAGGCTTATCACACAGTACGGTTTTTGCTATTAATCAAGATAAAGGTGGAAATTTATGGTTTGCCACGTATGACGGCGTCAACAAGTACGACGGCTATAACTTTACCGTATATCGCCATCAATATACAAATCCCAACAGTATTGCCAGTGACATTTCGCGTTGCATTGCCGTTGATGATTCCGACAGGATATGGGTAGGAACACGTGAGGGCTTGTCTCTTTATAATCGTCATAAGAATGCTTTCTCCAATTATTACTATAAGAAGAAAGGAACGAATATAGCTGTTAGCAGCATAGCATCTATCAAAGAAGATTGGCTGATGTTGGGTACTACGGAAGGTATTCTGCTTTTTGATGTAAAAGGAGAGCGTTTCCTGAACGATACTTTATCATCTTCCTTGCATCTGCTGAAACCTACAACCCTGGTGCGCCAGGGAGACTACATTTATATTGGCGCCGAAAATGGAGTTTATACGTATTCCTTGTCAAATGGTGCTCTGAGTAAATTGGTGGATATACCTGCCAATGTGCGGATACATGCGATCTTGTGCCAGATGTTCAACCAGATATGGATGGCGACCGAAGGAGCTGGTTTGTACATGTATGACACCAAATCGAAAGAACTGAAGAACTATCGTTCTGAAGATGGAAAGTCCGGATTGAATTCAAATTATGTACGTTCCCTGGCGTTGGATACCGAGAACCATCTATGGGTAGGAACCTATAGCGGACTGAATATTTATAATGAAGGAACGGACACTTTCTTTTCATTGAAAAGTTCGGAGATACAGGAAGGGAGCTTATCGCAGAACTCAGTCCGGAGTATTTTCAGGGATTCACAGGGTGGCATGTGGCTGGGCACTTATTGGGGCGGACTGAATTATTATCATCCCTTGTGCAACCGCTTTCAGAGTATCAAACATATTCCTTTTCTAAATTCACTCAGTAACAATGTCGTAAGTTGTATCGCAGAGGATAACGAACAGAATCTGTGGATTGGAACAACCGATGGCGGGCTGAACTTCTATAATAACCGTTCACAGACGTATAAGAACTATTTATTAAATTCGGAAACTTTGGATATTCCCTTTAAAGACATCAAAACGGTGTATGTAGATGAGTTGCACAATAAAGTCTACGCAGGCGCCCATGCCGGAGGAATAATGGTGCTGGATAGGAAGTCCGGGCATGTGGAATACTACAACCGCCGGAACAGCGACATACCGAGCAATAACATCTATTCCATTATCCCCGACGATAACGGGGGACTTTGGATAACCTCACTGGAGTATCTGTTGCATTTTGATATAAAAAAGCGTCACTTTGAGATTATCAATAAGGATAGACGTGAAGGGCAACCATACAATCGCCTGCTGTTTCGTGACTCCCAAAAGCGTATATGGATGGGAGGCGAAATGGGTGTTTCGGTGTATAATCAGGCGGGTAATTCTTTGCAGGCCAATACGGATTTTCACATAACACCCATTCTGCAACAAGCATTTGTGAATTGCTTTTATGAATCCTCCTCCGGATATGTATGGATCGGCACGCGTAACGGACTTTTCGCATTGAAAGAAGGTGAAGAAAATCCGCTTCAATACACCACGGAGAGTGGTTTGCCGAGCAATGTCATCTATGGGATTCTGGAAGATGCTTACGGGCGTTTATGGTTAAGTACCAATCAGGGCTTGAGTTGCCTGCATCCGGAAAATGAGAAATTCCGCAACTATACAATTATTGACGGTTTGCAGGGTAATCAGTTTAATGCCGGTTCTTATTGCCGGAAAGAGGATGGTTACATGTTGTTTGGCGGTGTTAACGGTATCACGTCATTCCGTCCGGAAACATTGATTGATAATCCTTATGCTCCCAAACCGGTAATCAATAAGCTGTTTGTTTATAATAAGGAAGTATTGCCGGACGACGAGACCGGTATCCTGGAAGAAAGCATTGAATATGCAAATCACATTACTTTGTCATCCTCCCAAAATTCTTTTGCCATATCATTTGTCGTATCCAATTATATTGCCGGGAAGCATAACACTTTCTCCTATAAACTGGAAGGGTACAACAATGTGTGGTACAACCAGGATGATATCAGTCCGGTTTCATATTCCAACTTGCCGGCAGGCAATTACACCTTCTATGTAAAAGCGGAAAATAACGATGGCAAGTGGAGTGAAGAACCTACCACACTCCATATCCGTATATTGCCTGTCTGGTATCGTACCTGGTGGGCGTTCACTTTATTTTTCCTGTTATTTATCTTACTGGTAGCAGGTATTGTCCGTTTCCTCTGGTCGCGTAAAAACATGCAGGCTGAAATCCTCCTGGAAAGACTGGATAAGGAAAAGCGTGAAGAAATCAACCAGATGAAGATTGGCTTTTATGTCAATATCTCGCATGAGTTGCGTACTCCGCTGACATTGATCGTTGCACCTTTGCAGGAACTTGTCAGTCGCATCAGCGGACATTGGGAACATGAACAATTACTGTATATCCAGCGGAACACAAATCGCCTGCTCCATCTGGTTAATCAGTTGATGGACTACAGACGGGCAGAGTTGGGCATCTTTGAACTTAGGCCCACGTACTCCAATGCGTATAAAAAGGTATTGAACTGTTTCATGAATTATGAAAATCTGGCGAAACGAAAGGATATAGACTATAACTTCTACACGGAGTTACAGGACGAGAAGCTACTGTTTGACGAGAATTACCTGGATCTGATTGTGAACAATCTGCTTTCAAATGCTTTCAAATATACCGAAGTAGGCGAAAGCATCACGGTGAAACTTTATAAAGAGGACAATAACCTTGTGTTGCAGGTAGCGGATACCGGCGTTGGCATTCCGAAGGAAAAGCAGGAAAAGATTTTTGAGCGTTTCTATCAGGTAGAAAGCGGGCGCGAAGGCAGTGGCATCGGTCTTTCCCTGGTTCAAAGGCTGGTTGAACTACATCATGGGCGAATTGTATTGCAGAGCGAAACAGGCAAAGGCTCCACATTCTTTATTTATCTTCCTCAGGATAAGTCGGTTTATACCGAGGAAGAACTGCTGAGCGGTAAAGGGGATGTGGAAGAACAACGTGTATATTCCACACATGATGTCTATACCGGCGATGAAGAAATAACGGATGAAACAGACGTTGTGGATGCGGAAAACAGTAAGCGTGGAACGATTCTGATAGTAGAAGACAATAATGAGTTAAGGCAATACCTGATTAATGGCTTGTCTCCTCTATTCCGGACATTGGAAGCTGAGAATGGCCAAAAAGCATTAGACCTGTTGAAAGAGCAGGATGTAGACCTGATTATTACGGATGTAATGATGCCCGTTATGGATGGCGTCAAGTTGTGCAAGCTGGTAAAACAGAATCTGCGTACTTGCCATATACCAGTCTATATGTTGTCTGCCAAAACGGACATGAAATACCAGTTGGAAGGTTTGAATGTAGGCGCTGATGATTATATTGCCAAACCATTCTCGATGGAGGTATTGAAGAGCAAGATACTGAATACGCTGCGTACACGCTACCGTATTTTTGAGCGCTACTCCAATATGACGGAAGTGGAACCCGAAAAGCTCACGAACAACACTATGGATGAGAAACTGCTGCGAAAGGCTATTGAAGTTGTTGAAAAGAATATGGATAATGCAGAATTCTCAACTGAGCAGTTTGCACGTGAAATGAATATGAGCCGTTCCAACCTTCATCTGAAACTGAAAGCGATAACCGGGAAATCGGCCATTGACTTTATTCATAAAATACGGTTCAACCGGGCGTGCCAATTGTTACAGGAAGGGAAATATACCATTTCCGAAATCAGCTTCATGGTAGGATACAATACGCCTTCTTATTTTGCGGCGCGTTTTAAGAAATATACCGGTTACCTGCCAACTGAGTACGGAAAGAAATGATATTTATGACGTATGAAAGTACATACCATATTCCGGATAGCAGTCTTATTCTTCGCAGTTTTATGCAGGCAAACGGCTTTATGCCAATTGTCCGTGTCTAAGGACAGCAGTATTCCGAATGGAGATAAGACTATAGAACTTTATAAATTGGTGAATGAGAATGGCATGTCAGTCAAGGTGACGAATTATGCCGCTTCCCTGACTGATGTTTCTGTTGCCGACAAACAGGGAAACTTCGGACATGTGGTTTTAGGCTTTGACAGCTTGGAATATTATTTGGGAAAACATCCCAAATTAGGCGCTACAATCGGAAGGTTTGCCAATAGAATCAGAAATGCCGGATTCAGTTTGGATGGCCGGACGTATCATTTGGATAAAAACAATAAAGGACATTCCATTCATGGGGGGACAAAAGGATTCAATCTTCAAACATTTGATACGGATACATTCTATACAGTAAAAGACACGGCAATTGTAGTTTTCAAGTATAGAAGCATTCATCTGGAAGGAGGTTTTCCGGGTAATTTAAATCTTTCGGTTGCTTATAAACTGACTAATCATAATGAAATTATCTTGGAGTACACCGCTGTAACAGACAAACCAACGGTGGTAAACCTTACGAATCATAGTTATTTCAATCTGACCGGATGCAAAGAATCCGTGTTGGGACATATATATATGATTCAAGCAGACTCCATTACTCCGGTAGATTCCACAGGTATTCCTACCGGAGAATTGCTGGCTGTGGCAGGGACTGAATACGATTATACTTCTCCATTGCCGGCAGAAACGCGGATACGGAAAATGGGGAAAGGATACGATGTCAATTATAAGTTGAATAAGCGTTCTGATTTCCCCGGAGCTGGCGGCAGTTGTAATGGAGCCTATCTCCGGCAGGGTTTTAAAGGCATATACTACTGAACCGGGTATGCAGTTTTATATTCCGAGTTCGAATATGAACTACCTTGTTGGGCATGATGGTAAGACGTATGGACGATATTATGGATTTTGCCTTGAAATGCAGCATTTCCCGGATTCTCCCAATAATCCTCAGTTCCCTACCACAAGCTTGTTTCCGGGAGAAACTTACAGGCAAACCACTATTTACAAATTTGAGACTATTATTGGGGCCGTTCCTTAGCCCGCATTATTCATACTGAGGTTAAGGGAATTGTCAGATTGACACTTTGTATTTTTAATCGCCTGAGAATGCGATATTTCCGCCCGAAGGCAAGGTTGGTTGGAAATATCGAAGCGAAAATCGGTAAGTGCCAGACTGACAGGGAGATATCGAAATACGTACATTTATTCTGGAACAAAACATCTCCTGAAAATGGGTTGATAAGGGGAAAATAGGACGGTACAAGCCAACTACTTACAGGTAACAAGTCAATTACTTATAGGTAATTAGTGATCTACTTATGGATAGTTAGCGATCTACTTATAGATAGTTAGTGATCTACTTATAGATAGTTAGTGTTTCATCCCTAAGTAACCGGTACTTTTTGCATAAACAGCTTGTAAATATGCAATAATATACATAAATAGTGCATCATTATTCTTTGTTTATTCATCAAGCGCACCAGAATATGAATTTATAAATCAATGCGCGTTACGAAAAGCGGGATAATGCTATCATAAAGAACACCAATGACGATTATTTATTGTCATTTAGATATTGCCACAAATTCATAGCCGGTAGTCAGCTGGTGGAATTGCACCACGATACAATGGTAATGAATAAAAAGGGGCGAGAACTATCTGCCATAATGTTGAGAGTTCCCCCTTCTTGTAGATACCTGTGAGGCCGTTTTTATACAAAAACATTGTGTAGTGAACAATATTGGCGTAGAAAAATCTAAAAGTGAGAGTAACAAAAACAATATTCTCGCACTATTCTCAGCACTTGTCGTATGTTTGCCTCAGAGAATTCTAAAGTTAAACCTTGATTTATTCATTATGTACAAATTAAAAGAATTGGCTTTAATGTTTATCCTCGCTTTCGTTAGTATGACAACATACGCGCAAAGCCTGACAATAACCGGAAAGGTGATTGATAGTGAAGGATATGAAGTGATTGGCAGCAGTGTCATCATAAAAGGTGCTGCCGGTGTTGGAACAGTTACCGACGTAGACGGTAACTACACTTTAAAAGTAAATGATGCATCGAAAGATGTATTAGTCTTTTCTTATGTGGGCATGATTCCTCAGGAAGTGAAAGTCAACAATCAGAGTGTTATTAATGTAACGTTGAAAGCTGACGTCGTAATGCTGGATGAAGTTGTTGCCATTGGCTACGCCACAGTGAAACGTAAAGACTTGACCGGTTCGGTAGCTTCAGTGGGCAGTAAGGAGCTTTCCAAAGTTCCTACGAGTGATGTAACCCAGGCATTGGCCGGACGTATGGCCGGTGTGCAGGTTTTGCAAAGTGAAGGCGCTCCGGGAGCTTCCGTTTCCATCCGCGTGCGTGGTGGTATATCCATTACTCAAAGTAACGAACCGTTGTATATCATTGACGGTTTTCCCAGCGAAGACGGTATGTCAACTCTCGACCCTGCAGAAATTGAAACCATCGACATTCTGAAGGATGCTTCCGCTACCGCTATTTATGGTGCCCGTGGCGCTAACGGTGTTGTTGTTATCACGACCAAGAGTGGTGGTAAAAACGGAAAAGCAGTTATTACTTTCGATAGCTATGTCGGTTTTAAGAACATCGCCAGAAAGCTGGATGTTCTTTCTCCTTATGAATTTGTAAAGCTGGACTATGAACGTCGTGTTTTCAATAATGTAACGGACGCCGATTGGGAAGCAGACATCAAAGCTTTTGAAAAAATCTATGGCAAATACAGTGACATTGCTACGAACTATGCCAACCGTAAGGGTATAAATTGGCAAGACGAAACACTGGGACGTACGGCAATGACACAGAACTATCGTGTAGGCGTTTCAGGCGGAACTGATAAATTGAACTACAATTTGGCTTACTCTTATTATGATGAAGAGGGAGCTATGGTGTTCAGCGGCAACAAGAAACACAATATTTCGTTCAACATGAATCATAAGATAAATGACCGTTTGAGTGTGAATGCCCGCATCAGCTATGACCAAATGAAGATTTATGGCATGGGAACCTCCGAAGATGGCGACCGTTTCAACAAGATGCAGCACATCCTGCAATATCGTCCTACAATCGGTATTTCCGATACGGATGATATGCTGTTGGGAGATGAAGACCCCTTATTAGTAGATGATACGGGTAACGTAATGCAGAATCCCCTGCTCTCTGCCGCCGAAGAAATCAAAGACCGTGAATTTCGTACTTTCCAGGCCAATGGTGGATTCACTCTCCAATTGATGAAAGGATTATCCTTCCGTAATACTACCGGTATGCGCTATCAGACACGTCGTAATGATGTTTTTTATGGAGCGCTATCGATAACAGCAAAACGTTCCAGTATTAACGGTAGTATCCAGAATGTGGAAAACGGCAGTTTCCAGACATCAAACGTTTTAAACTACAAGTGGAAAAACAAGAAAAATGATTTGGTTGTAATGGCTGGTCAGGAATATATCAACCGTTGGGATCGCAATTTCAGAACATCTGCCACTAACTTCCCGAATGATGAAATTGGTTTGGCTGACCTTTCTTTAGGACTTCCGGGAGTTGCCGACTCATACGAGAATTATGATGATAAGTTGCTCTCTTTCTTTGCTCGCGCCAACTATGGGTATATGGACAAGTATCTGTTTACCGCATCTGTGCGTGCCGATGGTTCCTCCAAATTCGGAAAGAATAATAAATGGGGATATTTCCCTGCATTCTCAGCCGCATGGCGCTTGGGTGAAGAAGAATTCATCAAGAATCTGAATATATTCTCTGACCTGAAGGTTCGCCTGGGTTACGGTATGGCAGGAAACAATCGAATTGGCAGTTATCTTAGCCTGGCAATATTAAGCTCGGTGACTTATCCCAATGGAGATTCTACCCAGTCGGGGTATGCGCCCAAACAGATTCCTAATCCTGACTTGAAATGGGAAGCAAATAAAACATTCAACTTCGGTCTTGATTTGGGTTTCTTTAATCAACGTCTGACGATATCGCCCGAGTTCTATATCAATCGTAGCAGCAACTTGTTGCTCGAAGCTAAAATACCAAGGTCTTCCGGTTATGCAACGATGGTTATCAATGCCGGAGAAACAGAAAATAAAGGTATTGACCTGACTATTAATACGGTTAATGTCTTGAAAAAGAATTTCTCATGGAATACCGCCATTACGGTTTCTCATAACAAGAACTCCGTAAAGAAGCTGACCGGTGAAGAAGTACAGTTGTGGGAAGCAAGCTTCGGTTATAATCAGAATACGCATATTATCGAAGTGAACCAGCCTTTAGGACAGATGTACGGATATACCACGGATGGTTTGTATCAGGTAAGTGACTTTAATTATGATACCGCAACGAAGACCTATACTCTTAAAGATGGAGTTCCTTATATGGGCGACAAGGGTAATGTACGACCCGGTATGTGGAAGTTTAAGAATATAGATGGAAGCGAGGATGGCAAA
>QMCE01002213.1_pt1 | contig 10727 bp, 7 predicted proteins | sample 1821851 | NCBI WGS metagenome assembly QMCE01 (sample SAMN09453174, study PRJNA476694) | Termite gut metagenome, whole genome shotgun sequencing project. | isolation source: worker | host: Odontotermes sp. | place: South Africa:Pretoria | collected 2016-01-28
ATAAAATTCCTCTGTTGTCATTTCATGTATTGGTTTCTGTTCTCTTTCCTTTTTTCCATTTAACCACGCAATATCTTCTTCTGTTTTTATCTTAAAATTTAATGCATGCCATATATATGGACGTAAAGTAACATCAGCATCTGCGTCCAATAATACCTTAATCATATCATATTCATCGCTTGCAGAATTACAAATGCGCCATAAGGGATTCTCGCTTGACCATCTGCCTCCTCCTGCACAAATATCAGGACTATAGCCTTCTGCAAAATAATCCCTCATCCCTTGAATATCATCAGTGATTATATAACGCTCAAATCGCATCAAATCTTCACCTGTAGCCGGTTTATAGTTCTTCATAGCTTCTCCTTAAATATTCACAAAAGCAATTGCATCAAATTCTGATTTAAACTGTATCTGTCCTATTCATGGTAATATTACTGGGGTCTTCCTTCTTTCCGGGAAGAAAACCATTAAACCAGTATTCTCCATTATTTGTCCGTTTTAAAAAGGGTGCACGCTCTTCCTTTTATAACTCATAAGCATTTCTTGTGTATCTTTTTCAAGTTCGGCGACTATACACAATAGCAAGCACCCCAGAGGCGCAGGGTAGCAAACCCCACTGCAATAAAAAAGGGTTGTTCCGCTTAAAGCCGAACAACCCTTTTTGCTGTGTGATAACGCCCTATTCGATAACGGCGACAATGTCCTTCATTTTTAGAATGAGGTGATCCTCGCCGTCTATTTTGACCTGCGTGCCGGAATATTTGTCGTACATGACCTTCTGCCCAACGCCTACCGTAACCTTGTCTTCGTCCGTGCCAGGACCAACCTCGACGACTATACCTGTCTGGGTCTTTTCCTGCGCGGTGTCCGGGATGATGATACCGCCAGCAGATTTTGCTTCGCTTTTTTCCTGTTTGACAAGCACGCGGTCAGCCAATGGTTTTACTTTCATATAAATACCTCCAAAATTGTATATGTGTTGAAGTACGTTAAAGTACAGTTCAAATATACAAAAAACACCCTTTTTCGTCAAGAAAAATCGTAAGCACGCCGGGCGGGAATTTGAGCATTGTATCATTTTGACTCTGTTTTTTACGTCTTTTATAAAAGAGTATCAAAATGCTCTTGTACGGCGTCCCGTCTCTTCTTTTTTATGTAAATACGATTCCTTTAGGCAGCACATCATAAATGATACGGTAAAAAATAGTGAAAACAGCGGCGAAAGACAAGAAAAAACGACGAAAATTTGACCACCGGCTTAATACAAGTCGTATCATCCGTATCTTTTTGTGTTTTTCTTTGTTGTTCTTTGACATATAGTACGATATTTTGCAAAAATATATATTTTTGTTGTATTCTTTCGTGTTTTTCAAGAAATTGGCACGCAAGTTGCATATTATTACCATACAATGTAAGGAGCACAAAATGACCACAAACATGTATCACGCAAAACATGAATCGGATGAGAACATTCTGTCTATGTACCTCAGGGAAATCAATCGCATACCACTTTTGACGCGCGAAGAAGAAGACAGGGCGGCGGTTGAAGCCGCCAACGGCAACAAGACTGCGCGGGACACAATCGTAAACGCGAATCTGCGGTTTGTGGTCAATGTAGCGAAAAAATATCAAGGACAGGGCTTGCCGCTGCTTGACCTTATCAGCGAAGGTAATGTGGGCTTGCTGAACGCCATAGAGCGCTTCGATGTGAAAAAAGGCTATCATTTCATCTCCTACGCGGTATGGTGGATTAGGCAGGCGATTCTTAAAGCGATTTGCGAAAAATCCCGCGCTATACGGCTGCCGCTGAATCGCGCCAATGAGCTGGTTCAGATCGAAAAGGTGCGGAAGATAGTGCAGAACGGACAGAGCGGCGAGGATGAAATCGCCGAAATCGCCGACATGCTCGGTATGGACAAGGCGCACGTCGAGGACATCATCAACATAAGCCGTGATATGGTTTCTATGGATTCGCCCGTATCTTCCGAGAAGGACGCTTCGGTGCTGGGCGACTTTATCGAAGACCGTCATTATCAGTCCCCTGACCAGTACTTGACAGGCAACGCGCTGAAAGAGGATATAGAGAACGTGCTTGGCACGCTCACGCGCAAGGAAGCCGACATTATACGCCTGCGCTTTGGCTTGGGAAACCGCCGCCCTATGTCTCTGAAGGAAGTAGGGGACAAGTTCAACCTGACCAAAGAGCGTATACGGCAGATCGAAAAAAAGGCGATTAAGCGCCTGCAGCATCCTTCCCGCCAGAAACTGCTGGAGAGCTACGTTGCCTAGTTTGAAACCATTGCCATGCGCCGTTAAGGGCGCTGTATTTGATATGGATGGCACCATGCTGGACACGGAGCGTCCCTCGCGGATAGCGTGGAAAACGGTTGGAGCGCGTATGGGCTATACGATAACCGATGAAACCATTTCCCATACAGTGGGCGTGTCCGAAGGCGACGTGAAAAAGGTGTATATGGATGCATTGGGATCCGATTTCCCCTACGCTGAGGTTCGCACCAATGTCAAAAAGTTTCTTGATGAGCAATCCGAGCGCGAAGGCATTCCGCTGCGTCCCGGACTGTTGGTGTTGCTTGATAAATTTGCCAAGCTTGGTGTGCCTCTCGCAGTCGCCACCTCCACAAACAAGGCGCGGGCGATATGGAAGCTTGACAAAACAGGGCTTACGCCGCATTTTTCCGCCTTCGCCTTTGGGGACGAAATCATACACGGCAAACCTGCGCCGGATATTTTTCTGCTTGCATGCCAGCGACTGGACGTATCCCCCGATGCCTGCGTGGGCTTTGAAGACTCGCCCGCCGGTCTTGAGGGACTGCACGCCGCGGGCATACGAGCGGTTTTTGTCAAAGACCTGATCGAGCCGCCTCCCGAGATTTTATCCCGCGTATGGTACTGCGCTGAGGACTTATCTTCAGCAGTGGATTTGTTTTTATAAATCAGAACGTTCATCTTTAGCTGTCCGCCGTTGTGCCAGTTCAGGCAAAACGGCGGACGCGAAAAGAGTTATGTCAAAAATTCCAGCAGTTTGTCCAACCGGCAGCCGGACGCTTGTTCGGCTTTTTGCAGTGTTTCCCGCATATTGACGACAAGTTTCACACGCTTTTCCCATGAGGACGGCTTTTTCTGTTTTGCAGCGGCTTTCGGGTCATTGCGCATCCATGCATCATCGCCTTCAAAGGTGAGGAACATCGAGACGTATTCAAGTGCAAAGTCGAAGTTTTCCTTATTGAACCATGTTATATCGTCAAACACGTTTACGCCCAGAAGCTCGCGGAAATCGTCATCGGCGTAGCTCTCGGTGATAACAGACGCGGGCAGGTTGTCGGAGTAGAGCAGCTCAACCGGCGCGGTGCGGCACAGAACGACGTTCATTACTTTGCAGGCGCGGTAGACGAAACCGCCGTCAAGTCCAGCGCGGGTATAAACGGAACGGAGCTTGCGATCAAGCTGCCAGTGGGCGGAAAGCGCCGCTGCATCCGCGCCTGTTGCGCACTTTTTACCATCGCCCAGCACGGAGCGGAGCAGGGCAAGCAGCCCGTATCCCAGTACCGCCGCCGCGTGTTCGAGCGGGGTACCATGCGGCGCACTGTCGTCCGCGGCGTTATCGCTGGTATTTTTGGCGTTGGCAGCTTTGCCTCTGCTTTTTGCCGCTGGTTTTTTAGCCACCGCGCCTTTCGCGTCTTTCAATCCCACCGCAAACGTGAACACCCGCTTGAGATAAGCTTCAAAGTCGTTCCACACGGATTCGGGATTTACTTGTTTGCCGGGACTGTACGTGGCGGTATGGAACGACTCAAACCTGCCGTTCGCGCCGTCCACATACTCAATCGCGCGAACGATAAACGCTGTAACGCCGTCTTTTATGGCGTCAATGAGGTCACCGGCTTCGTCCGCTCTGCCGGACGCGGTGCAGCGCTCAAACGCGGCGGCGAAGTCCTCCAGTTTTTCTTTTGTGAACAGAGCGGTGAACGGGGCGTACAAATCAGCAAGGAAAATATCCTGCCGCGCCGCGCCAAGGTCTTCGATGCCGCGCCCGTTCAGTTCCTTGCAAATCTTTGACCACGCGCCGTCTGTATCAACAACCGTATGGATATCCATAAACACCTGCGCCTCGTATTCTTTCAGCGACACAAAGAAACCCTTTTCCCGCATTTCACTCACCGAGCGCACAAACCACAAGTTTGAACGCTGCTCGCGCAATAAGGCGAAATCCCCGTCAAGAGCAAGCGCTTCGGAAAGCGAATCACGGCGGGTTGAACCGTCCTTTTGCGGAATGTTCGCCGATCCCATATAAATCCAGCCGGACGCCGTACTGTAAGCGTTATTGTAGAAGACGAGGGTACGCCCGCCGCCCGCGCGGTTGGAATAGGCGAACACGTTCTCGTTCACCCAGCCTTCCTGCGTGTAGAGGTCAAACAGACAGAAGTTTTCACTGCCGGAAAAGAGCAGACGCTGCTTCATCAGCGGGAAAATCTCGCGCTCATGCCGGTCAATGAGCCATTGATCGGGCGTTTCGTCGCGGTAGGCGCGGCGGTATTCCATGCCGTATTTTTCCTCAAAGCCGTCGATCTGCCCGTGTCCAATCATCGGTAAGCCGGGCATCGTTACCATTAGCGTGCACACGCCGAAATACTTGTCGCCCTTGCCGAATTGCGCCACGGCGGTTTCTTCGTCGGGATTGTTCATAAAGTTGACATAGCGTTTCAGCACCTCCGGATCAAATTCCAGCGTGTTTTTGATAGTGGTGCGGTATTTGGAATTTTCCTCTTTTTTGAGCATATTCATAAACGCCGAATTATAGACGCGGTGCATCCCCAAAGTACGTACAAAATAACCTTCCATCATCCAGAAAGCTTCGGCTAAAAGCAGGGTGTGCGGAGCTTCCACGGCGCACCGGTCAACCACTTCGCGCCAGAACTCGTTGGGGATACGGCGGTTGAACTCGTCGTTGCTGATGGCATGTTCTGAACGGCTGGCAATATCGCCGCCGCGCCCGGGTTCGGGGTACCAGAGCCGCTGGATGTGCCGCTTGGCAAGGGTCATTGCCGCGTCAAAGCGTACAATGGGGAATTGTTGGCATACGCCCACAATGGTGCGGATCACCGCCTCGCGCGCTTCTGGATTCAGAAAATCGATCTGCGCCGTGTCGTTCCACGGCATGCTCGTGCCGTCATTGCCGTGATAGATAAAGCGGGTTTCGCCTGTACGGTTATCGATGCGTTTAAATACCACCGCCGCATCCGAGTTGTCAAAGTAGTGATCTTCGATCTGCACCGTGATGTCGTCCCTGCCGGACAGGTTGCCGCAGTTGAAAGTATAGGAAGGGAAAGGCGGGTAGGGCAGCTGGAGGAAACGGTCAGGGTGTTCGACCATCCACCGACTGTCAATGCCCGTATGGTTCGGCACCATGTCAGAGCCAAGCCGTATGCCGCGCCGGAAGCACCGTTCGCGCAGGTTTTTGAGCGCGTCCCAACCGCCGAGTTCCCCGGCTATGTCGTAGTCGTAAAGGCTGTAGGCGGACGCGGCGGCTTCGGGGTTGCCGCGCCACTGCTTGATCGTGCGGCTTGCGTTGCTGCGTTCCCATAAGCCGATGAGCCACAAGCCGGTAAAGCCGCGCCGAGAAAGTTCGTCAAGCTCCTCGTCCGGTATGTGGTCAAGGCGGGTGATGTCGCGTCCGTATTTTTTGGAAAGCTGGTAGAGCCACACAAGGGTGGATTTCGCCATAAGTACGGTGCGGGGCATCCATTCCTGATCCAGACTATATTTTTCGTATTCTAGATCGTGGTGATCATACGTTATGATTTCGGTGGGTCCTTCAGAACCATCCCACCAAGGTTTTTCTTCTTCTTTGATAACGTCAAGTCCCAAAAGCATACGGGACATAAATTTCTTGAGCAATAAGCCCCACTTGCGCCGCATAAAATCGAGCTGTCCGCTCAAGGAATCCGGGCAGGCGATTGCCGGGGCGCGGAGCAAATCCCACAGGTTCATGCCGTCGGGACCGAACACCGGCAGGGACTTAAGATGTTGTTCGAGTTCCCTCACCACAATTGAATACTCGGTTTTTTTGGCAAGCGGTTTGTCGTCAAACATAAACAGGAAAGGTTTGAACGCGGGGTTGAGGTTGGCGATAGCGAGGAGTAGGATTTCCTCAAGCGACATCGCCTCGTGGGAGACGCCGTTCTCGGCAGTTTTAAGGTAGCCGTCCACATCGGTCTCGCCGGAATAGACTTTTTTTGGCGAAAAACGGGCGCAGAACTGCTTGAGAACGCGCTTGGTTTCGTCATTTCCCAGATTGGCGTTGAGGCGCTCAAGCGAGGTGTCAAATACGTCAGGCTGAACTTCCTCGCGGTAGAGGGCGACAAGGTAGTGAAGGATTTCATCGATAAGCCCCATGGCGTTAAGGCTTCCCGCCCGCACTTTATAGCCCTTGGCGTTGAGTTTCTGCGCCAGAGAGCGCACAGCTTGAAAATCCGCCAGTATGACATTGCCCGTTATAGAGAACAGGTCTTTCCCAACGGCGCACTCATCGCGCACGTCGTTGCAAATATGAAACTCCATTGTTTGGGCGGGCGGCGTTTTTTTCACTGACCGCGGAATTGTCCGGTTGAAAGCGCGCGTTTGCCTCTCAAACGCGTTTAAGCTTATTTCTAATAGCATTACTGTTCTCCTATCCGATTCATTATAATACATATAATGTGTGTTTACAAGTAAAGTTTTTGAGATAGTGTGGTATTTCATAAACTTCATCTTATACCTACCAGTAAGTATATAATATCTCAAACAAAAGTCAAGCCCCTTTTTAAATGTATACATAAACCGATATACAATTTTTTCTGTCCACTGTAAGGGAAAAATCCTCTTCACAAAGAGACGAATATATGCCATACTCTGTGTATGGCTTTAAATTGCGGTATTGTGGGACTTCCCAATGTAGGGAAGTCAACTATTTTTTCGGCTTTGAGTTCCTCGCCAGCAGAAGCGGCGAATTATCCTTTCTGTACTATTAATCCGAACATAGGCGTCGTTAATGTGGCGGATGCACGACTTGATAAACTCACGGAAATTTTCAATCCGGCTCGCGTTATTCCGGCAGCAGTGGAGTTTGTAGATATAGCAGGGCTGGTGAAGGGCGCGTCCCAGGGAGAAGGACTGGGCAACCAATTTCTGTCTCATATACGCGAGGTCGGCGTTATTGCGCAGGTGGTGCGCTGTTTTGATAACCCGGACATCATTCATGTAGCGAATAAAGTCGATCCTGACTCGGATATGGAAACCATAAACATCGAACTGGCGCTTGCCGACCTTGAAACGCTGTCCAAGCGCCGGGAACGCGCCGAGCGCAGCTTGAAAGTGCAGGCAAAAACCGAGCAGAAGACTGCGGAAATCGTACTGGGCGCGCTCAAGAAGATAGAAGCCGCACTGGAAGACGGCAAGGCGGCGCGGAGCGTTGACCTTTCCGATGACGAAAAAGCTGCTGTCTATGACTGCCACTTCATCACAATGAAGCCGCAGCTCTATGTGTGCAACGTTGACGAAGACGGTATGCGCGCCGTTTCCGCCGGAAAGCCGTCCGCGTATGTGAAGGCGGTACAGGCGCGCGCGGTAGCGGAAGGTTCGGAAGCGGTGGTGATCTGCGGGCAGTTTGAAGCAGAATTGGCGCTTATCGAGGATCAAGCCGAAAAGCAGGCGTTCTTGGATGAGCTAGGCTTACAGGAATCCGGGCTTTCCGCGCTGGTACACGCGGCGTACCGCTTATTGGGACTGCGTACCTTTTTCACCGCCGGTTCGGATGAGTGCCGCGCGTGGACGATTCACGCGGGTGACGCCGCGCCGAAAGCCGCTGGTATCATTCATACTGATTTCGAGAAAGGCTTTATTAAAGCCGAAGTGTATTCCTACGAGGACATTGTGCAGTACGGCTCAGAGGCGAAGATAAAGGAAGTCGGTAAGTACCGCGTGGAAGGCAGAGAATACGTGGTAAAGGACGGCGATGTGATGTTTTTTAAATTCAATATATAGAGGGATTATCCGCCGCCGCAAATTTCGCGTAGACGGCGGGTTTTAGCATTTTTATAGGAGCGTAATAAAAATGGATCAAAAAATCAGCGTCATACCAGAGATGTTAAAACGATATTCCCTTTTTGGCGGACTGACAGAAGATCAGATCAAAAAAATCCTCCCCTTTCTGGAACAGAGAAACTTTGCCGCAGGGGACGTTATTATGGAGGAAGGACAAAGCAACGACCGCGTGTACTTCATCCTTGAAGGGCGCGTGCAAGTGGGCAAAAACAATGTCGCTCTTGTGGAACTGGGCGAAGGAGACGCTTTCGGCGAAATGGAAATCATCGAAATTATGACCACCGTCGCCCGCATCACCGCCCTGACCGACCTTTCCACCATCTCTCTTTCCAATAAAGACCTCTACAAAATCTACAAGCTCGACGTCATAATTTTTTCCATGATAATCATGAACTTAGCGCGGGAGCTTTCGCGGAGGTTGAGGAGGATGGATAATAAGGCGGCGGGAGAGCTTGAATAAGTAGGGTAATTACCCCTTTCTGAACATAAATACAGATTAAGGAATAGTATGAGAAATAAATTAACCGAAGAACTCGCCGTATGCGGATTTAACGCGGTGCGCGCGGTGGGGGAATTTCATCCACTGAGCGTAAACCGCCTTTTTATACGGAAGGACAGGCTTGGTGCCTTGACAAAATTATGCAAGGATTTGGCGGAGCGTAAACGTCCCTATAAACTCTGCGAGGACGAGGAGCTTGAGCGGATTTGCAAGAGCAGCCATCACCAAGGGGCGGTTGCTATGATAGAACAGCCAGTGATAGAGCCGCTTTCCCGCGCGGATCTCGCGCAGTGGGCGCAGGAAGGACTTGTCGGCGCGGTTCTGCATGACATCGGCAATGATCACAATTTTGGCGCAATCGCCCGCGCCGCCGCCTTTTTTGGGGCGCGTTTTCTTGTTATATCGGATCCGTCAGGGGAGGCGCAGCTCACGACGGCGGCGTACCGAGTCGCCGAAGGCGGCATGGAACACGTTACGGTACGTTCCGTCCGCGATACGGAGGCGTTCCTGCGCGACGCCTCACGCGCGGTCATTACCATAGGCGGCGACCCCCGCGCCCGCTGGCGTCTCAGCGACCTTGACGCGATAGCACGGGAACAGTCCGCGCGCCTCAAGCCCAAGCCTAAAGGCAGCGTGCCTTTTGCCGTCGTTATCGGCAACGAAGAAAATGGACTGCCCGACGCCGTAAAACGCCAATGTTCCGCTCTGGTGCGAATCCCCGGCACAGGCAACATGGAAAGTCTCAACGCCGCCCAAGCCGCCGCTCTCTTCCTGCACGCGCTTTTTTAAAAGCACAGGAAGCCGCGGGCGTCGGCGCGGTTTTGGTGTCCGTGAGCGTAACATTATCATGCATGTATGGAAATGTTGATTTTCGCACATACAGGTTGTAAAATTCCCTATAAATGAACCTCCCCACTGCAAATAAAAGGAGAGATTACAGCGATGAATAATACTGTTATGGCTAAAAATAACGATAATCCAAAAGCATATCCTTCTATTTCAGACGCTATATTTCTATGCGCGATATTTTTAGGTATTCAGCTGGGAATCGACCCAATTCTTGGTATAGTATCTGCAATTTTACAGGGAAGAGATGCGGTATCAATTACGAGTATTACAACCGGATTATCAGAAATAATTGGTATTGGTGTAGTGTTATGGATTGGCGTTAGAAAATGTAAGGATACTTTCAATAATATATTCAAATTCAATAAAGTTCCTCTGCTCCTTTGGGCAGCGATAGTCATATTTATGACGGGTTTTGTAATTCTCATCTCTGAAATAAATAATTTTATTGCTTTTATATTACCGATGCCTCAAATGTTTCATCAAGTATTTAATACACTGACAGTGGAATCGGCATTCAGTATTTCTCTTTTTGTACTCATTATTATACCTAGTTTTACCGAAGAGATTTTTTTTAGAGGACTTATTTTAAATGGATTCGCAAAAAATTATTCAGCAAAAAAAGCCATAATTGTCAGCGCTTTATTGTTTGGCGTAATTCATTTAAATCCATGGCAGTTTTTCAGCGCTTTTATTATCGGAATAATATCAGGCTGGATTTGTGTTAAGACTAATTCGATATTGCCAAGCATTTATATACATTTGTTTAATAATACGATTTATTTATTGACGTCGCGGTTTAAGAATTTTATTCCAGTACAAGGGTTTAACATCAATTATGAGACTTCAGAAGTTTTTCAGCCCTTGTGGTTTGATATGATTGGAATTGCAACGGCGGGAATTGGTATAGTATTGTTAATAAAAGCAATGAAAATAACAAAACCAGCGGCTGAAAACGTGTCCGCGCTTGATTTACAAGCGGAGCAAGAGATTGAAACCGACGGAGATAAGGCAGTCGTACTTGGTTCACAAGCGGAACAAGATGTTGAAAACGGCGAAAGTACTGCAACTGTACTTGCTTTGCAAACGGATAAAAATCTTGAAAATAGCGAAGGCAAAATTATTAGCAAACAAAGAATTATACTTGATATATTAATGCCCATACTCTCCATTGGATCATCAATACTGGTGTATGGATGTATTTTTTTGGGTGAAATGGAATTTAGTCCATTGGACACAATTTCGTTTGTTGATATTATTGTGTTATTATTGCCTTTTT
>QMCE01002214.1_pt1 | contig 10727 bp, 13 predicted proteins | sample 1821851 | NCBI WGS metagenome assembly QMCE01 (sample SAMN09453174, study PRJNA476694) | Termite gut metagenome, whole genome shotgun sequencing project. | isolation source: worker | host: Odontotermes sp. | place: South Africa:Pretoria | collected 2016-01-28
CGAAGGATTTCGACGCGCGTTTTTTGGAGCGGGCCGCGCCCATAGCCGGGGTGGACGAGGCCGGGCGGGGGCCCTTGGCCGGGCCCGTGGTGGCGGCGGCGGTGGTGCTGGACCCGGCGGCGGAGTATCCCGGCGTCACCGATTCCAAAAAAATGAAGGCGGCGGCGCGGGAGGCGGCTTATGAAATGATTAGCGAACGCGCCCTGGCCTGGGCCTGGGCCGCCGTGGAGGCGGACGAAGTAGATCGCTTGAATCCCTTGCAGGCCGCCATGACCGCCATGCGCCAGGCCGTGGAAAAGCTCTCCCTCACTCCCGCCTTCCTCTTGGTGGACGGCAACTACCCCCCAAAAATTTCCATTCCGCTCCAAACCGTGGTGAAGGGCGATTATCGCTCTCTCTCCATCGGCGCGGCCTCGATAATGGCCAAAGTGACGCGGGACCGCATCATGCGCGATCTGCACGAAATCTATCCCCAATACGGCTTCGACAAGCACAAAGGCTATGGCACGGCCGCTCATTTGAAGGCTCTGGCCGAATGCGGCCCCTCGCCCTGCCACCGCCTTACTTTCCGGGGAGTGAGGCCGGGCGGGACGGCTCCAGAGAGCGCTTTTTTTCACGAACAGTAAGGTCGAGCGCAGCGAGACGAAGCGAAGCGACTTGTGGATACCGCCAAAACACGTTCCACCCTGGCAAAAATGACACTTTTTGCCAGGCTTACGCACCATAAGACGAAGGGAAAAATCCACAATGAGAATCGCTGGCGACAATCAGGAATTGGGCCGCCGGGGGGAAGAGCTGGCCGCCAGACATTTGAAGGAAGCCGGTTTCCGCATCGTCGGGCGCAATGTGACCAATCCCTTGGGGGAACTTGATATCGTGGCCCTGGATGGACAGACGGTGGTGATCGTGGAGGTGAAGACCCGCGCCAACGCGGCCGGCGGGCGGCGTCCAGCCGACGCGGTGGACCACAAAAAACGCCGGAAGCTGACCCAGGTGGCCACGCTGTTTTTGCGCGATCCCCGGTGGCGCGACCGCCCGGCCCGCTTCGACGTGGTGGAGGTCGTCGTCAACCCCGCCGGCGGAGCCCCCATGCTGCGCCATATTCGCAACGCCTTCGCGGCTGTTGGCAGGTGAACGTGACGCGAGAAAAAAATGCGCTGTCGCCCGGACTCTACCTCGTGCCCAGCCCCCTGGGCAACCTGGAAGACCTCACCCTCCGGGCCGCCAGAGTTTTGGAAGGGGCCGACCTCGTGGCCGCCGAAGACACCCGCCGGGCCTTGAAATTATTGAATCATCTGGGGCTGCGCCCGCCGCTCATCAGCTACCGCGAAGAAAATCACAAAAGGGCCTGGCCCAAAATAGCCGCCGCTTTGGAGGCGGGGGGCCTCGCGGCCCTCCTGACCGACGCGGGCTCGCCGGGCGTTTCCGATCCGGGAGCGGCCCTGGCGGCGGAAGCGCGTCAGGCGGGTTTCGCCGTCATCCCCCTGCCGGGGCCGTCGGCGGTGGTCACGGCCCTCATGGCTTCCGGCTTTTCGGCGGACCGTTTCACCTTCGCCGGTTTCATTCCGTCGCGGCCCAGGGAGCGGCGGGCTTTTTTGAGCTCTCTGACCGATCATCCCTGGACTCTGGCCTTTTTCGAAGCCCCCCACCGCCTGGCCGAAAGCCTGGCCGATCTGGCCGAAATTTTCGGCCCGCGCCCGGCCCTTCTGGCCAGGGAGATGACCAAAATTCATGAGGAATATTTGGCGGCCGATTTGGAAACTTTGGCCGCCGAGGTGAAGGCCGCGCCGCGCAAGGGCGAAATGACCATCGTGGTGAAGGGCCGGACGGAGCCGGAAGAGGCGCCGGAACTGGATATGGAGCGCATCCGCGAAGCGGCCCTTTCAGACCCGCGCCCCACCAAGCTCCTGGCCGCCGCCCTGGCCGAGGAATGGGGCCGGGGACGGGGCGAGATGTATCGCCTGATTCTGGAGGCCCGCGCCGACCGAAAGGCGGAGGACGGGCTTGACTAAGGTTATCAAAGAATGGGACGGATTTGAAATCCTGGCCCCGCCCCTGGCCGGGGCCGCACCCCTTCGCGGCCTAAAAAGGGGGCGGGCCGTTTCCGCCGGGGAGCTTCTGGCCCGCCACGAAAACCCCTGGACCGGCGACCTCTCCGCCCCCTGTTCCGGCATCGTCGCTGAAATAAATGAATTTGAAATAATCATAGAGCGCGACGATCAAGCGGTGGGCGAGCCGCCCCAGGCGCGGGAACTGGCTTCCCTCCAGCCGGACGAGTTGCGGGCGGCCCTGAAGGAGCTGGGCTATTCCATTCCGCAAATCCCCCCCGGCGACCCCTTAATAATCAACGCCCTGCCGGAGCCAGGCCGCCACTATGCCGCCGCCCTTTTGAGCGAGCACCGGCAAACCATGCTGTTCGGTCTTGCGGCGGCCCAAAGACTTTGGCCGGGCCGCCCGAGTGTTTGGGCCGTCCCCGCCGAACAGGCCGCTCCCAAAGATGCGGAAGTCCGAGTCCTGACCGGGCCTTTTCCCCTCCTCCCCCGCGCTCTCAAACAGAAAATCGCCGGGCGCGACGATCCCGAAGCGGGAGGAGTTTTGGACAGCCGCGAATTGTATTTTCTGGGCCGCCTGTGGCGCACTGGTTTGCCCCTCGTCCGCCTGGTCATAAGTTTGGGGGCCGCCAATTATTTCGTGCCTGTGGGCAGCCGCGTCGAAGACCTTTTGCGCTTCGCCAATATGTACCCCAAAGATGGCGAGGTGGTGGTGGCGGACGGACTGACGCGCGGCCGCAGCCTGGCCCGCCTGACGCGCGGTCTGGGCAAGGAGGCTACGGCTCTAAGTTTAGTCAGAGGGCTGGGACCTAAGAAATCTTCTCGAACAGGCTTGCGCCGCCTGGCCGACGGCCCCTACCTGAAAACATCCCTTTGGAGCCGCTTGCGCCGCCTCTGGGCCCCCCTCCCAGAAAGCGAAACGCCCGCGCCCATTGCCCCGCCCGCAAAGCCAGGCTTCAAAGCCCGCCTGAAATGCGGGAGCCAGGGCCGGGCTCCGCTCCTGGCCGAATATCACGGCCCGGCCAACTGCCGCCAGGCCGATTTCCACGACGGCGGCCCTCTCCTCTGTCCCTACGGCTGCCTGGGCTACGGCGATTGCGCGGCGGCCTGCCCTTACGGGGCCATTCTTATGCGCGAAGGCTTCCCCGCCGTTGACGAAGCGCTCTGCACGGCCTGCGGGAACTGCCTTGCGGCCTGCCCGAAAAATCTTTTTGAACTCGCGCCGGAGGGCGCCCCCGCATTCATCCCCTGCGCCTCCAAATCAAGCCTGAAAAAAAATGCGGAATATTGCCCGAAATCCTGCCTGGGCTGCGGCCGCTGCCGCAAGGTCTGCCCCGCCGGAGCCGTCTTCCGCTCCGGCCCCACGGGAGCGATGACAATCAATCAGGACATCTGCCAAACCCATAGCGCAAGCTGCGGCCAAAAATGCAAAGAGGCCTGCCCTCGCAGGCTTCTGTGAAGCTCCTTCGTTTTCATCAAAAAACGCTGAAACTCTTGAGAGCGATTTTTATTGTAGATTTTTACCTTCGCTTCAGGGTTTGCAAATCGGACAAAAAGTGTCATTTTTGCCCGATTGGGATATGAATTGGCGGTATCCACTAGTCGCTTCGCTCCGTCTCGCTGCGCTCGACATTTTAATCTGATAATTGCTGAAACTCTTGACGCAAAACCTGAAATGATATAAGCTGGCGAATGTTGAACAAACGGAGAGGTACCGAAGTGGCCGTAACGGGGACGACTCGAAATCGTCTTGTCGGTGATGAGCCGGCACGTGGGTTCGAATCCCACCCTCTCCGCCACTATTTTCTTGAAAATTCAATAACTTGACTGGAATTACCCCGGGCCGCTTTCGTTATCAGTTCGTTATCAGAATCAACCACTTGACGGCGGCGGCTTTGGAGTTCCCGAAGCGCGTCGCCGCTGGTTTGAAAATAGCGATGAAAGGCTTCGCTGGTGCTGTGGAGCGTCATTGCCTTTATCTCTTCTGGTGTGGCCACTTCGCGAAGACCCATAGCCGTTGAATGTTTGGTGCCCGGATACAGAGGAACGCCGGAGACGCCCAACCGGCAACAAGCCCGCCGCCAAGCTCGATACAGCACAGAATGACCGAACGCCGCTCCAGCTTTGACGCCCCCAATTCCGCCATCGTGTCTAAAAAAATTCGCCGACTGCTCAAAAGCAAGCGGCAGGGCCCGGACTATTTCCAAATCTTCGGCAACCAAAGGAATGATTTTTGCCCGCTTTTCTTTCGGGTGAGGAAAAATTAATATGCCGCGCTGGCGGTCAACCTGATTTTCGGTGAGGCCACGCATTTCGGACGGCCGGACGGCAATGTAAGTCGCCAGCCATTTGACGCAGAGCCAGACCTTGAACGGCTCATGCTCTTTGATATCGCTAATTATCGCCTCTTGCGTGGGCAGATCCACCGTATCACGAAAAGCCATTTCCACATGGCCCAGGCGAGGCCATTTCTTTATGGCCGCTATGTCGTATCTGTCCGCAACCCACTGCCAAAATTGTTTCAGCGCGGCCAAGGCGTTGGCCCGGCTTTTAGGAGCTCCGGGATATCGCTTCAAGAAATCTTCGAGTTGTGGATACTGAATGTTCTTGATGTTCATCCCGCCCCATACCTCTTGCGCCTTGCGAATACCGCTGGCAATAGAACGCCAGGAGGCGATCTTAATTTGCGCGGCCTTCACTTCCAGCCACTCGTCGGCCAGGCGGTCAAAGCTAAGCGGCTTGCTTTTAATCTGATAATCGCGGGCGTCGAACTGGCCGGAGCCCTCCTGGAAGCGCAGGCCGGTGAGGAATTGCAGGGCGGCCGGGTAATTGTCGAAACGCTTGGTAATGCCGCTGTAGCGCACAATGAACTTTTGCGGGGATTGCGCGGGGTGATTGGGGCAGAACATCCCCCTGGGCTCCATGCTCTTGAACCGGGAGCCGCAGAGGGGGCACGTCTGGTCGGAATGAATGCTTCCTTTCATGACAGCCTCATATTTCAGATATGATGTGCCCATGATGTCAGGTTGAACTCCGACCAGGGCAAGCCTCTATTATCGAAGGCTTGCCGGAAAATTGCCAGATAGCGAATGTTGGGTTATGCTGATAAATTGGAGTAATTTGTCCAGGAGCCGCCGAAGACGGCCTCAAAATGGCGTTCCCGCATCATATCCATGAAATGCGGGGCAAGGGCCGGGCGGAACTCTTTTCGCCTCTCTGGAGGCCTTGGGGGCGAGCTTTCCCACGCTTTCAGGATATGGCAGACAAAAGCCGTGGTGCCCTCAAAAGAAAAGCCGAATCCTTCGTAAAACTGGCCGTCAAGCGAATTTATCACCAAGTCGTAGGGCACCGTGAATTTGCCGATATATGAGCGGGCAAAGCGTTTTTCCCTGCCCTCCGCATACACCTCCACTTCCCAGATATCCACCTGATTGCCGCAACGGCCATGCTTGGCGGCATAAGTCATCACCAGCCGGGGCCGCTTCACCGGCTCCCCCACCGGCTCTTCCGCTTTTTCCCCTACTTTTGAGTGGGATATTCTTTTGGAGGAGAAACGATTTATTTTCACGCCCGCCCATCCGCGACCGCTGGCCCAGGCTGGCAGAGTGACTTGATGCTGCTTATCCTTATGCAGGTACCCGCTTTTGGAAAAATAGCCCGTGAATTTTTTGAAACGCTCTTCGCTGGAAAAATAGTATTCATGAATGCGATGCGTAGTATCCCCATGAGACCACAGCTTGTGCAAAAGCTCCTGCCCGATCATCCCGGCAGGGCCCGGCTTATCCACTTCAATGAGCAAATGCCAGTGGGGATACCCGTTGTCGTGCCATTCCATATTGCACGTCCAATCAGTAACCTTGATTCCGGCGCGCCCCAGGTTTTCGATGAAGTGACCGATGGGCTTATTGATTTTGTACCATATATAAGCGTCCTCGCCGTCCGTCCAATTGGCCGGGTTCAGCGTGAGCGTCACCATCCTGGTGCGCCGCCAATCCATGAGACCCATACGAGCCGCCTCTTTCGGCGCGAAATGTTTTTTGAAACATTTCGGGCACCAGACCGAAGAACAGGAACAGCGCACGGCGATGGGATACTTTTCAACGGAGGCCTTCGGCTCATGCGGCTTTTTTTGGTTCTTCTTTACAAGGATAGGGGCCTCATCAGCCCCATGTTCCCCTCCCCAATCCGGGGACAGCCAGTCAGTATTCCACATCGTTCACCCTCTCTTTGTCCGGCAACGGCACGATGTCCGGCGATATGAAGTTGCCGCTTACCTCTCGAGTATTGGCTGATTGCTGGCTGTGGAGCGCGCTGTTGGAATACGGAGCATAAGAGCGCGGATACGGCGAACCGTAATCGTTGGAACCGGCCACGCGCACGGCTTCGCTAACCGAGCGGTCAAAGTAGCACTTCAAGCCCTCATCGCCCGTACAGATCACCCGGTGCTTGATTTGCTTCAATTCCACATAGGCGTTCGTGTCCGGATCTATGGTCATCTTCTTGCCGCCCACCAAAACCACGGGCAGGAAGACGCGCTCCCTTTCTTTCAGCTTGACCCGCATCTGTTCGTTTTCTGTACTCACCAAAGAAAGCATATCAGTCAGGTGTGCGACATCGGCCACAAGCTTATCGTGTTCGCGAAGAGCTTTATCGGTATTCTGTGATGCTTCCACCGCTGTATTATTCGTGGCCGCTTTCTTTTCCGGCGGGCTTAAATAATTGACATAAAATAAATAGAACACGGGTGAGAGCAAAAGGGGCAGAAGGAAAAATTTGAACAGAACCGGTTTGGGCTTTTTGATCTCTGCCGTCTCAAAGCTTCTATACAAATCGAAAATCTTTTTCTTGGGGCGAACGGTGATTGAACGGATTATCTGATTCGACTGCGGACTTTTTTCCTTGTAATGAATCTCGCCAAAGAACGATATGCTTCGGCGGGCCGCATGATATTCGGTTTCTATCAAGGGTATGAAGCTTGAATTGACCAGACGCGAAGACTGGCTGGCCAAATAAATGAAGTGCCCCAGGTGGCGGTGTCGTTGCAGATAGGCTTCCGTCTTGGGAAGGCCCATGCGCCGGGGGAAATAAAGCTGGCACTCGTCCAGGACATACATTATGGGGCCGCCGAACTTTTCGTTCAGTTTATGCTGATGATCGTAATCGAAAAACATTTCGATTTGCAGGGGGCGCTTCTGGCCGGGGAAAAGCTCATCAAGAAAATTTTCAAAATCCGTATGGCCCAGGCGCAAATCACGGATATTGGAAATGATTGTTATGTCCGGGTTCTTTTCCAAAAAGGCGGCCAAATCATGCACCATTTTATACGTCTTGCCGGATCCGGGAACGCCGGTATACAGATAAATCATGCTCAACCTCTCACTATGCCGATGAGAAAACGCACCACGCAAAACGAAATTAATAATGAAATCGTCTGCCCCAGCATGAGAGTATCGGCCAGCCAAGCCGCTATGCCGGTAAACTGAACTGTCGCGTCCGACAAATTGACGTTGGAGGTGAATTGGCTCAAAGCCCAGTCAACCAAGGTTGAACTGAAAGCCATCAACACCTTGTATATGAAATAGACCACGACCACACTGACCACTTTTACCAAGAGAAGTTTCAGGCCGCCCATAAGGACGGGAACCAGCAAAGGAAAAGCCATACATCACCGCCTTAAAATCAGAAGCAAGCCGCACAGGCCGGTTATGCTGAAAATGAGTTGCCCGAAGAGGCGTATCTTGTCTTGCCACTCGCACAGGGAAAACGAAAAATTGCGCCTGAATAAAACCACGTCCATGGAACAAGCCGCGCCGCTGGTCTGGATATAATCATGGTCCTTGATAGCCTGTACCGGGCCTTTATCCATCAGGCCGTCAAGATAATCCTTATGTTCGCCCTGGCCGCGCTCAAGACTGTACTCGCCGTTGCCGTCACCCCATCCATCACCGCCCAAAGCGTTTTCAGCATCACCCAAATCGCCAAAATTGCCGTCGAAGCCTTCATCTTCCCCGCTGTCGGAACTTCCTGTACCACCAGTGCCGCCGCCCGTGCCCCCACCGCCTCCGCCAGTGCCGCCGGGGGTATCACCTCCACCACCAGTGTTGCCTCCACCACCAGTGTTGCCGCCGCCCGTGTTGCCGCCGCCGCCTGTGTCGCCGCCGCCGCCTGTGTCGCCGCCTCCGCCTGTGTCGCCGCCTCCGCCTGTGTCGCCGCCGCCTGTGTTGCTGCCGCCGCCCGTGTCGCCGCCGCCTGTGTTGCTGCCGCCGCCCGTGTTGCTGCCGCCGCCTGAACCGCTGTAACAGGCATCAAGGGAATATCTACCGTCCGGCAATTTCGTGATGCAATCAGGATTATTTGAAGCGCCGGGGTCAGGCTCATTATTCCCATCACATATATTTACATACTCGCCATTTGACATTTTTATACAGGGGTCAGATGATAACGGAGGGCGGGTTTTATTTTCATCCATTTTCGGAGGCTCTGTCATATCTGTTGATTCCCACTCAGCAAGTACATCTATAACAACATCACTGCATACAACACCGCTCGAATCGCCTGTTGTAAAAGTGACTACATCTCCGTTGGAATTTGCAACACTATAACCGGATGATACATAATTACCTTCACCATCATAGCAGTCATAGTCATGCCTTATGTGAAATAAACAGTCGGCGGAGTTATAAGAATTTCCAAAAAGTTCAGAATATTTCTCACACGTTGATTTTTCAGAACCGGAAGAATGGCACCCAATAGCATACTTTATATCATCATTATAGTCGCTCAAATTACATATAGCATTGACATGCTCCGGCAGAACACTACATGTTACTCTGTCAATATCGCCAAAATCCTGCAAAAATACGCGATTGATTCCCATATCAGGATGCCAGCCGCATAGCATTTTACTAGGGCCAGTTGGGCTACAAAGAGTAACCCTCCAACGATCATCATTTACAGCGTATGGATATATACGAGAACAATAGTTAGCATAGGCTGTATTGGTAAATGCCACACTCACAGCCATGAAAAAAAATAGTATTGATATTTTGTTTTTCATTTTATGCAACTCGCTAATATGCTGATTACGAGAACGGCCAGGAGGGCGGAGAAGATTTGGTCGGGGAGCGCCTTAAGGAGTGTGTAGAGTTTTTCAAATTGTTCGGGTGTCATGGGATCCTCCGGGAAGGGGTGAGGGGAAGGCCGAGGCCCTCCCCTTTGGTTGAAGGTGGCAACCCTTGGGCCTTTACGCGCCCTTGATCATCTGAATCACCTTCCTGATGCCCACAATGGCGATCACCAGGGTGATCACCGCCGCGCCGGCCGACACGATGTTGGTCGTATCGAAATTCGTAATCGCGTCAGAAACAGCATCGGCGCGGGCCGAGGACGGAGCCGCCATAACGGCGGTAAAGACGGCGGCGCCAGCCACGGCCAGCTTGTTATTCAAATTGCGCAAATTCAGTTTTTTCATGTCGTTCCCCTTTCTTGGGTTATGAGGATTTAAAAAGCTTGCATATCGCAAGCACTATAAGTGCAGGGGCCACCACCTTCAGCCCCGCAACAAAATAAGCATCGAAATAATCCAGCATCTTAACCCCCTTTACGCCGCAGACTTCGGCGAAGCGATTTCCTGAGGCGGGTGATTCTTCATCGTGCTATATTGAATTTTGACGTTCCCTTCACGGTCTTTGAACGTCGAAACGCGAACGGCCATTCGGTACATCTTCCCACGCACCAGAACGGCTTCCCCCGTCTCAACATAGATCGGGTCAAAATCGCTGTCCGGCAGATGCATACAGCAACGGTGCGCCTTGAACCCTTTCTGTACGCCGTCTTTGGTGAAGCTTACCTCCCGTTCCCGACAATTCAGGCATACGCCTCTCACATACAACATCTTTACACCTCTCTTAGTTACAGCTTTTCAGCTTGCTTCGTTCGGCCTCTGAATTCTTGAGGCCTAGGCTTTAATCATCTTCGTCAAAATAATCATTCGATGCGTTATAAACACGTTCAGAAAATCGCTCATATTCTTCTTCTGTGAGTGTTCCATATTTCTCTTTTAAATGACCTAATATCGCCCAATCTTCTTCTGAAAAATGCTTATTTTCAGCCACCTTGTCCATAATGAAATACTCATACTTTTCATCATCGTTTTGATCTTCATAACTAAGCTTGCTTGATCCCTCTCCATATCCGTTGATAACTATATCTTTCTTGCCCTCATCATCAACAAGCCATGCCACTTTTTTATGCTCACACACGCAATCACATACACAATCACGGCCGCACCAGCCATAAAAATGTATGTATGGTCAAAACCTTGTAATGCCGCCGTTATCGGATCCATTCGCCACCCCCTAAATCCTTGTGGTTAATTCGGACATTTCCGCCTCAATCTTTTTGATTGCCGTCAAGCATAAATTGTCCATTTGCTCATTGTTGCCCTCATCATTGTGGGCGCGCTTGAATTTCCTTAATTGCCCTTTCAGTTCGTCAAGCCGCCGTAAATTCTTCATACGTTCCCCGAATCTCACTCGCTCACGGCCAAAGTTCATATCCCACCCCCCGGCTTGCTGTATGTTCCACGTGAAACACTCTCATGAATAAATAGTTTCATGAGAGAAATATTGCACACATGAAATAAAAAGTCAATATATTTTTCATGAGAGTAGATAC
>QMCE01002216.1_pt1 | contig 10721 bp, 8 predicted proteins | sample 1821851 | NCBI WGS metagenome assembly QMCE01 (sample SAMN09453174, study PRJNA476694) | Termite gut metagenome, whole genome shotgun sequencing project. | isolation source: worker | host: Odontotermes sp. | place: South Africa:Pretoria | collected 2016-01-28
CTCTGTTTCTGGTTCGGTTTACTTTGTATATGAGGATTTGGGAGGTTATATAACGGCTTCGGTTACGGGGGTTATATTAGTTGTATTGCTTTTGCGAATGTTTACGTTGCCCCGAAAGATAAGAATTACGGACGACTATTTTGAGATAGTATGTCTATTTAAGTGGTGCCGTATTCCACTGAATGAAATAACGGAGGTGCGCCGTATTCCGACCGATAGACAAAAGAAATTTATTCCCCTGTGGAGTCTATATGGAGTATTCGGATATACGGGGTGGTACTATAATGGGGGATTGGCAAGATTGTATGCAACGCGCCTGTCGAATTTAATAGAGATTACAACTCATAATAACCGAATTGTAATTTCAGATTTCAAGTTTCAAATTTCAGACTATTTTAATTGTAAATAACTCAAACTCATAACGAATGGTAGATTTCGACAATAATATTGCTATTCTGCAAAAAGAATTATCTTCTCCGAAACGTATCGTACTCGTGGGACATACGAACCCCGACGGCGATGCAGTAGGGTCGATGTTGTCGCTCTCTCTCTGGCTGAAAAGCGCAGGACATACGACTAATTGTATCGTTCCGAACCGCTATCCATACTTTTTGGAATGGATAGATGGAATTAGCGAGGTACAGGTCTATAAGTTTGCTTCCGTATTGTGCGATACGATAGTCGCTGAAGCAGATATAGTCGTTTGTGTCGATTTTAACCAATTCGACCGACTCGAAGGACTTGGAGAGGCAATAGAAAAGAACGATAGCGCATTGAGAGTGCTTATCGACCACCACCTCGATGCACCCGACGATACTTACGATATTCTCTTTTCTGATACCCAGTCGTGCGCAACGGCTATGATTGTTCACAAGATTCTTACAACTATCGCTCCTTCGGTTATCGACAGGACGATTGCCGAAAATCTCTATGTGGGCATAATGACCGATACGGGTAATTTTTCATATAGCAATGTTACGGCAGACGTATTTCGTGTTGCCGCCGAGTTGGTCGAGTGTGGAGTCGATGTTCAGAGTGTTAATACGGCGGTTTACAATACATTTACCGAAGACAGAGTTCGATTGTTGGGCTATGTTATATCGGAAAGAATGGAGGTCATACATAACGGCGAGGCAGCCTATATGTCGCTTAACGAGCGAGAGATGCGCCGTTTTAATTTTCAGGTTGGCGATAGCGAAGGATTTGTGAACTATCCGCTGACTATCGAGGGGGTAAAGATGAGTGCGATGTTCTCTCAGACGAGAAAATTTATAAGGGTTTCGTTGCGCTCAAGGGGAAATTTGGATGTTAGTGAATTTGCTGCAAAATATTTTGGCGGCGGAGGACATAAAAATGCTTCGGGCGGTAAGTCGTTTTTGCCGATGAAGGAGACGATTGAGCACTATGAAGCAGCGGTAGATGAGTTTTTAGGATAGACCGAAGCGATATGAGCGACTGGAAAGAGAGGCTTGGAGTGGTCTATTCGACCAATACCGACTATAAATATGAAACCGAGAGCAGGGTTGAGCCCGAAACGTTGGCGATTGATAAGCAGAATTTAAGAGTCTATATCGAGCGCAAGGGCAGAGGAGGTAAGACGGCAACGATAGTTAAAGGTTTTGTCGGTACGGATGGCGACTTGGAAGCGATTGGTAGAGAGTTGAAACAACGACTCGGAGTCGGCGGAGCAGTCAAAGATGGCGAAATAATCGTTCAAGGCGAACTGCAAACAAAGGTAAAAGAGTTGCTTATCAAAATGGGATATATAAGAACAAGATAATGGTTAATGGTTAATCAAGATAAAGAGAACGAATTACAAATAAACTCATAACTCATAAACTTAAATTTGAAACCCCGAACTTTACCGCCGAGAACATCGCCAAGCTCGCCGAATTGTTCCCTGGCGTGGTGGCTGATGGTAAGGTGAATGTTGACCTGTTGCGTTCCTATGTGGGTGAGGAGATATTCGGTGATGAAGCCTATGAGTTCACATGGGTGGGCAAACGCGTTGCCATTGCAGAAGCTGGACGGCCTGTCCGCAAGACTCTGCGCCCTTGCGTTGAAGAGAGCAAGGACTGGGACACGACGGAGAACCTTTACATTGAGGGCGACAATCTCGATGTTTTAAAGCTGTTGCAAGAAAGCTACCTCGGCAAGGTGAAGATGGTGTATATAGATCCTCCGTACAACACAGGAAGCGACTTTGTTTACCGCGACAACTTCACTGTCAGCCGAGAGGACTACGAAGAAGACGCAGGAGTCTACGACGAGGACGGCGAACGCCTATTTAGGAACACCGAAACCAACGGACGCTTCCACTCCGATTGGTGCAGCATGATTTATCCGCGCCTTGTCTTGGCGCGAAATCTGTTGCGTGATGACGGTGTTATCTTTATTAGTATTGATGATAACGAGGTGGTACAGTTGAGAAAGATATGCGATGAAGTGTTTGGAGTCAGCAATTTCATTGCAGAATTGGTGTGGGAACGTGCATATTCGCCTAAAAACGATGCGAAATATATATCAAATAGTCATGACTATGTGCTTGTGATTGCAAAGAACATAAATGCCTTTCATATTGGTAGGTTGCCACGCACAAAAGAAGCCAACGCTCGATATTCCAATCCTGATAATGATCCGCGTGGTGTTTGGAAGCCGAGTGACTTGTCTGTGAAAACATATAATGCCGCTTCGGATTACCCTATTACCGCCCCTTCGGGGCGGGTAATAGAGCCTCCAGCAGGACGCTGCTGGAGGCTCTCGAAAAATGCATTTTTCGAGAGACTCCAGGACAACCGTATATGGTTCGGTGTTGATGGCAACAGTGTCCCTCAAATGAAAAGGTTTTTATCCGAACTTAAATATGATGGCATGGCTCCACAATCAATAATGTTCTATAAGGATGTCGGACACAGCCAAGAAGGCGCGCAAGAATTGACGAAACTCCTTGAGGCAGGCGCATTTGACGGACCAAAGCCAATTCGCTTGTTACGACGCCTGTTGACACTTGCAAATATTGACAAAGACTCTATCATCTTGGACTTCTTCTCTGGTTCTGCCACTACCGCACACGCTGTCATGCAGCTTAATGCCGAGGATGGCGGGAAACGGAAGTTTATCATGGTGCAGCTGCCGGAGGTATGTGCCGAAGGTTCGGAAGCCGCCAAAGCCGGTTACGCCAACATCTGCGAAATTGGAAAAGAGCGCATACGCCGCGCAGGGGATAAAATCAAGGCAGGGGAGGGGTTGACTGCGCAGGACCTCGATACGGGCTTCCGTGTTTTCAAACTCGCCGATACGAATATGAATGACGTGTACTATGCGGCGGACGACTATACGCAGGATATGCTACTGATGATGCAGGACAATATCAAGCCCGACCGCACGGATATGGACTTGCTGTTCGGTTGTCTGCTGGACTGGGGCTTGCCACTGTCCATGCCGCATACCCATGAGGTCATTGACGGTGCAACCGTACACACTTACAATGGCGGTGACCTAATAGCTTGTTTTGCTGCGGCGGTTAGCGACGCTGTGGTGCGTGAGATTGCAAAGCGCCAACCGCTCCGCGCAGTGTTCCGCGACTCATCGTTTACCAGTTCGCCGGAGAAAATCAATGTAACGGAGATTTTTAAGCTCCTCACGCCCAACACGAATGTGAGGGTGATATAGATGGATAAGATGAAACTAACCCTCGCGCCGCAAAGCGACGATACGGAATTTTATAAGCGGGTTGCCGACCTGCTTGCGGAGGCTCGTAGTTTTGCCAAGCAGCAGTTGGACGCCACGATTGTCGAGACCTATTACGAAATCGGACGATTGATAGTCGAGCGTGAACAGCAGGGGCAAAAGCGGGCGAAATACGGCGCAAACCTGATAAATGGTCTGTCTGAATACCTCACTGAGCAGTATGGGCGGGGATTTTCGGTTGTGAATTTAAAAAACATAAGAAAGTTTTACCAAGTTTACGCGCCGTCAAAAGGGCAATCACTGACTGCCCTTTCTGAAAAAAACGATAAATTCGATTCGCTGATAAGTGCGTTTGACACTACCGCGCCAAAAGGGCAGACGCCGACTGCCCAATTCAGATTGTCATGGACGCATTACCAAATTTTGATGCGAATCGAAAACGTGGCCGCTCGCCGTTTTTACGAAATCGAAGCAGTAAGCCAGCAGTGGTCGGTCAGGCAGTTGCGGCGTCAGGTTGGCAGTTCGCTCTACGAACGGCTGGGACTTTCCCGTAATAAGGACAAGGTTATGGCGTTGGCGAAGGAAGGGCAAATCGTCGAAAGTCCAAGCGATATCTTCAAGTCACCGTATGTGCTGGAGTTCACGGGGCTGGAGGAACGTGCCGAGTATAGCGAGTCGGACCTGGAACAGGCGTTAATAGACAACCTCCAAAAATTCCTGCTGGAAATGGGCAAAGGCTTTCTTTTTGAGGCTCGGCAAAAGCGGTTCTCATTTGACGAAAAGTCGTTCTATGTTGACCTCGTCTTCTATAACCGTCTACTTCAATGCTACGTCATCATTGACCTCAAGGTTGCTGAACTGAGGCACCAAGACTTGGGACAAATGTTGATGTACGTTAATTACTTTGACCGTTATGTCAAACAGGCATTTGAAAAGCCGACGATAGGTATACTTCTGTGCAGCCAAAAGAACGACAACATCGTTGAACTCACCCTGCCAGAGGACAGTAATATTTATGCCTCGGCATACAGCCTTTACCTCCCCGACAAGGCTCTTTTGCAGCGCAAGCTAGCTGAATGGGTCGAGGAGTTTGAAGACGAACACGGAGGTGATAGCGAATGAAATTGCAGTTTAGGCATCAGGCGTTTCAGGCGGACGCGGCAAAAGCGGTTTGCGACGTGTTCGTAGGTCAACCGTTCCACATGCCGACCTATATGGTAGACCCCGGTATGGATAAAGACGATTGCGCCGGGCAGATGAATTTCCAAGTCACGGATTTGTTCACAGGTTTTAATAATGCGCCAATCGCCATAGACGACGGCAAAATCTTGGAGCATATCCGTACCATTCAGCGGGCGAGGCAAATCAAACCCTCCGAGTCGCTGTCGGGGCGGTATAACCTTACGGTCGAGATGGAAACCGGCATAGGCAAAACCTACACCTACATTAAAACAATGTATGAACTCAACAAACGCTACGGTTGGAGCAAGTTCATCATAGTCGTGCCGAGTGTCGCCATCCGTGAGGGTGTATATAAGTCTTTCCAAATGACAGAAGAGCATTTTACCGAGGACTACGGCAAGAAAATCCGATTCTTCATTTATAACTCCGCCCAACTGACGGAGATAGACCGCTTCGCCTCGGATAGTGCGATAAACGTAATGATAATCAACAGCCAAGCATGCAACTCGCCCCAACGGGATAAAAAGACAGGCAAGTTACTCAATAGTCAGAGAAACAAAATATTCATGAAGTTGGACGACTTTCGTTCCCGCCGCCCGATTGATATCATTGCCAAGACAAACCCGATACTTATTATTGATGAACCACAGTCAGTAGAGGGGAAAAAGACAAAGGAAGCGTTAAAACTCTATACCCCTCTGATGACGCTCCGATACTCGGCGACCCACAAGGCGGATAGTGTTTACGATATGATTTATCGCCTTGACGCGCTGGAAGCCTACAACAAGCGGCTCGTTAAGAAGATCGCTGTTAAGGGAATTTCAGTGATGGGATCAACCGCCACTGAAGGTTACGTCTATGTTCAAAGCATAAACATCAGCAATGGCAACCCGACCGCCACGATTGAATTTGACCTCAAAGGCCAAAGCGGTGTCCGCAAGGTATCGCGGGTAGTGTACGAGGGATACAGCCTCTTCGACAATTCCGGAGAACTCGCAGAGTACAAGGATGGCTATACTGTTCTGCGGATTGACGGTCGCGATTCTTCCGTGGAATTCGTAAACGGCAAAAAGCTGTTCGCAGGTGATGTAATCGGCTCGGTCAGCGAGGAACAACTGCGCCGTATTCAGATAAGGGAAACCATTCTCTCACACATCGAGCGGGAGCGGGCTTTGTTTGCCAAGGGAATCAAAGTCCTGTCGCTATTCTTTATCGATGAGGTGGCAAAGTACAAGCAATACGATGTGGCAGGCAACGCACAAGGCGGCACCTACGCCGATATCTTCGAGGAAGAATACAGTCAAATCATTGGCGGTATGCAGCCTGCACTGACCGATATGCCGGAGTATCTTTCCTATCTTGACGACATTGCTGCCGAACGTACCCATGCTGGGTATTTCTCCATCGACAAGAAAAGCGGCAGAATGGTGGACGGCAAACTGGGCGACAAGAAAGAACGCACATCCGATGACGCGGATGCCTACGATCTGATAATGAAGGACAAGGAGCGTTTGCTCGACCGCCAAGAGCCTGTGCGGTTTATTTTCTCACACTCGGCGCTCCGCGAAGGCTGGGATAACCCGAATGTGTTCCAAATCTGCACCTTGAAGCAAAGCGGTAGCGACGTTCGAAAACGGCAGGAAGTTGGGCGCGGCTTGCGTTTGTCCGTCAACCAAGGTGGCGAGCGTATGGATGAGAGCATCTTGTCCCGTGATGAAATCCATACCGTGAACGTTCTGACAGTTATCGCCAACGAAAGCTATGACAGCTTTGCCAAAGGCTTACAGAGCGAAATCGCAGAGGCTGTCGCCGACCGTCCCCGTAAGGTCGAGGCGAAGCTGTTTGTCGAGAAATTCGGTGAGGATATTGCCACTGCCATTCACGAGAGTCTGATAGGGAACGGCTATGTGAAGCGCGGCGAATTGACCGAGAAATACTACGAGGCAAAGAAAAACGGCACTCTGGAAATGCCGGAAGAAGCCATAGACAGAGCCGCCGATGTAATCGCTATCTTGGATTTCGTCTACGACCCGAACGCCAGCAAGCCGGAAGACGCTCGGAAGAATACGGTTGAGGTCACGCTCGACAAGGGCAAACTTGACAGTAAGGCATTTCAGGAACTGTGGTCGCGCATCAACCGACGCAGTTACTATGTCGTGGGCTTTGACGAGGATGAATTGGTTAAGAAGGCGGTTTTAGAACTCAATAAGCGCTTGCGTGTGTCCGGGATTTACTTCAAGGTCGAACGTGGCGAACAAACGGATTGGCTTGAATCTAAAGAGCAACTGATGATGGGGGAGGGCTTTGTCCGTCAGGATATGGTCCGTGAGGAAGCTGACTTTTGCACGACAAGGAGAGCCATTTCCTCTGTTCGATACGACCTCATCGGTAAGCTTGTAGCCGAAACGGGTCTGACTCGAAAAGCCGTAACTAAAATCCTATATGGGCTCGAAAAACTGGTATTTGACCAGTTCGGCGATAATCCCGAAGAGTTCATTCTACGCGCCGGCAACATTATCAATGAGCAGAAAGCCACAGCAATTGTTGAACATATCACCTACGATAAGCTGACGGAAGTGTTCAGCACTGACATTTTCACCGAGCCAGAAATTAAAAAAGGGCAGCTTGGCGTATCAGCTATGGCGGCATCGCGGCATTTGTACGACTATGTCATCTACGATTCTAATGTCGAAAAAAACTTTGCCGAGCAATTGGAATCTCATACAAAAGAAGTGAAAATGTATGTAAAACTCCCAAAAGGGTTTTATATCAGCACTCCAGTAGGAAAGTACAATCCCGACTGGGCTATTGCTTTTTACGAGGGAACCGTGAAGCATGTCTATTTTGTGGCGGAAACCAAGGGCGATTTGGGCTTGGAGTTAACTGAAATCGCATCTGCAAAAGCACACTGCGCCCGTGAGCATTTCAGGGCAATAAGTGGCGATAAAGTGGTATACGACGTGGTAGACAGCTACGACAGGCTTTGGGATTTGGTGAGGAATTGACACTATTTCACAACCGAGGGAATGAAAATAGGAACACTAAGAAATCGGTCATTTATGAGCTTTTGGCGTATTGTCCATAAGGCGCGTTTGCATCTCTGGAAACCCCTTACTCCGGTGTGGCTTCTGGCATGATTTCTATAATTAGCTCATACTTGTCGGGTATGACTGCAACAGCGTTCATGTACGATTCATTGATAATCAATATCCGCTGTGCCTTTACGCAGTACATCAACTCGGTGAGCACTCTTTGCTCAACCTGAGTCATTTCTACGGGAACGCATACGGCTGCCCGCAGGCGAAAAAGTCTTCGCACATTTATTTTTTTGAGGAAATATTCAAACAGTTTCCTTGCCAAGTCAAACTCCGCAACTATCCCATTTCTAAAAGGCGAGCCCACCACCATGCCTTCCCGCTCAATCATGTCCCGCTTGTCTAAAACTTCATTGCCAAGAGCCGCAATGCGGTTAGTATCGGGATTGATTGCCAACAGCGAGATTTCGCTTAATAGTTTATTTCGCTCTCGATTGTAAAATGAAATCATGGAAGGTGCATAGTTGGTAAAACCATGTGTGTTATTGTTCATAATCATTCCTCCCAAAGCATATGTAATCGGTGACCTCTCTCTAATTGTATAGCATATGCCCATAGGAATCAATAACTAGTTGTAGCAAGCATTTGTTGGCCGAAACCCCTTGATTTTTTCTACAAATTGGCTATAATGTAATTGGAGTTATAATTTAGCCGAAGGAGAATTGCCATGTATATCAACCGTCATATCGAGGAAGTGCTGAAATCAGCAATAAAGGAAAAGGGTGCGCTTTGTGTGACGGGTGCGAGGCAGGTCGGTAAATCGACCGTACTCAAAACCATTTTTACCGAACACAAGGAATTGACGTTGGACGATAGAAGGTTGCTTAGGCTTGCACTGGAACAGCCGGAAGAATTTTTCACACAGTTTGAGCCGCCCGTTTTTGTGGATGAGATTCAGTATGCACCTCTACTTTTTCCGTACGTCAAGATGCATATTGACAAAACGGGAGAGAAGGGCGCATTCGTGTTATCGGGTTCCCAACGCTATGAAATGATGTCCAATATGACGGAGAGTTTGGCGGGTCGCGTCAATTTAATCGACCTGTATGGGCTTTCCATACGTGAAATTTTTGATGATGATTTTCGTGGGGAATTTATGCCGACGTCGGAATATCTGAAAAGACGCCGTCCCAAGCCAATAAAATACAATGTGGTTTGGGAGAACATTTGGCGCGGGTTTTTTCCCGAAATCGTGGAGAGCGGTACTGAGTGGTCGCGGTTTTATTCCAGTTACGTTCGAACCTATCTTGACAGGGACGTTTCAAAACTGGGGCAAGTCGGTGACTTGCTGGAATTCGAGAAGTTCATGGTTGCAATGGCGGCGCGAACGGGGCAGTTGCTTAATGTCGCTGATGTAGCGAAGGATGCGGGCGTCAGTCGGCAGACTGCTGAAAAATGGCTCTCCATTTTAATTGCCTCGAACATAGTGTACGTGATGAAGCCGTATTACAACAACGTTCTAAAGAGGTTGATTAAAACGCCGAAGACTTATTTCTTGGATACGGGGCTGGCAAGCTACTTGGTGGGTTGGGATAATGCGCAGGTGCTACAAAATGGGGCAATGTCGGGTGCGATGTTTGAAACTTTCGTCATCGGTGAAATCATCAAGTCTTGGGCGAATGCGAGTGGCGTGACGCCGAACATGAATTTTTATTTTTTCCGCGACAAAGACGGCAATGAGATTGATTTGCTCATCAAACGCAATGGGATTCTTTATCCGATTGAGATAAAAAAGCACGTCAATTGTGATAAGGGTGACATAACCGCGTTCAAGCAGCTTGATAAAATCCCCGACATACAGCGTGGCGAAGGGTGTGTCGTGTGTATGTCGGAGGACGTGTTTCCGATAACGGCCACGGACATGGCCGTTGGCGTTCGGTATCTGTAGGTTGGTGGGGGCGGTTTACCGAGAACCCGCCCACGCCCGACAGACTGCGATGCGCGCACCCTTTGGGGCGTCGCAGTGTTCGCCGTCCCCGCAAGAAAAATCATTCAGCATTTCACAGGGCATATCGGCGCATTCGCCGCAATGGGTGTGGTTTTTGCTCTGACAGCATATTGCGACTGGACACTCTCCCCAAAAAGGGCGTCCTTTCAATGCAATACATCCGGCGCAGCCTTCGGATTTTTTTTGTGCGCAGCCATCGCATAGAAGTCCGCAACGGGATTGGACGGTTAAGAGTTCTTTTATTGTGAACGACTCAGGGTGTTTATCACTCCTGTCGCCCCACAGCCAGAGTGATGCGCGTTTGGTTGTGAACTTAATGACGCAGTAATTTGGGTCGGTCTCTCCATGGGGGAAATGGGTGGTGAATTCATCCCGCCACAGACGACTCTTTGTCTCTTGGTCGGTATGGACTTCGGCTTCGCCGATGAGGGTGATGTTGTTTCCGTCCACATGGCAGCAGACGCTTGCCCGCTTATCCCTTTGTAGGCATTTGGATTTGTTCGAGCCTATGCCAGTGACAAAATATGCCTCAAGTATGTTCTCTGGTTGGATGGACGACACGGTGGAAACGTGTGGATACCCGTTCTCGTCTAGGACGCTGATGTATACTACGTCGCAGGATTTGATGATTTGGTTTGCCTTCTCAAAAATGTTTGCATTCATTGTTTTTCCTCCTGGTTTGTTTGGGATATGGGTATCATATGATTTGAGCGACAAAAGGTATTTTGTCGCTCTGATACCACGGACTGCTCCGCATTACATGCTCTCGCAGTCCTAAAAACATTCGAAATTCGCCCTATCGGGCT
>QMCE01002217.1_pt1 | contig 10718 bp, 7 predicted proteins | sample 1821851 | NCBI WGS metagenome assembly QMCE01 (sample SAMN09453174, study PRJNA476694) | Termite gut metagenome, whole genome shotgun sequencing project. | isolation source: worker | host: Odontotermes sp. | place: South Africa:Pretoria | collected 2016-01-28
GACACCGAGGCACTCGGGAATGCGTTTAAGAGTTGGTATCGGCTCGATTATGCTACGGTAGTCGTTGGTTCATAGAACTGAGTACAAACAATCACAGCAAAAAGGCGAACTTTCGGGTTCGCTTTTTTGTTTTTTATTTAAATTTTTATTATATTTGGGGGTTATACTTAATAAGTTAGGTTTATGAGTGTCTTGAAGTTCGACAAGCAGAGTCTGGGAAATTTGGAGTATTCGCTCCGGCGCGAGATGTTGGCCACCGACCGCAGTGGCGGATATATGTCCACCACCATCACGGGTTGCAACACGCGCAAGTATCACGGCCTGATGGTGTGCCCCAAGGACGCCGGCGAAAACGATTACGTGATGCTCTCGTCGCTCGACGAAACCATCGTTCAGCACGAGCAGTCGTTCAACCTTGCCTTGCACCGTTTTCCCGGGACGTACGAGCCCCGCGGGCATAAGTACATCACCGATTTCGACTACACCCCTTGCCCTACGATAACTTACCGTGTGGGGGGCGTGGTGCTCAAAAAAGAGATACTCTGGGTGCACACCAAGACCCAGTTGCTCGTTCGATATACTCTTTTGGAGGCCAAGAGCGACACCAAGCTCAGGTTGCGGCCGTTTTTGGCGTTTAGAGACAAACACTCGCTCAGCCAGGCCAATATGTTCGCCGACGGCCATTCCTATCCGGTGCGCGGAGGTGTCAAGTGCCGCTTGTATCAAGATTTCCCGTGGCTGTACATGCAGACCGACTGCCCTAACGAGACGGGTTGCGAATTTGTCGCCGCGCCCGACTGGTACTATGGTTTCGAGTATTTGGAGGAGAAGCATCGCGGCTATCCGTTCACCGAGGATTTACTCACACCCGGCTATTTCGAGGTGGACATCAAAAAGGGCGAGAGCGTTATTTTTTCTGCCGCGCTCGACGAGATGTGGTCGCCCGATACGATAGATCAAATTTTCGACGAAGAGCTTGCGCGGCGCAGTGCCAAGAACGATTTTCTGTCGTGCTTGCGCCATTCGGCCCGTCAATTTATTTCGCGCCGCGACGATCGCACCGAGGTTGTGGCGGGTTGGCCGTGGTTCGGGCGTTGGGGCCGCGACACCTTTATAGCTCTGCCGGGGATAACGCTGACGAGGGGTGATGTGCAATCGTGCACGGACGTTTTGGACACTATGACGCGTGAGATGCGCGACGGCCTGTTTCCCAATATGGGCGAGGCGTACAACTCGGTCGATGCTCCGCTGTGGTTTTTTTGGACTTTGCAGCAGCTCGAAGAGCACGTCGGGACGGAGAAGATTTGGAAAGATTACGGCCAAAAGATGAAAGATGTTTTGACCGCATATAAGCGTGGCGTGGGCGATGTGATAAAGGTCCACGACAACGGTTTGGTGTGGGCGGGCCATCACAATTTGGCGATGACGTGGATGGATGCTGTGGTCGATGGCCGTCCGGTCACGGGCCGCGAGGGCTATCAGGTCGAGATCAACGCTCTGTGGTACAACGCCGTGTGCTGGACTTTGGAGTTGGCCGAAAAATTTGGTGATAAGGCATTCGTTAGCGAGTGGAAAGCTCTTCCGGAACTTATCAAAACTTCGTTCGTCGATACTTTTTGGAGCGAGGAGCGTGGCTATTTGGCCGACTATGTCAATCCATCCATCGAGGACAAGGGGCCGTTGTGGGAGGCTGGCGGCCGCAACTTTTTCGTGCGCCCCAATCAGGTCATCGCTTGTTCGATGCGATACAAAATGCTCAGTGAGCGCAAACAGCTTGAAGTGTTGGAGACCATAAAACGCCACCTTCTCACTCCCAAAGGTTTGCGCACGCTTTCGCCCCAAAATCCTCTTTACAAAGGGCGTTACGAGGGCGACCAGCCCACGCGCGACCGCGCATATCATCAGGGTACGGTGTGGCCTTGGCCGCTGGAGCACTATGTCCGCGCGCGTTTCGATATTCAGGGGGCGGCGTTTTCGGATCGCGCCAAGGAGATTTTGGCGGGCTTCGAGGAGGATTTGGACAGTTACGGTATCGGGTCGATAGCCGAGATTTACGACGGCGATCCGCCCCATGCCCAGCGAGGCGCCATTTCGCAGGCTTGGAGTGTGGGGGCTGTGTTGCGCATCAACGAGATGATCGAAAAAACGAAATAGGTTATGAGAGTACTAATGTTAGGTTGGGAGTTTCCGCCGCACATTGCGGGGGGGCTTGGCACGGCTACTTACGGTCTCACGCGGGGGCTGGCAAAGCACGGCGTCGAGGTCAAGATGATCGTCCCCAAGGCTTATGGCGATGAAGATCAACGCTTTGTGCGGGTGGTCAATGCGTCGGACGTGGTAACCAATTTCGGCGATATGCGCCACAAGGACATTTGGGACAGGATGACTTTCATCGAGATCGACTCCAACCTCATTCCTTACGCCTCGCCCGAGGAGTACGAGGCCAAGCGCGAGGAGTGGGAACGCACGGGCCGTGTATCCACGGGCGGCGATATTTGGACGGGCCGGTTTGCGTTTTCGGGCAAGTATGGTGCCAATCTGATGGAGGAGGTGGCGCGTTATGCAATGGTTGCGGCTGAGGTGGCAAAACAGTTGGAGGGACAGTTCGACGTTATTCACGCGCACGATTGGCTCACCTATTATGCAGGCATTGCGGCAAAGGCTGTGAGTGGAAAACCTTTGGTTGTTCATATGCACGCCACGGAGTACGACCGCAGCGGCGAGAACGTCAATCGCACGGTTTATGACATCGAGCGTGCGGGAATGGAGGCGGCCGACAGGGTCATTGCGGTGAGCAATCTCACACGCAACATCGTGGTCGAAAAGTACGGTATTCCGGCTCACAAGGTCGTTGCGGTGCACAATGCGGTGCGGTTTGCCGATGCGGGCGAGGAGGTCGAGCGCGGGCTGGACGACAAGATAGTGACATTTTTGGGCCGCATAACCTACCAAAAGGGGCCGGACTATTTCGTCGAGGCGGCGGCAAAAGTCTTGAAGCGCATCCCCAATGTGCGGTTCGTGATGGCGGGCAGCGGCGATATGATGGAGCATGTGGTGCGGCGGGTGGCAGAGTTGGGCATTGCCGACAGGTTCTATTTTACGGGCTTTTTGAAGGGCGACGACGTTCAGCGAATGTTTGCCCTGTCGGACGTTTACGTTATGCCGTCGGTGAGCGAGCCGTTCGGAATTTCTCCCTTGGAGGCCATGAAGTCCAACGTGCCGGTCATTATATCCAAGCAGAGCGGCGTGGCCGAGATTTTGGAGTACGCCGTCAAGGTCGATTATTGGGACGTGGATGCTATGGCCGATGCCATCTATGGGCTTGTCAAGTACCCGGCGCTGGCCAAAATGTTCTCCGAAAAGGGCCTCGAAGAGGTCACGGGATTGAAGTGGGACAACGCGGCCCTCAAAGTGAAAAATGTTTACGAGGATGCAATAAATAACGCATAGGTTTATGAAGACGATTTGTTTCTATTTTCAGGTACATCAGCCGCTCAGGCTGCGCAAATATCGGTTTTTCGATATGGGCAAAAACCACAACTATCTCGACGATGCGGCCAACCGTTCTATTATGCAGAAGGTGGCTCGGCGATGCTATTTGCCGATGAACGCATTGCTGCTCAAGCTGATAGAGGAGAACAAGGGGGCGTTCAAGGTTACGTTCTCTGTTTCGGGGCCGGCCATCGAGCAGTTCCGGATGTACGCGCCCGAGGTTTTGGATTCGTTCAAAAAGCTGGCGGCCACGGGCTCGGTCGAGTTTTTGGCCGAGACCTATTCCCATTCGTTGGCGTCGCTGGTCGATATGGACGAGTTCCGCAGCGAGGTTGCGCGCCACGTCAAGACCATCGAAGCCGAATTCGGCCAAAAGCCACGGGCGTTCCGCAACACCGAGCTCATCTACTCCGACATCATCGGCGAAGAGGTTTCGCGCATGGGTTTCAAGACTATGCTGGCCGAGGGAGCCAAGCACATATTGGGCTGGAAATCACCCAATTACGTATATGCCGGCTCGCTCGACCAAAAGATGCGCCTGTTGCTAAGGAACTACAAACTCTCGGACGACATCGCTTTCAGATTTTCGAACCGCGGGTGGGACGAGTGGCCCCTGACGGCCGAAAAATATGTCGAGTGGCTCTCCGACGAATCTACCGCGGGCGAGGTTGTGAACCTGTTTATGGACTACGAAACTTTCGGCGAACATCAGTGGGCCGACAGCGGGATTTTCGATTTTATGGCTCGTCTTCCCAAGGTGGCGTTGAACAAAAAGTATAATCTCGAATTTGCCACTGTGAGCGAGACTGCGGCCAAGTATCAACCTGTGGCAGTGCTATCGTGCCCCCATCCGATGAGTTGGGCCGACGAGGAGCGCGACGTCACGGCGTGGCTGGGCAACGAATTGCAAGACGAGGCTTTCTCGAAGCTCTACGCCCTCAAAGACAAAGTGCGCCGCGTGAACAACTCCGACTTCGACTTCGTTTGGAGCTTTATGCAAAATTCGGACCACTTCTACTATATGGCCACAAAATGGTTGTCGGACGGCGACGTGCATACTTATTTCAACCCCTACGGCTCGGCCTACGAGGCTTTCATCAACTATATGAACGTGCTGGCCGACTACTCCAACGAACTCGACAAACAACTAAAATAACCCAACTAAAAAAACATCCATCGATTATGAAAAACATTTTTACATTTTGTTTGGCGGCCATAGCAATTATGGTCGTCACCACGGGCTGTCCGGGTCCGGGAGGCGAGCCTCACGTTACGGTTTACAGCGACTTGACCGAAATATCGGGTACTATCGAAAGCTTCGACGAGCTTCCCGCGGGCGAGTATACCCTCAAACTCGAAGTTTATGACAACCTTAATGAAGAGGATGTTACCCTGGCCGAGTGTCCTATTTCTGCCGCCGGTGAGTTCACTTTGGAGCTTCCGACGACGGTTAGTGGGCGATATTTAACATCGTCGAGGTGGGTGTACGAAGACATTCCGGATTCGGCAACCATATCCAACCATTTTAATATAACTGACTCCGAATTATGTGTGTATGATTCCGACGACGAATATGTCGGCACCCTGTCTTATGAAGGGACAGACTATGTTGAGGAAAGCAACATAGTATCCAATATTTATTTCGATGGGGGACTCTATTATGCTGATGACAGCAGCACGATGGGTGGCTGGTATTATGTCAATGAAGACGAAGAATATAAGGTGTTTATTGAAGTGGATATGAAAAAGGGCTGGAACTGGCAATATTATATGACAAACGAGTCTTATGACACGGTATCCGAAGAAGATACCGAAACAGAAACCCTTACCACAACCCTTCCATTTGAAGGGAATTTCTTCATCTATGACTATGAAAATCGTAGACGTCGTTAAGATCCCTCAGTTTTAGCATAAAATGTTCGCGCGAGCCGTCGCCCTTGCCGTGGAGTAGCACTCCGGTGAGGGCGACTTCGTTTGCGGGGTGTGGGACGGGCGACGAGGCGAACCGCGCGTAGCCGCTTGTGACAACTACAATCGAATCAGACGGGGTGGTCCTAAATTTTATATAGCCGTTTTCGGGTTCGGGAGTCGTTATGGCCCAAGTTGAGGACTCTTGCGTTTGGTCGAGCGAAAGCCCCGAAATACGCACCAATCGCCCGCAAAGTTGAGGTGTCAGCTCGCCCAAAATCACATCCAACGGCTCGACTTCACGCACATCGCGCAGCGCCGAAACGTGCTTTTCAATAACCGCCGGATGCGAAAAGTAGTCGGTATCGTACCCGCTCCAACTCTCCGGCACGCGTCCAAGTTGCATCACCCCGTCCCGAAACCCGACTGCAAGCCCCTGCGCACGCACCACCACCAACTGCCCGGGGTGATAGGCCGCATCCAGGTCGTACATCCCCGCCATAATTTCAACAGCTCCCGTGCCGTCGTCGAGAAAAAATGTGTTGAAAAAATTGCCCGCCCGATCGCTCGACACCACCCGCCCCGCCACCACAATGTCGTCCGCCACAACCCGCGGCACACCGTTCGCCCTTGCCACGAAATTCCCCAGCGTACAGTTGGTAACGCGCTCATTGTCAGTTACTTTGCGGAATTCAGGCACATCCCACCTCCCGCATCCCGTCAATAATATAAAAACCGCCAAAATCTTTTTCATATTTTGTAACTTATTGACACCGACCACGTTATCGGATAAGAGTAGAGATATTTCGAGGGTGCCGGAATGTATCCTGCACTCCGTTTCAATAGTCGCATTTGCTCATATCCCGAGTGGATTATTCTCGACGAGAGCAGGTTTCGCACCGATCCGGCGAGGCGCAAAAATCCGCGCTTCAACACAAACCCCTTCGAGAGGCTCAATCCCAGCGTGAAGGCATCGGGAAGGCGTTCCACAGAGTTGAAATTGCGCATAATCTCCGGTGCGGGATTGATGGCCACTATGCGCGACGAGTGGTACAACGGGTTCACGTCGACGTGCCGCAGACCAGCATATTCACACGAGATCGAGGCGCGCCAATACCTGCGGTCGTGGTAGGCGATCTCGGCCGCCGCGACTATTTTCGGTGCATCGGTCGGCAAACCGCTCAGGTGGCACACCATATCTTGCGATACGATTTGGCCCGTAGAGTCCTCAAAAACAGTCGCGCGCGGTTCGGAGTTGTAGCGAAAATCGCCCGCCGAAGCACCCACAGATATGGTCAGCCACTCGGCCGGCCGCGCTTCGACACCCAGTTCGAGCCCAAAACCGAGGCAGTCTATCTCGCGCACGACCATATCCGAAAATGTAGATTCGAGGTCGTCATAATAGTGGCGAATTTCGGTCGAGCCTGTTGTCGCGTTCACGAAACCGGCCAGGCGGATGTCGAAAAATTTTGAGGCGAACACCCACGCCAACTCCGCGCTGTATAGCCCTGAGGGCGTGATTTTCGGGACTATGAGATTATTTTGAGTGGGCGAAAGAAAGATGTTTCGGGCCTCGGGCGGCTCGGTCTGCGCAGTGGCGGATAGGGCAAGTGTATGTTTGCGCGAAACGTGCCACCAACCATCCACGGCGAGCTTTACGGTGGTGAAGGCGGCGGTTTTAGAGTGCCCCAATGAGCGCGCGCCGGGGAAGAGCGCTTTTTCGTAAAATCCGTTTCGCCTCAGGCGGGTGTGGTCGAGCCGTGTCGCTATCACAACTCCGTGGCGTGGCCCTTGCCAATCTATGCGGCCGTAAACACTTGGGCGAAAGCGAGTTATGGCGTAATCGTAACCGAACCTATCGCCCCGATACACCCTCCGCCCGGGATTTCGCAGATCGTTTTCGGCAAGCGGCCCCATCGCAAAATCGTCGTCGTCACTCACATATTGATCTATGTTTTGCACCCACCGGCCACCCAGCAGGTCGTCCGCGAGCTTGAAAAATCGCGACCTGTCGCGCCTCAAATGCACTCCGTAGACAATTTCGAGGCCATTTTTGATTTTTCTGACAATGTTCACATCGATATGCAGGTCGTTCGAGCGTTCGATTTGTTCCTCCACAATGTAGTTCGCGTGGCCGTCGGCGTTGAGTATATTGCTCTCATAAAGAGCATCCCAATCGACTTGTGTGATGCTTCTGTCGCCATTTTCCCACGCATCGGTAACGATTTTTCGCACCTCACCGGCGGGAAACCACGACGGCATTTTGCGATAATAATCGGGCATTGGAGATACTGCATCGTACCACGCGAGCCTTGTGCGCCCGTCTCTGTTGTGGCGAAAAGCCAGCTCGACCGACAATTTTCGCGCCTCGCCCAAGGGGGTTTCAAATGCCGCCGCGGTGAAAAACGCCCGCACGCTGTTCATCCTCGAATTGCGCTTTTTGCGCCTACCGCCCACGCTTTGCAGGCCCCACGTCGGGTTATATAAATCGTTGTCTGTCAATGCAAAAGCCTCTTCGGTAGCCGCAACCCGTGCCCCACGGTTAGAGAAATTAGTGGCCAAAAAAAGGGTCAAACTTTGCCCCTTTGTCCACGTCTTTGTAGTCGAAAAAATGCCGCCTATGCCGTCCGAGCGCACCCCCGCCAGATGTCCGTCATCGCCCACAGTACCCGTCAGAGCGACCCTGCCACGCCACTCTTTGCCCCACGCGCCGGCGTATCTCACATCGAGCCCTCCGCGAAAATATCGATCCTGTGACCGTGCCAAAAAATAGAGTTCATCACCCGTTGCTGCGAGCGAAAAAATGTCTTTGGAAGGCATCTGCGCAATGTTTAGCCCGCTTCGGCGCGCAAGTGAAACAAGGCCCCAATCGGGATAAGAATTGAGATTGTCCGACAGGTCTACATTGCCCAAAAAAGTTTTTTGATAGCGATAATCCAGCCCCCGAAGCCGATAGCGAACCGCCCCGAAACGGTACCTTGCAAAGATCGAAAACGGGTCGGGAATGCCCCACGGAGGGGTGTTGAAGATGAGTTCGTCGGCTTCCGGAAACATTTCGCCTTGCCACTCGCCGCTCTCGGCGGGCTCATATTCGGAGTCGAGCGATTGCCCCGCCAATTTTGTTGTCGCCACCAAAAACCCCACGGCCATTGCGACCAAATAGAGTATTTTACGGCCTTTTTGAAACATTGGGCAAAGTTAGCAAAAACCCGCTTTTTGGCGACTTCAAACGAAAAATCTACGCTTTTTCACGAAAATGTCGGCCTGTTTCAAGAAATTTCCGACCGGCAAAAATTGTTCCACGTGGAACAATTTGCTGATAATCAATAATTTACGCGAAAGGCAAATTTTTGCAAGATACGACACTTTTGCCGCAAAAAAATTACACAAGTTTAGAATTTTTTTTATGCTTTCACTCTGTCATCCCGAAGCGCGCGAAGCAAGTCGAGGGATCTCGCCCTTAGTCTTATTCATATAACCCGATTAACGAACACAACGGACGGACATGGCGTACAACTTAGGGTAGTTATACAAAGGTAAACGGCCAGTAGGCCAAGAGGAGTTGAAGAACAGATAGTATGCATCAGAGGCATTGGATGCGTAAGGTGTTGAGGTCCAATAGTATCCTTGTGTTTTTGGAGCGTAGGGTGTACCATCTGGATTGCGACAACCAGTGGCCGGCAACCAAAATTCTTTACCTGCCACGACTCCATTTACAGCTTTGGTCACAACCTTAAACCCTTTCTTCTCACCTATTCCCCCAGCAAAACTGCGGGTGGTGTAGGTGTTGTTCGCCTGCGGCGGGGCTCGCATACGCTCGCGCGAAGCAAGTCGAGGGATGACAGTTTGTTGCCCCCCGTCAGTCGGACAGGCCCGATTTTCGGAGCATTGCGCCGATGTCGTCGTGCAAGTGGGTGTAGAGCGGGCAAGACTTGTAATCTTCGTTGTAGATCAACGTGTCGCGAAGGTTCAACAACGAATTGCGATAGTTGCTGATCTCGTTGCCCAACGCTACACCACGTTGCGCCGAGGTGGTTATCCGCTCGCCGGCCAACAACTTCAACTTTTCGCACACCGCATTGAGCATCGGCATCACAACGTTGTCCATCAGCGTGTGGCCCTGCATATACATATAGGTAGCCTCGGGGCGCATCCCGCGCTCCGAGAGCATCTCCCCGAAAAGCTCCAGTTTCTCGGCAAAACCATGGCCCTTGTAGCGCTCCTCAAGGATACGCTGCCACTTCGAGACCTGCCGGTGAAGCCACTCCAAAGTCCCGTGGCCGTTGTCGGAAACCTCGAGATAGTTCAACTTCACAGCGCCCTTGAACTCCAGCAGCGTGAAGACATTCTCGGTCTTCAGGAAGGCGGAGTAGGCATACCACAAAAACAACGGGTAGATCGCCTTGGAGTACTCCTGCAAAAAACGCTCGAAATCGAAAATGCGCGCGTCGTTCTTCGTCGCCTTGACGCAAACGTTGTGCAACGAGGGGGCGTAGCAGAGGAAATTCTCAGTGGCGTAGCCATAGGTATGAAAAAGATAGGGCGAGCTGTTGACAAGGTGTGACTGCTCGTTGGAGTTGCCAAGCAGATAGTCGAAGTCGCTGTCGACGCACAAAAGCCGCGTCGGAGAGCTCGACGGCAACATCTCCATAATAACCTTCTTGCCCTTCGCAAGGTCGGCACGCGGAGGCACGTTAACCTCGAACGTGAACTTCCGGCTCTCATAGTGGTCGAAAATCCCGCGCCAAAACGAGACATCCTCGTAGCCCTCGACATAGACCTCAACAAGTTTCTTCGACGGGTCGCGCGGAAGCCGCTCGGGCATCCGGTCGCGCTGCGCCTCACGGAAACGGGCCAAGCCCTCGGGACGCTGAGAGTGCGGAGAATAATATTTCCTTCGTGACATCGGATGCAAAATTAATACAATTACGTAATATAGTGAGAACATTCTTCCGGTATCTCGCCGAAAAAGAGTATTTTTGTTGGCAATGATCGAATAGCTGCAGTAAAAAACAGAAAGATGGGAATAGTATACTCCACGAACCGAGAATATAAGTACGAAGAACCCGCCGCCGAAGAGGCTGCCCTCGCGCCCGCACGGCAAGACCTCAGGGTGTGGCTCGACCGCAAGAACCGCGGAGGAAAACAGGCTACCGTAGTGCGAGGATTTGTGGGGCCCGACAGCGAGTTGCAGGCACTCGCAAAAGAGCTCAAAAGCCGGTGCGGGGTCGGCGGATCGGCAAAAGAGGGCGAAATAATAATTCAGGGCGACTTCAGGGATAAAGTGACGGAACTGCTAATAAAAGCCGGATATAAAG